>Ga0310695_10006641_pt1 | contig 18966 bp, 10 predicted proteins | sample RumenRJG_04DNA_FD_203882 | JGI IMG/M metagenome (GOLD analysis project Ga0310695, IMG submission 203882) | Bovine rumen microbial communities from Lethbridge, Alberta, Canada - RJG_04 (v2) (version 2) | ecosystem: Host-associated > Mammals > Digestive system > Stomach > Rumen | place: Canada...
GCGAGCCGTGGGCCTCGTTGCGGGTGATGATGCCGCGCGCGCGGCACCAGTCGGACCACACCGTGAACGTGTCGAGAATAAGGTCGGAAAGCGTCTCGCGGTAGTCGTGGCGGAGGCGAAGCTGTTCATCCTTCGTGCCGCTCGCGCCCGCGAACGCAGACAGGTGGTCGCGCAGGTCGTAGCCGCGCTTCGCCTTGAACGCCTCGAACAGGGCGGGCGTCCAGGAAGCGCCGTAGTATTCATACGAATCGTGGTAGAAAGCGCGCGGGGGAACGGCGCCGAGACGGTCGAGCGCAACGGCGAACGGTTTCAGGTGCTCGCGCATGGCATCTGGCGAGAACGGATCGATCATCAGTCCCTTGCCGGAAGCTGGCGGACGCTTCACCTTCATGCCCGTAGGCACGGAATAGAGAGCCATGCGCCTTCCCTGGCCGTTCTTCCCTTCCCACAGAAGACGAGCCCCGGCCTGCTTGGGCTTCTCGCCGTCCCACATGCGCGCAAGATGCCAGCCGCCGTTTTCCTTCGAGACCCAAGGCCCGCCAAAGCACCAGCCGCATCCCATGGAGAGATCGACGCCAAGGCCCTGCGCACGCGCCGTTGCATCAGCCGTGTTGAAGAGCCTCGTCCATTCCTCCGAGAGAAACGCGACCTTCGGATGCTTCTCCTCCTTGGCCTCGTAGATCGGAATCACATGGTATCCGCCCATTCCGGCCTCGGCGAACTGCTTAGCCTGAAGCTCAAGCCCCGCCTTGTCGACGGCACACCCCATCCACCAGTTGTAGGCCCACGGACGCATCTCCTTAGTGACGGCCGGCCAGGACGGTTCAGCGGCTGAAAGCGAAAGAACACCCGCGAACACCGCCGCGGGAATCACCTTGATAACGGAACGGATCATGAGTCCTCCTTATGCTTGCGCCGTCAGAGAAGCGACATCTGTCTGCCGCCGGGTGACGACAATCCCAGTTTCTTCCATGCAAGCTCTGTGGCAACGCGTCCCTTGGGCGTGCGGTCGAGATAGCCTTCCATGATAAGGAACGGCTCGTACGCCTCCTCGATGGTGTCAGGCTCCTCGCCCACGCTCACGGCGATGGTGGATAGTCCCACCGGGCCGCCGTTGAACTTCGTGCAGATGGTCTCGAGAATGCGGATGTCCATCTCGTCGAGACCGTGGGGGTCTATTTCGAGCAGCGTAAGGGAATCAATCGCCACCTGACGCGTGATGAGATTATTGGCCTTCACCTGGGCGTAGTCACGCACGCGCCTTAGAAGGTTGTTGGCGATTCGAGGAGTGCCGCGGGAACGGGCGGCGATCTCGAGCGCGCCGTCAGGTTCGATGTCCACGCCAAGCTTCGCGGCGGAGCGTTTCACTATCTCCGCGAGTTCGGCGGGCTCGTAGAAGCTGAGACGGTTCACGAGACCGAAACGGGCCCTGAGCGGAGCCGCAATAAGACCGATGCGCGTAGTGGCGCCAACGAGGGTGAAGCGAGGCAGTTCAAGGCGCACGCTGCGAGCGTTCGGACCCTGGTCGATGAGAATGTCAATGGCGAAGTCCTCCATCGCGGAGTAGAGATACTCCTCCACCGTCTTCGCCATGCGGTGAATCTCGTCGATGAACACGATATCGCCGGCCTCAAGGGACGTGAGAAGTCCGGCAAGGTCGGCGGGTTTGTTGAGCACTGGGCCGCTCGTGGTCTTCACATGCACGCCCATCGCATCGCCAAGAATGTACGACAGCGTTGTCTTGCCGAGTCCGGGCGGACCCGAGAACAACACATGGTCCAGCGTCTCGCCGCGGTCCTTCGCCGCCCTCACGGCCAGCTCAAGGCGGTCGCGGATCTTCTGCTGGCCCACAAAATCTGAGAACCGCCCAGGACGCAACCTGTTGTCAAAGGTCGCGTTCCTTTTGTTGAGTTCATCGCTTGGGCGGTCTTTTCGCATTAGCAAGAACGGGACAAGCCGCGGGCCTGTCCCATTCATCCCATGATATGGCTATAAGATCACTGTGCGGCGGGAGCAGAGCCATCGTCGCCGTAGCCCTTGCTCTTGAGGTACTCAATGACCTTGCCCACGTGCGTCAGCTTCTCGGCATCCTCTTCGGGAATCGCCGCGCCAAACTCTTCTTCAAATGCCATAATCAACTCAACAGAGTCGAGGGAGTCCGCGCCCAGATCGTCTATAAACGACGCTTCAGGGTTCACCTGCTCGGCGTTGACGCCCAGCTGATCAACAATAATCTCTTTGACGCGATCTTCAAGCTTACCTGCCATTTTTTAATTCTCCTTTGGGTTGGAACGAGTAATAGTATACTAAATTATTCGCTTTTTCGCAAGTGGAAAGAAGGCAACGCGAAAAAATCACATATTGGCACATAACGCCCACTATCTCGCCACTTTCTGCGAATTAACGCCGGAGCAAATGCCCCATTGCCTGTTCGGCTCGGATCCCATCCAGAGTTCCAGCGTGCCGCCCTTAAGCATTTCGCGCGCGTCGAGGAGGAAGGGACCGTGCGGCTTGCCGTTGAAGACAGCCGCCAGCAACACGCCGCAACACGTTTTCCTGTTGATTTCCTTCATTGCGCCACCTTCCTGATGTTTCTGCTTCTCGCCTTCCGTACGCGGACCCCCTGCCCGCGCCATCGTTGTCTATTGTACCACAACGCGTTCCGCCGCTCAATTGCACAATCGCCAAAAGGCATTGCCCGGACGTAATTCCCCGTCGAGCCTTCTGTTGATTGGAAACAACTATCTGAAACAACTTGCCTTTGGCGCACGGGCTAACTCGCCCGTGCCCATTTGCCGACTTCGGAACGGATTCCCGTCTGAGGTGAGAATCTCGCGGTTGTCTGTATCGTAGAAATACCGCTCGATGGTGGCGAACTTCGGATAGAAGTTGACGATGATTCCGCATGGCATCTTGAGCAGCCTCATGTAGTTGAAAAGTTGGGCCCGATGTATGGACGTCAGAACCGACACGGCTTTGCATTCGACAATGACATCGCCCTTGCATAGGAAATCGATGCGGTATTCCGCATCCATCGGACGCCCCTTGTAAAGCGGGTGGAAGGCCTTTTCCCGTTCGAACGGGATGCCTCTGTCGGACAATTCCATCACAATCGCTTCCTGATAGCAGTATTCGTTGATGCCAGGTCCGAGCTCGTCATGAACGGAATGCAGTGCGCCTACAATGTCATAGACGTGGTTTTTCAGTTCTACTGCATCTTTCATGGAGTCTCCTTCACGGTTGTGATGGTGCAATTATATCAGAAATCCATCAAAGACGATATGCAGAATATGGAAAAAGCGCGGGCGAGTTAACCCGCGCCCTCTCAAAGTTGTTTTTACCAGTTGTTCTGGTTGTTTCCAATCTCAAAACGCATGGATGAAAAACGCAAATGCGCCCGCATTGCCCAATTCGGCGGAAGACGTCCTTGCGCGGAGGAAACGGATTTGGCATAATAAATACACCAACCATCTAAGGAGAGACAGATGAAGAAAAACTTTGCCATTCGAACGATTGCAGTAGCGTTGACGTTCTGCGCGGCGGCGTCCGCCCAGGGACTGCGCTGGATCAACGTGCGCGGAGACGACGTGGAGGGACGCGGCTGGAGCGAAGGCCTGGAGAAGCCGTTCGACCGCATCCCGAAGCGGTTCGCGTCTTCGCTGCCCAGCGTGTGGGGGAACGGCGTCACGCCCACCGGGATGTTCTTCGAGTTCGAGAGCGACACAACGACCGTCGCGGTGCGCACGGAGTTTGGGTCGAACCGCTTCGGCGAAAACAACTTCAACTTCTGCGCCTTCTCTGGAACGGACCTCTACGTGTTCGACGAATCGCGCGGCGACTGGAGATGGGCCGGCGCCGCCGGACATGGCACGAGGTGGCAGCGCGTGACGGAATACTCCCTCACGAAGAATCTTCCGCCCGCAAAGCGCCGGTTCAGACTGTACCTTCCACTGCGGAACCGTCTGCTTGCGCTGAGTCTGGGCGTCGACGACGCGTCGCAGACGAAGCTCGTTCCGCCACGCACCGAAAAGCCGATCGTGTACTACGGCACCAGCATAATCCACGGCGCGTACAACATACGGCCCGGCCTCGCGCTCACCTCGCGCCTGGAGCGGAAGCTGAAGAAGCCGATCGTCAATCTGGGCTTCTCCGGCGGCGCGCGCCTCGAGCCGCAGGCCGCCGAGATGCTGGCCGAGAAGGACGCCGCCATCTACGTGTGCGATCCGTACCACAACCTCAATGCGGACACCATCAGGAAGAACTTCGAGAAGTTCTTCGACGTGTTGTGCGCGAAGCGTCCGGATACGCCCGTTCTGCTCGTCGGCGCGCCGCCGCTGCTGAACGGCTGGCTGTATCCCGCCCAGGTCGCGGCCGACGAGGAGAAGACCCGCCTCTTCGCCGAGCTTTCGAAGAAGGTCTCCGCACGCCACTCCAACTTCCACTATCTGCCGGGAGGGGATCTGTACGGCAGCGACGAAGTGTCGATGGACGGCGTGCATCCGAACGACGAGGCGTTCGCCAGCATGGCCGCAAAGCTCGCGCCGGTGATTGCGGACCTTCTGCGGAAATAGCATTGGCGGAAGATCCACCCGCTGCCGTCAGCGAATAAAGTATGCGGCGCGCCTGGCAATCGCGCCCACGCGGTCGAAGCCGATCATGCGCCCAAGACGCTCCGTCGCGGCGCCCCATTTGCGGTAGAAGAGATTGAAGAGAAAATACGGCATCAGCTGACTGCGTGCGCGAGGCAGGCGACGCCAGATGTTGCGAAGCGAATAGACCTCGCGATAGACGCGCAGATAGCCGGCGTACAGCTCTTCAGGCGTCATGTTCTTCGGGCGCATGACCACATGCGCCGTGTCGTAGTGCGAGAGGTCGTGGTCGATTATGCGCCCGTCGCGCCGCATCCTCTCGTAGAACGGCGTGCCGGGGTAGGGCGTGGCGATATGCGAGGTTACGGTCTCGATCTTGTTCTCGACCACCCATTGAACCGTCCTGTCGAACGTTGAAGCGTCGTCGGCGTCCAGCCCGAAGACGAAGCTCGCATTGATCATTATCGCCCTCGAATGAAGCGCCTCGGCGAGCGCCTCGAAGCGCGACACGTTGTTCTGCCCCTTGCCCACGCCCGAGAGCGAAGCGGGATTCACGCTCTCGAATCCGATGAAGAGGCTCTGGCATCCCGTCTCCGCCATGAGGTCCAGAAGGTCCGGCATGTTGAGGATGTTGGCGGATACGGCAGCGCTCCACTTGAGGCGCAGCGGACGCAGCGCGGCGAGCAGATCGCGCGTGAACGCCGGGCGGCCGATGAAGTTGTCGTCGATGAACATGATGTGCCGCGTCGACTTCGTCTGCACCTCGTCCACGACCGACTCGACCGTGCGGTGCACATAGCATCCGCCATGCCTGCGCACCGCCGCGTTGTAGCAGAAGTCGCACGCGAACGGACACCCCCTGCTCGCCGCGATGACGTTGTCGTAGAGGCAGCCGCGCGTATCCACCGACTTGAACGACGGCGCCAGAAGCGACTCTCCGGAAAACGACAGCGGCGTCTCGTATCGCGCACGAAGCTTCCCGGCAGCCGCGTCCGCCAGCACGTCGCGCCAATGCCCTTCCGCCGGGCCAACGCATATCGTGGAGAACATCTTCTCCGCCAAGTCGGGATTGGACGTCACGCCGATTCCGCCTACCGCCACATGGACCCCAAGCCGACGATATGCGTCGGCCAGGTCGCGGGCGCGCAGCAGAATGTCGATGCTTGCGGATATCCCAACCAGATCAAAGCCGGAAGACGGCTCGTCGAGCGCAACGTTCTCGTTGACGACGACGACCTCGTGCCCGCAGTCCTCGACGATGCGCGCGATCGTCAGCAGCCCGAGGTGCGGCGCCATGCGCGCCTTTAGGGATGTATCCATCGGCCTCGTGGTGGCAAGCGGCTGTATCAGCTTAACGCGCATGGAATACGGAAGAGAAACTATTTCCGCCAGGCATCATCTCTGCGTGCTCTGGACGACAAGCGTGCGTACGCCTTCGGCGCCCTGGACGAAGATGGCGAATTCCGCCGGACGGAAGTCCGTATCCGTGGAGACAGCCTCGTAGTCGAACGCGCCTCGCAGATCTGTGTAGCCGTCCTTGTGGAACTTCGTATCTGTCTTCGCGGCATCGCGCACGTACACCTTAACGTACGCCCCCGCAAGCGGCTTGCCCTTTAGATCCCTCACGCGCAGCTGGCGCGTCTCGCGCGACACCTGCACGTCAAGAGCGCCCGGCGTAAGCTCAATCCGCTCTTCCGCACGCCCGTCCGCGCCCGTCGCCACTATCACGAGATTGGCGCGCCTCAGCTCACTCGGCAGCTCCACGCGCGTCTCATTCTCCGCAACCGACACTTCCTTCGACCATGCCGGCTTGAGACCCAACACGCCACCGACGGATGCCGACGCCCCGCCGAACGGATTCTTCGAGAAGCCGATCTCCACATCCACCGGGTACGCCTTGACAGTGCATTTCTCAAGATTGCTCGCCGTGAGGATTACGCCCCGCGCCACGCCGTCGGTCATGTCGGCGCGCACGGCGAGGGACGGCGCGCTCGCGCCATCCGCGCGCTCTCCGTCCGCACCGCCGCCCAGCGCCTCGTCCGCCTGAGCCACGACTTCGTTGAAGCGCTTCTGCCAGATGCCGACCGTGGTTTTCGCCCACTTCGCCGCAATCTTCCGTCCTTCAGCCGCATCGCCGTGAGCGAAGGCGAGATACGCCTTCATGTAGTCGAGCTGCATCTTCGTCTCGACGTCGGCTGCGTCAACCGCCGCGATGTGCGCCTCCGCCTCTGGGATGCGGTCCTGCGCGATCAGATAAACCGCCGCGAGAAGCCTGTCCCTCGCCGAAAGTTCCCACTTCGCCGCAAGCACGTCAAGGAACGCCCTGTATTCCTTCGCGAGCGCGGCGTTGGCGATCGTGGCAGCGCCGCCCTTCGCGTGCGTGCGGGCGTTGATGATCGGCCAGTATTCCCGATGCTCGAAGATGTCCGCCTCCTCCGGCTCGATCTCGACGAGGGACGACTTGAACACCGGCCCGAAGAGCGGTGCGAGCTTCTTCACGTTCTCGCGGCGCGACAGCGCCTCCTTCACGCGGCGCGCGTCGTATGTATCCTTCCATTTGAAGCCCGCAAGCCAAAGCCCCTGGCAGTAGACTCCGCGCGACTCTAGAATGTCGAGCGCCTTCTTCGCGAAGTCACCGTCAGCAAAGCGCCAGCCGATCTTCGCGAGATCGACGTTGGCAAGATTCTTGGTCTTCAGATACTCCAGCACTTCGCCTTTCGTAGCCTTCTGCGAGACGTAGCGCCAGCTTGTGGTGTCGCGCTTCGCCGATTCCGCCACCACGTTGCAGACGAATGCCCCGCCCGCGCCAGCCTCCTCGCCGCGTTCAAGCGCGACGGCGTCAGGCGTCTTACCAAGGTCCTTCTCAACAAGCGGGAAGTAGAAGTAGGCCTTTGGCAGCGCTTCCGTCTCATACGCATCGAGAACGAGAGTCTTATCCTCCGCGGCGTCGCATCCGCTCACCGCGAACGCGCCTTCCGGAATCTGCGAGACGACGCGCACGTATCTGCGCCGTGCCGTTGGATTGATCGCGATCGTCTCGGAGAAATACACCCTTCCGCGCACGAACTCGTCCGTCGCTTCCTTGGGCGAACCGTCCTCGTTCTTCTCTTCGGCCTCGAAGAAGTGGCGCTCGAGGCGCACCCTGTCGGCGGACATTTCGATACGCGTCCCCGCCGAGCGCGAGAACACCACGCTCTCGCCCTCCTTCGCCTCGAAGCCCACGCGGCTCGCCGCCAGCGCGGCGATCATCCCGGAGAAGCCCTTGACGTAGATTATGCTTGCGGACCTGAACGCATCCGTCTCGCCTTTCGCGATCGCCTCCGCATAGTCGCGCCAGAATCTGTTCGGGGGCACAAGACTTGCAGTGTCCTCCGAATGGCGGCGCTTGTACCAGTGCGACTCCACCCATTCCTTCGTACGCTCCGGCGGACGATAGAACTGCCTGTTCTGGCTGCGCCGCTTCATCGCCTTCTTCAGCTCTGCCACATTTGACATGCTCGCCCTAGGAGCCGGAGCCATAGGAGCCACAGCATCCACATTCCGCAGCGCGTTCATTCTGCCGACAGGCGCACGCATTCGCTGACTGCTCCACCCTGCATCTACCCATGCGGCCATGCCTTGAGCGGGCACGGCAGCTGCCGGAGCAGCATTGCTCGCCACCTCCTCCGGCGTAATATCTGCACCCATAGCCGTTATCGTATCACAGTTACAGTCAATCGAATACTCAACGTCACCCAGAGCGGCGGAGAACAATCTGTCTTCTTCACCGGGATCGCACGGATTGGCCTCGCACCAGTCGGCAAGGTTGCGCGCCACAACCGGCGCGACGGACGCGACACGCCTCGCAAGCAGGCACTGCTCAAGCGCGTTGAGGTCCTGCAGACGGCCAGGCTTCGCGTATTCGCCAAGGTCTTCGCCAAGGAGCCACTTGTCCATGAATTCCTTCAGCCGCTTGTTCCGCAGGTTCGGCGCTACGACGGAATCGAAGAACGCACGGTCCTTTTCGTAGAGGAAGAAGTCGAACTCGTGAGAAGCGTACTTGCCGTAAAGCTCGCGCTTATCGTCCGCATTCTTCTCCGCCCAGTCGGCCACGAATCCAAACTCGGCAAAGACGGCATCGTCTGCAGAGATTGACTTCATCAGCGCGTGCAGTTCGCCCACGGTCGAATACGATTTCGTGCGCGACGAGTTCGCGAGCGCGTCAAAGCCCTTCTTCACCCTCAGATCCCGCGGCGCGAACGGAACAACCGCGCCCGCAAGCGTCGCTTCGTCGATAGAACGTCCGTCGGTCACTATGATCGAGACGTGCTGCATTCCCGCCGCGCCAGATCGCAGATCCACCTCTACCACGCCGTCCTTGCCCGGTCTCAGGTTGGCGAACACGGCCTCCGGCGCGGGCATGAAGTCGAAGCAGGCGAAGCCATTGCGCGCGGCATCGCCGAAATTACCGCCGGCCAGCCTTGCCGCCATCGTCTCCGCCTTTCCCGCGCTTTCAGGCGGCGCTCCCACCCATCCGTCGCCGTCGGAGAGTTTGATCTCGTTCGTCTTGGTCTCGCTTGTCGTCCAGGGGTTGAGCAGCAGCGACGGACGCTGCAGCATGTTGCCGATGCGGCCCGGCTCCTGGCGGCGGTCAAGGATGTAGCGCAGCTTGTCGCCGAGGTCGCGCCCCGAAATGTAGTCCGTACGCGCCCCGCCCCACTTGCCCTCTCGCATGTTCGGGCGCGCAAGCGACGCGGTTAGCGCGGAGAAAGGCGTTCCCCATTCGGCCACCGGCATCGTGCGCGCCGCGAACACGTGAACGCGCGCGTCTTCAACGGCGTTCGCCACGCGCACGCGGAGGACGCCGTTCGTCGCCACTTCCGCCGATTCAATCCGCAGCCCCTCTGGGTTGCCAGTGTCGGAAAGCGAACGCGCCGCGCTCGCGATCACGCCGCCCTCTCCCACGGCCTTCGCCGTCTTGGCGACTGATATCTTGATTGCCTCGGCCTTCTCCGTTCTGGACTTCAGTCGGTAGTCGCCAGCGCGGAGACCAGTGATCCGCAGAACGCCGTTCGAGTACGAACACGCGCCGATGCAGTCCTCGGTGATCTCGCCTGCCTTGTTCACCGCGAGCAGCGACACCCAGCTCTCAAGCTCCTCGGCTCCCGGCCACACGCCGTCGAAGAGTCCTTTCGCGGGAATCGCGATTTTCTCGCCCTCTGCGGACGCTATTCCGTTGCCCGCATACGCGATGCGCATCCCGCGCTTGAGTCGCCACTTCCATCCGCCAAACTCCTTCGTGCTCACCTCTTCGATGTCGACTAGCGCGCCCAGTTTGATTTCGCCGTTCTCGTCGCACTGAAGCGTCTTATCGATCAGTCTTCCCGGAGGGAATCCTTCGCCCGGCTTCACCATGCGTCCGCCGGCCCTGAACGCGCAGTGCTTGAAGGTGAGCGTAACTGCCCGGTGCGCAATGCGCTCGCCCGTCCTTCCGCGGCATTCAAGCACATATCCATCGGCCACGCGACGAAGGAACAGCTGCTCTATCTGGCTTCCCTTCGCTATCTCGTTGACACTCATCGACCATGCGGCGGAAGGCCGTTCGTCATCCCCGCCGGTCACGCGCTTCACGCGGCCTTCGAGCTTGAATTTCACGTTTGAAAGATTCCATGGCACCTTGAAGCGGCACACGCTCTCCGCGTCGTCGAAGAGCTCAAATTCCTTGTATGTCTTCACCGTCTCGCGTCCCTTGACGTCCTTGAACGTGACCGTGAGCGTGGGGGATTCAAGAAGCTTCAGCGTGGAGACGATGCCGCTGGCGCGCAGCATTGGGCGAACAAGCGCAGTCGCCTCGCATCCCGCGACGAGAGCCTCCTGCGGCAGCACCACGTGCAAGTCAAGAGAATAAGTCTCGGCCGCATGGTCGAACTCGATCGCCGAAGCGAGGCGGCCTGCGCCGATGATGGCCGTCTTGCGGCCGGCGGATTTCGTGTCCGCCGCGAACGGCACCGAGACTTCGCCGTTCTCGTCCGCCTTGAACACCGTGCCGTCGAGCCACACCTTGGTGCCCTTCACGATCTTGCCGTTCTCGTCCAGCGCGGCGAATACATGCCCCGCCGCGTCGCGCCGTTCGGTGGCGCGGAGGCGGCCCTTGCGCACAACCGCGCGGCTCGACACGCCGCCGCCTGAGCATTCCACCACGTAAAGCCCTGGCTCTGACAGCTCGGGGAACGCCAGCGTCTCTCGGTGCCGCAGGATGGCGGGCTTCGCCGCAAAGTCGAGGAAGCGCTCCACAGTGGGCACGGCGCAGTCGAGGTCGATGTCGCTCGAAACTTCTCCCTTCGCCTCGCGGCATGCCGCCGCAGCGTCTAGCTCGTAGATGGCGATGCGAAGCTTCTGCACGTTCTTCACATCAAGCGCGAGCGACACGCCGTCCTTCGCGGCGAACACTTTCTTGTTCGCCTTCGCCCAGTTCAGCTCCACACGATCCTGAATCCTTTTGAACTCGTCGGCGGAGAAGATGCGCGTGTTGACGTCGACCGCGGGCTTTCCCGAAAGCAGCTCCGCCTCTGAGACCGTCTTCGCTAGGAAGTCCTTTTCCACGAGTTCGGAGAACGCCTTCATGTCGGCGCCGGCGAGCGCGGCGAGATAGTCTATAACAAGCGCATCTACGCGGTCGGCGTGTCGATGAGTGATTAGCCCGTGATCGGGCTTGACGTCCCTCAAGTAGTCGAGGAAAAGATCCTTGTGGGAGAGGTCGCCGACGCTGCGGTAGAACTCGAGGAGTTCACGTTCGGCGGCGACGCGCTTCTGCTTGAGCGCAGGGGCGAGCGTCTTGGTGAAGTCGAGGCGGCGCCTGAGAAGCGCTTCGCGCGCCTTGAGGTCGTTGGGGTCGTCGTCCGCGCCGGGCGCAAGCTTCTTGAGGACAATGTCGGCGAAGACAGCCGAGGATGCTACGTCTTTCGCGGTTCCCTTCGTGGCGCGGGCCACTTCGGCAAGCTGGTCTAGCGTGAGATCCTTGAACACTCCGAATCCCTTGAAGAAGTCGTTCTTGTCGCCGTCCGTGAGATACTGCAGCAGGCACTTGGTGAGGCCGGGAGTGTCGGGGAGATATGCGTTGCTGCCCAGCAGGAACGACGCGTCGGTGCGCTTAAGGGCCTTTGCGTCGTCGCGCAGGGCGATGGAGACGAATCCGTCTTCAAGATCGTGGTAGGAGTAGCCGTACTTCTCCTTGTTGGCGAAGGCGTCGAACGAGACATCCTCGTCCTTCAGCTCAGAGGGGTAGGAGTTGGGCTTGAGTTCTACTTCGCGCTCGGGCAGGCCTTCCCAGATGTGGAGGAAGTTCAGGTGCTGCGGAATGAAGAAGGCCTGGCATTTGCCGCGGTCCCAGTCGAGGAAGTCCTGGCGGAAGGCGAACGCGAGGCGCCTGTTGCCGCCGGACGACTCCGGCCATTTCTGGTTGAGCTTCTTCGCGTCATCAAGGCGGCCTTCAGTCTGCGCGTTCAGTATGGAATACGCGTACCATGCGTCGGTGTTTGGGCGCAGCGTCTCGATCACCTCTGCCCGGTTGGTGGCGAAGGCATACCGCTCGGCGAACTTCGTGTCCGCAAGGCCCGTGAGATCGACGGCCCCGGACGAAAACGCCGCGGCCATGGCGGCAAGCGCCGCCGCTCTACACATCATCGTCTTCATAGCTTTGTCCTTTCCTTTGGCCAGAGGTCTCTTCGCCCCAGCACTGGAGATTTAACCAAATTTCGTTGCGCAAGTTGTCATGGCGAAGCAAAGAGTTTGCAAAGTTTTTGCAAAGTGGACTCATGCGACACACCATTAGAGACTTTTCTTTCATCGCATCTGCGCAAGATCACACGTCATTTCTGCGCCTTAGGCAAACAGAAGCAACTAGCCGACAGCGCGGCCGAAAGCGCCGCCTGATACGCGAGGCACGCAAGAAGCACCCACACGAGGCCAGAGCATCCTGCCTGCTTCTGGGCGAAGCCTAGTACGGGCGGCACCACAGCGCCTCCAGCAATCGCCATCACCATGAGCGACGTGATCTCGTTCGCCTTCTCCGGCATCTTGTCGAGCGCAATGCCCATGCATATCCCGAAGGTGTTTGCGGAGGCAAACGCAGCCACGAACACGCACACGAGGAAAGAGACCGAGCCCGGGCATGCGAATATCCCGGCAACGGCGATAATGGTCAACCCCACGCACCATGGAAAGCATTTAACGGGCGAACACTTCGCCAGCAGCACCGCCCCTGCTGCTGCGGCGATCGTCTTGCCGACGAAATACACTGTTGGGCCAACCCCCGCCGAATTGACGTCCATCTTGTATTCGCCCTTCAGAAACTCAGGAATCGCCACCGAGAACCCCACGTCCAGTCCCACCGCGAAGAATATGCCTATGGTCAACGCGAGAACCAGCGGATTGCGCAACAGCGCAAAGCAGCTGCCGAACGTCGTCCGCGAAACGGCGATGCCGCCCGACGCCTCCCGCTCGTCTGGAATCCTTGAGAACATCAGCCATGTGGCTGTCGCCGCCGCCACGACGCCGTAGATCGGAAACACGAGCCGCCAGTTCCCCATCGCGCTTGCCGCTACGTAGATGAACACGGGCGTTAGCGCCGCACATATCGCCTTGACGAACTGCCCGAGCGAGATGCGGCTTGCAAGAAGCGCAGGCGGCACGACGTTGCCCATGAGCGCCGGCAGAGCGGCCTGCAGGATGGTGTTGCCGATTCCGATCAGCGCGAACGCCGCAAAGTACGGCCACGGACGATCCGCGCCAGCTGCAAGCGGCAGAAGCATCGCGGCCACAGTCACCGCAAGCGACACCAGCACCGTGTTCTTGCGTCCGATTCTTCCTGCGAGCACGCCCGACGGCAGCGAGATCAGAAAGAACCACGCGAATATCATCGACGGCAGGAACCCAGCTGTCACGTCGTCGAGCGCGCATTCGCTCTTCACCTGGTTCACCACGGTGCCAACTATGTCGGCGAACCCCATCACGAAGAATCCCGCCATGATCGGCAGGAGCAGTAATTTCGAAGTTCCAGAGTTTCTAATTTTCATTGTTTGCCTTCTCCGTTATCTCAAGATCAACGCCGTGCCAGAATGTCTGGTTAGCGAGTAGAGCACATTGCCGTCGGCGTCGTCCGTCTTGTCAAGCGACCACGAAGTCGGCGCCGTGAGCACGAACTCGACGCCCGCCGCCTCAACTGCCGGCGACACCCTGAAGAGCGGAAGGCGCGCGGGACAGGTTCTAAGATCGATTCCGCTCAGGTCTATCACCATCTTGCCGGAAAGTGCGTCCGTCACGGCGATGCATGCCGCGCAGTCTGGCACCACCTTCGCACTCTCTGCCATCGTGAGCGAACGAATAACGCCGCCGCCGGATATGCCGCCTGTAATCGTCACCGCGTTCGCAGCGCCGTTGAAGACCAGATTGCTCACCGATACGAACGTGCCTGCTTCCGCCGTGAGATTTCCCGTGATGGTGAGCGGCGCGCCGTTGAACGCCGCCACGCCGCCGCCGCTCACCGTGAGATCGCCGAACGTCCGCGCCGCCGCCAAGGCGATCTCCACTCCGCCGCCAGTGAACACTTCGGCATTCGCGCCGGATTCTGGAAGGCTCCCGGCGAGCCAGTTGGATACGTTCTCAAGCGCATGGTCGCCAATGGCGTCGCGCCACAGGATGGGCGCAGGGACCTCTTCGCCTGCGATCAGCGGCATCTCTGACGGCGATGGGGAGAAGTCGCCGCTCACAAGATCGAAGAGTCCCGGCACATCGTCGATCTTGCACGGCAGGTAGTTGCGAACAAGCGCGTCGTCCTGCCAAATCTTGGCGGAGTAGCAGCGCACCTTGGAGAAGCAGTCCGCGGTGCCGTTGCCGTTCCTCGCGAAAAAGTACATGAACGTTTCAGTGTTCACAGGGGCGTTGCCCGTATAATTCCAGTGGTGCCTCCCGCCACCGTCCTTGATCAGGTGGTTGAAGCCCGACGCCTCAACCTGGGCCTCTATGCGCGTTAGCACATCCACAACCGGACCCTCGTTCCAATTTCCCCATCGTCCGTTGTAGCCGGAGAAATAGTTGTTGTAGCCGCCGCTGTTCAGGTAGCGCAGGAGATAGAACATCTGGGAATTGCCGTATGCGGCGAGAACGCAGACGCCGGCGCTCGTGGTCTCTGCGACCTCCCTCCACATGATCGTCATGTCGGCTCGCGTGCCATCGCGCCCCACGATTCCCGTGTCGACGTACTGCGAGCCGGTGGATTCGACGAAGGAGAGGAACTTGTCTGGATTTACCTTCTTCACAGGGCCGGGAACGAAATCATATGCTCCGTGGGAAAAGAAAACCATGCCAGAGGTCCTGTCGTAGAGGCCGGCCTTGCCGCCCTTCATGCAGGGCCGGTAGTCGCGCACGAGCTCGTAGTCGCCTGCGTCGTCCGTCTGCCACATCCTGAGCGAATGGCAGCGCAGGCTCGTGTAGTATGCGGGTACGCCGCCGTTGTTGCCGGCGAAGGCGTAGAGCGACGTATTGATGTCTAGCGGACCGACCATCGTGCCGGAGTTGCCGCCGGGGTTGGCGAGAGAATAGTCCCTTGAATACGCCTTGCCGTTGACGATGCCGTTGAACACGCCGTCGGCCGTCACCTCCGCCGTGATCAAATAGTCCTTGCCCGTGACTAATCTCTGCACGAGAGACTGGTAGCGCATGCCATAGTAGGTCCACCATGCGTCGGACCATGTGGAATCGTCGTTGTGTGGACCGTGATGGTAGAGATAGAACATCGAGCCTGCGTTGTTCGCGCCGAGGAACACAAGCCTGCGCTTCTCCTCTTCGGAGAGATCGGTCCAGTTGACGAGCATCGACGCCTTGGTGCCGGAGCGCGCGTCTACGCCGGTGTCGATGTACTGGGCGCCGGTTGATTCGACGTATGCGAGCAGCGAATCGGGCAAGCCGGCAACGGCAAGAGTCTTGCCGCCGAAGGCTAAGTCCGACGAGCTCTTCGAGAAGAAGATCGTCTTCGACACCCTGTCGTAGAGCCCGCCCCTGCCGCCTTTAACGCACGGCACGTAGTCGCGCACAAGCCTGTAGGCGCCGTCCGCGTCGGTATGCCATATCTTCAGGTAGTAGAGCTTCGCCTCGGCAGGCCTCGTGGCAACGCCGCCAACGTTGCATGCGAACACATACATGGGGAAGCCATTGTCGACGACCTCGTCGGATAGCTTGTCGTTTGCCGCCGAGCCGTTGCGCGTGGCCTTGACCACGCCTTCGTCCGTGAAGTCAGTCTGGAGCATATATGTAGTGCCGACTGAATACGTCCACCATGTGCGATTGTAGCTGGAGCCATAGCCGATGTCGATCGAGGTTCCGTAGAGATAGCATGGGAAGATGCGGTCGCGCGACGAGCTTGTGCTGCGCGAGCCCATCATCCACGACTCCTTCTGGGTCGTCACCACGAACTTCATGTCCACTCTCGTGCCGTGGCGTCCGGTAATGCCAGTGTCAATGTACTGCGTGCCCGTGGCCTCGACATACTCGACGAGCGAATCCGGCATCTCGGCCAACGACGGGGAAAGCACGCTCGCCGCGACCGCCGCCACGACCGCCGCCGCGCGCATTGCCGATGGTGTTTTCATTTCTTTCTCCTTGGCATATGGCTTTTAACGGAGAATATTGTACCATATTTCAGAGCGCCAATCATCAACAGACGAACGACGTCATTTCGACCACTGCCTGTTCGGCTGTGGACCCATTTATGGCAAATATGCGTTTGCGCTATGGCAACAAAAGTCCGTCGGTCGCGATAACAAAGCTTCTAGGCGACCAGGCGTTGAGCTCAAAGTTGAACATGCAGTCTTTCACGGGAATCGTATCTCCCGCGCGCTCGCCGCGCAGATTCACCGGCTGCGCTTTCACAGCCTTAATGCCGTTCGGCAGAGTGACGGTGATTGCGCCGCTCTTTCCGGACTGCTCCCACACGCGAAGCACGGTGCCTTCTCCATCGGGATTCGGGCAGAACGCAGTCACGCGCACGCCCTTTCGCGACAGCGCAACTCCACTTGCTGTCGGCGTGCGCGGTGCGCCCGCCCTACCGTTCTTTGTGACCTTTGTGTTCTTTGTGGCTAAATCATCCCCCGCCGCGAACGCCGCGACGGCGGGCTGGCGAATCTCCCACGCGGGCGTGAACACTGTCTGCTCCTCGTCTGCGCCGTGGGCGACGGGATAGACGCGCAGCGAGGCCGACCACGTGCCGGGAATCCAAAGTGGATAGTTCGTGTTCCACTGGTTGTTGTAGAGGTTCGCAAACACCTCCGGTTCCGTCGGCACATAGTCCGGATCATAGCGCCAGAGGCCCGGCCTTCCGAGGCTCCAGAGCGGCAGATCGGCGGACGCCACGCCAACGCCCGCGCCGCCGGGTCCGCTCCGCACCGTAATCGCGCGGTCCGCGCAGAGGATGTCCTTGCTCGCGCCGAAGATGATGTCCTTCGTGGGATCGATCGTGCCGCCGATGCGTCCGACGCGGAACGACGGTCCTTCCACGTTGAACGGCAGACACAGCCAGCCGCCTTCGGGAATCGGATCGGGCGTCTTGTCTTCCACGCGCCACGTGATGTCCACGCACGGCAGATGGTTCGGGAACATGAAGCGCATCTCGTACGCCTTGGCGAGCCCCTTCGTGTCGTCTGGCGTCATCACCACCTCCACGCCCAGCGGCGAACTTTTCATATTTGCGCGCCAGCCGGACGGCGTGATCGCGGCGTACGGCGAATGCGCTACGTCCGGCATCCCCGGCTTGCTGAGTCCGTCGTTCTTCTGACGCTCGTTGTAGATCTTCGAGTAACGGTCCACCTCGTTGCGGCTGAAGCGTTCGTGTAGGAACTGCCCGAGGACGTGTCCGCCCTGCTTCACGAGCTCGCGCCCGGTCGCATGCTCGACGAGCGAAGAAATGCCGCCCTTCTCCAAATCAAACTTAACCATGAAGTGCCGAGTATGTAGTGTTGCCAATGTGGAAATATTGCCAATGCCAGTTTCCAATGCCAATTGGTTTGCCTGGTGAAATTGGGAACTGGCAACATTTTCACATTGGCAACATTTCCCATTCTCCGCCGGAAACGTCTTGTACCCGCCAGCCGGGAGTCCCTTCGCGAGGAACCGCACCTTGCCGCCGTCGCGCTCGCCACCGGGCACCGAATATTCTTCCGGCATCTCCACCTCCACCACGGCGTCGCGCACATACGGCAGCGGATTAAACACCACCACGCGTGGCCCCGCCACGTCAACGCTCCGCGCAAGCGCCTCCATGCGCGCCTGGATGCCGTCCTGTGCCGCCTTGCGCGCACGGCGCGCGTAGTCCGCATGGTACTGGAACGATTCGTCGAACTCCTTGTATTCGCCGGAGTCGTAGCGCTGGCGCCAGCCGGGACGATACAGCCTCGGACCGCGCACGCGGAAACCGGCGAGCCCCCAGGTGTGTTCCGAGTAGAGGCCGGAGTCGCGGTAGGCGCGGTCCAGGAGTTCCGCGACGGGGTCAGTCGCGATGCCTAAGGCCCGCAGCGTGGTATCAAGCTGTCCGAGCGTGATCAGGTCGCCGGTGGCGCGGCGGTGGATGGCCGTCGCCTCGGGCAGGGACATCACGCCGTGGATCCACGTATCGGGCATGTCGCCGCGCACGACGGGCAGGGAGGGATGCGCCTTCTCCTCCGCAATGATGGCGTCCACGAATTCGTCGGGGTTGCCGAAACGCACCTTGATGCCGGGGAGCTGTTGCCTCGCCTTGCGCAGGATATTGTCCACTTCCTTCCGCGACATCGGGCCGGCGTTGTCGCCCCGCATGTAGTAGGCGAGCCACGTCTTGTGCCGCCACCCCTTGGGCGGTGTCACGCTGCCGCCGCCCATCCATCCGTATTTGGGCGAGTATCCAAGCAGAATACGCGAACCGTCAGGGCCCTCCCACCAGCAGAGCGTCGGAATCTTTTCCACCACTGAATAGGGCTTGCTGCACGGGTTGCTGCCCAGATGCAGGAACTTCACGCCGGCGTGGGCGAGCAGCGTGGGCATCACCCATGCGTGCTCCGGCACGTCCGTCTGCTTCGCGTAGCGCGGCAGATCGAAACCGAACTTCCGCGAGAGGTTCGAGCCGTATGAGAACATCCGCACCAGTTCTTCGGGATCCGAGGCCTCCGTCTCGCTCGTGAACGGCAGCGCATGCCACATCAGGCGGCGCTGGCGCACGGCGTCCTCGATCTTGGCCCGGCGTTCGGGGGAGTATTGTCCGTTCAGTATCGCGTCGGTCAGCCAAGCCGGCAGCGTCCAGCGCACGCGGAGGTCGGGCGGCATCGTCCGGTCGGAATCGAACAGCGCCAGCGCCTTGTCCATGTATGACGTCCTG
>Ga0310695_10006645_pt1 | contig 18960 bp, 16 predicted proteins | sample RumenRJG_04DNA_FD_203882 | JGI IMG/M metagenome (GOLD analysis project Ga0310695, IMG submission 203882) | Bovine rumen microbial communities from Lethbridge, Alberta, Canada - RJG_04 (v2) (version 2) | ecosystem: Host-associated > Mammals > Digestive system > Stomach > Rumen | place: Canada...
TTGTCGCGAAACGAAATATGTTTACAACCTGTAGAACATTGTAACTTTCCCGAAGAAACATGCCATCTTTCTGAGAGTTTATAGGCATGAAACTCAGACTTTCCTTACTGCTTTCTCCTACTTTCCTTAGCCTTTTCTCGAATATTTGCAAAGTGCTGAAAATCAAGTGTGTACAAATATACTTCAAGGGTGTCCGTTTTTCTGAATATTGTTTACAAAACATTTTTATCTTTACTCTGGCGGTCACATGGTCACAGCTGTGACCGTGACCGTTTTCTGAGTGAGAACCATCATTTTGCCATCCCGACTTTGCAAAACAAGGGGATCGTTTATAACGATGCCTACTAACACTCGTTCTGATGCCTTGCACGACAGTAAGAGATGCCTTGTTACGGAGTAAGGGATGCCTGTTATAGGGGTATAACAGGCATCCCTTACTGTCTGACTTGGCGTCTCTGACACCCTTGCAAGGCATCAGCAACAACGTCAGGAGGCACCACCATTAAATGGTGCCGAACGTCATTTCTTCTCTGCTGGTGCGGAGATGTCGATCTTGGGGATGCGACCGTCCTTCTGGCGCTGGAATTCGCGGAAGGTGGTGGAGCGGCGGAAGCCGTTGCCGCCAGAAGAGCCAGGCCTGTCCGTCGTCATCGATAAACACGGTGGGGTCGATAAATCCCCAGTCGCCAGGGATGAGCGGACGGCCGATGGGGTCTGCCCACGGACCCTCAGGACGGTCTGCCACAGCCACGCCGATGCCGTGCAGGTGCTTGGTGGTGTCTTCAGCGGCCACATACCAGTACCACTTGCCGTTGCGCTCGATGACCTGCGAGGCCCAGGGAGTGCACACAGGGTCAGACCCCGTGTGCATTCTTCAACCGTACATGATCCCAAGACCATGACTGCACAGGCAGCCAGAAATAGTTTTTTTACAGAATTTCTCATCATCTAGTCAATTTTGTTCTGAAAAAATATGGATTCCTGTTGAAATAACCAAATTATTAGGCAAAAAGATGGCTATTCCGGCGGATTTTCGTAAATTTGCACTCGAATAAACAATACAAAAGGCAAGATGACTGCAAGAGAGATCATCCAATACATGGAGTCGCTTCAAGACGAGTCTCAACGGCAGATGCTGATGAGATTTTTCAAGACGCGACCTGGGGAGTACGGCTATGGTGATGAGTTCCTGGGCATGAAGGTGCCACAGACGAGAGAAGTGGTGAAAGCAGTAGCGAAGGATACACCACTGAGCGAGATACCCGGACTGCTGATGAGCCCTTGGCATGAAGTGAGGCTCTGCGGACTGCTGATACTCGTCTGGCATTTCGAGCGACAGGCAACGAAACGGCTCGTCAATAATGCGAAGGCTGTCCGGAGACGGGACGAAATCCTAAGGCTCTATCTGAAATATGCCGAGCAGGCCAACAACTGGGACCTGGTGGACATGTCAGCACCAAAGATACTTGGCCATTGGCTGATGCTCCCGTCGGCTCTCGGCGAGAGGGACTATAAGATAAGCGTGCTCGACGAACTGGCTGTCAGCACCTGTCTGTGGAAACAGCGCATGAGCATCGTCTGCTCGTGGAAGACCTCGCAGATGGGCGATGCCTCGTGGTGCCTGCGCTATGCCGAGATCCATCTCCACCATCCGCACGACCTGATGCATAAGGCCGTCGGCTGGATGCTTCGGGAAATGGGCAAGCGGGTGTCGATGGATCTCTTGCGCGATTTCCTTCGTCAGCATGCCTCTGAGATGCCACGCACTGCTCTTCGCTATGCCATCGAGAAGATGGACGACGAGGAGCGGACGTACTGGATGAGTATTCCCGCAAAAGGCCTTAAATGATGTCATTCCTTACTCGCACATATCCGTTTAAGCAGAGCAGTCATTTGCTGAGAGACAGCATCTTGTATGGTGTCATCATCTGGGCGGTGCTCTACTTGCTCCAGCCGTTTGGGTTCAACATGTATCCGGGGAACAAATGCCTGGCCGCAGTACTGTTCGGACTGATAACAGCGGGATGCTATGCCTGCTTCGGATGGGCCATCGGCAGGCCATTGCATTCGCACGTCAAGCCCTGGCGTATCTGGCACCAGGGGTGTACCGTGCTCGGACTGATACTCTTCATTGCCCTCTGCAATTTCCTCCTGTTCTCGTTCATCTCCCATTATCCTATCACCATCCCGTTCTTCAGCCAATTCTTGTATTGGACAGTGATCATCGGCATCCTGATGACTGCGCTCAGTATCGGCATAGAGTACAACCGGAGCCTGAGAGACCGCATGGAGGCTCTGCTGAGCAACACGACAGAGGAGCAGAAGGACATCACGATCACGATTCACGATCATAACGTGAGAGGGAACGACCTCACGATTCCCATCAACAGTCTGCTTTATATCGAGGCGCAGAAGAACAATATATCCGTCTGCCATACGAGAGACGGTAAGCCGACAACCATGGAGATCCACACGACACTGACGGCCGTCATCGAGGAGTTGAAGGACTACGAGAACATCTTCCAGTGCCATCGCTCGTTTGTGGTCAATGTGAATAATATCACCTCTGCCAAGGGAAATTCCAATGGCTATCAGTTGGCATTCGGCGCAGGCACGAACAGCGTCCCGGTATCCCGTTCCTTCGTCCCCCGTCTCAAGTCTTTTATTGCATAGTCATTCGTCCGGAATCATAGTCATTCGGCATCTGCCTTAGTTTTCCGTCAGCGGTTTTAGCCGTCTGTCACCGATATTTGGAGGTATCCGTTTCTTGCCGTATCTTTGCGGCATGAAACATCGAATCGCACATATCGTTTTAGGACTGATGGCTGTCGGAAATCTGACTGCACAGACCACTGTCTCTGGCATTGTCTATGACGGACGCGAGACTCTCGCTGGTGCCAATGTATTTATAATAGGTACGATTGACGGTTGCCTGACCGACTCGCTCGGACGGTTTTCGTTCACGACCTCCATGACTGGCGAGGTGACGCTCAAAGCGACATTCATCGGCTTTGAGGACTATACGCTGACTGCCGATGCCAGCCGACTCCATCACCTAACGGTTCACATGAAAGAACAGGCGACGACGATCAATGAGGTCGTGGTGACGGCCAGTACCTTCAGTTTCGGCAAGAGCGAGAACTTCAAGACGATGGACGCCCTCGACGTGGTGATGGCAGGCAACTCGTGTGGTGACATCGTAGCAGCATTGCAAACCCTTCCTGGCACACAGACTGTGGGTGAGAGCGGGAAACTCTATGTACGAGGCGGTGAGAGTAACGAATGCCAGACGTTCGTCAACGGCATGCACGTCCTCATGCCTTACAGCACCAACACGGAGAACACGGCCGTACGTGGACGTTTCTCTCCATTCCTGTTTAAGGGCATCAACTTCTCCCTGGGTGGCTATGGTGGCGAATACGGTCAGGCGCTTTCTTCCGTACTCCCGATGGAAACCACCGATGCTGCCACGAGCGACAAATTTGGAGTCAGTGCTTCGCTGGTCGACTGGAATGTCGGCGGAACCAAGGCATACCAGAACAGCAGTATGTCATTCAATGTCGCACTGACCAGCATGGGACTGTACAACCGCCTGTTCTCAGAACGCTTCGATTACACCCGCCCTTATCGTAAGTTGTCTGGTGAGATACAATACAAGAAAGAATACAACGCCTCGAGTGTGCTGAAGTCATACGTAGGCTACGACCTGACATCAGTAGGCCAGCGCATCGAAGACCGCATGCTATCCCTCAAAGAGCATAACGTCTATGCCAACGTCACCCATAAGGCAACCATAGGCAATGGTTATACGTTCTTTACAGGCATGGCCAACTCGACTGTCTTCAGCGACATTGATGATGCCAAGATGGCTGGCGACCACTACCACAACTTCCGCCATGAAATCCACCTGAAAGCCGAATTGCGCAAGGTCTGCTCCGACGTGTTGAAACTCTCGGCAGGCGTTGAGGATTACATCCGCAACAGCACGCTGAGATATGAGGCCAGTCACTACCGGCTCAACTACAACATCCTCGCGGGCCACGTCGATGCCCAATGGCTCATCGTGCCACGACTGTTCTTCAATCTTTCGTCAAGGATTGAGTTCTTGGAGTCAGACTGTCTGCTGATGCCAAGAGCGACACTGACTTACATTCCCGGCAAGCATCTGCAATTCTCACTGGTGGCAGGCCGATATAGCCAGACTGCAGAAGACGACTACCTGGCGATGAGCCAGAAGACGCTGTGTCAGAGCACTGCCGAACATGCCATCCTCTCTATACAGTATAAGTCTCAGTCCACGCTCCTGCGCATCGAGCCCTACTGGAAAAAGTACCGCCGGCTCCCACTGTTAGAGAACGGCATGTATCAGCCTCATGGCTACGGAACAAGCAAGGGCCTGGACATCTTTGTGGAAGACCATTCGCTCGTCAGGCATCTCACGACGACCCTCTCCTACTCGTTCAACGATTCCAAAAGATTCTGTCTCGACAATACTGAACTTCAGACGCCCGACTACATTTCCCGGCATAATCTCCGACTGACGGCCAAATACTCGATTGGCAAAGCCATCATCGGCCTTTCGGAGTCATACGCCAGCGGGCGACATTTCCCTACCGGCACCACCCCGCATTACAACAGCGTAGACATAAACATCACATATCTGCTTCATCCTAAGGTGATTATCTACTCTTCATTAAACAATATATTTGGTCGCACCAACGTCTTCCGCTACGATACGAATGGCGCTCCTGTCGTACCTTCACGCGACCGTTTCCTATACATCGGCATTTTTGTTTCACTTAAAAATAATAAAGCGTATGACATTTCTAATTTCTAAACATCGTGTGTTAGTAATCGCCCTCTTCATGATGGCATCAGTATGTAATCTCCAAGCCCAGCAGGCCGACATGCAGGCGCTCATCGGACAGTCGCTCTCAAAACTCCAACAGCCCACGCCTGAGGCTCTCCTCAACTGCATGGCTGAACTGAAGCGCATCGACGCCATGTTCCCCGACAGCATCCAACCGAAGTATCAGATGGCGCTACAGAGTCTCAACTATTCCGTGATGAACCCGCAAGCCCCACAGACAGAGAACCTTCTCGCCGAAGCGGAACAGGCCATCACGACATTGGAGCAGATGAAGAATGCCAGTCAGTCTGACGTCTGTACCCTCAGGGGATTCCTCCTGATGGCGCGCATCGTGCAGAATCCAAGCCAGAACGGCCAGCGTTACTACCTCGACGTGATGCAGAACTACGAGAAAGCCCTGAAACTCAATCCCGACAACCAACTCGCCAGGCAACTCCTGCAGAAATTCATCGAAGGAATGAAACAGCAGACAGGAAACTGAAACACCAACTATTCCCACAGTGGGACTTTTATAGTCCAACCGTGGGAATAATTACATGAAATATTTCCTGTTCTGATATATTTTATGTACCTTTGCAGCGTTTTATCAAATTCACACATGAAGACATTCTGCATCATCATGCTCTTTGCCGGCCTCTCGGCCTCGGCAATGGCACAGGAAAAGTTCGAACAGGGCAAGCCTAACAACGACGGCTACCGCTACTTGGATGAGTATCAGGCCCTGAAAGAGTACATCGACTACACAAAGTATCCCAACTTCAAACTCGGCGCCGGCACCACCGTCAGCGAATACCTGAGCAATTCTACGTATCGGAAGATGATCAACCAGAACTTCACGGAGACCGTCGCCGGCAACGCCATGAAGATGGCCAGTTGCGTAGACGGCAACGGCAACATGAACTTCACCAACGTGAAGAAGTATGTGGAAGCCGCTTCCGAGGCTGGAATCCATGTCTATGGCCACACCCTCGCCTGGCACTCGCAGCAGCCCAAGGGATGGTTGCTGAAACTCCTCGCCGACAAGCCTGACCCTACTTCTGAAGAGACATGGGCAGAGGTCGCCAGCAAGGATTTCCGCACTAACAAGACCGTCGGCTGGTCGTCAGACAAAGACAAATACGGTTTTTCGCTCAACTTCGACACGACAGATGGTCTTAACATCCATTGCACCAAGATGAACGACAACTCATGGGACGTGCAGTTCCTGGCCATGACCGATATCATGACCACTACAGACAAGACATACAAGATGACCATGACCGTACGGGGCACTGAGGCCGGCTATCTCCACACCAAACTGGGTGACTGGGGTGGCGGAGCCTATGCCGAGATTCCCTTTACGACCGAATGGCAGGATGTGGAAATCGACTATAAGGCCACGATGGACAACTGTTTCTTCATGCTCCAGTGTGGCGACTTCGTGGGCGACGTCTATATCAAGAGCATCAAGTTTGAGGGCTATGTAGGCAAGACCATCCCCCAGACCAGGGAAGAGATGCACGATACCCTCGTCTATGCCATGGACAAGTGGATCAAGGGCATGATGGAGGCTTGCGACGGCAGGGTCAAGGCCTTTGACCTCGTCAACGAGGCCATCGGCGGTGACGGTGACGACGGCTCCGGCAATTATACCCTCCAGCACTCCAAGGCATATAAGCCCGAAGGCAATCCCAATGCCACGTGGGATGTAGGTGGCGACGCTTTCTACTGGCAGGACTATATGGGCGACCTGGAGTACGTGCGTCAGGCCTGTCGCCTGGCCCGCAAGTATGGCCCGGAAGACATCAAACTCTTCATCAACGACTATAACCTGGAGTCCGACTGGGACAACAACAAGAAGGTGAAGAGCCTGGTCAACTGGATCAAGAAATGGGAGGACGACGGTGTGACCCATATCGACGGTATCGGCACCCAGATGCATATCAGTTGCTATGAGGATGCCAATATCCAGAAGAACATCCAGAAGCACATCACCCAGATGTTTGAGGTCATAGCCAAGAGCGGCAAACTCTGTCGCGTGTCGGAGATGGACATGGGTTATGTACGCGGTACCAACAGATGGGGAAGTTCTGTCAAGACCAATCAACTGACTGAAGCCGAGCACAAGAAGATGGCCGACTTCTACGAGTGGATCATCAAGGAGTATTTCCGCATCATACCGCCTGAACAACAGTGGAGCATCTGCCAGTGGTGTACCACCGACGCACCCTCCAACAGCGGATGGCGTGGTGGCGAGCCCGTAGGCATCTGGGATCTCAACTACTACCGCAAGCACGCCTATGCCGGCTTCGTGCGCGGTCTGAATGGTGGAGAACCCACCGCCATCGATAAGATTGAGGCAGACAAGAGCATCGATACCCCGAAAGGCATCTACACTCTCAGCGGTATGCGTGTGGAAGCACGCTCGCTTGACAGTCTTCCCTCGGGACTTTATATCGTAGACGGCAAGAAAATAGTCAAATAACAAATCCTTAAAGCGATATAAATCAAGAAGTTAGAGGCGGTAATAAAAATAATCGCCTCTAATTTTTGTCTATATAAATAATTCATATACCTTTGCGCCCAAGGTATTTTAAACTATTTACGATTATGAAGAAAATAATGATGATTGCCGTCCTGATGGTGGCATCGGTGTCTGCCAATGCGCAGAATGACGATCTGAAGAACGAGATTGGCGTGTTCTATGGTTTTGGATCAGCCTCTACTTACACTTCTATTATTGGTGGTGCATTCAGTGCCGCTTTCTCAAGTTCAGACCAAGGTGGATTCTGGGGCCCTGCAGGTGTTGAGTACTACCATCATGTAACGCCCGCCATTGCCCTCGGTGGTATTGGTACCGTTGCTGGTTGTAACTGGGGTGACGACAATTTCAACTCGACATATATCTCTGTGATGCCTTCTGTCAAGTTCAACTGGCTCCGCAGAGACCACTGGGGTTTGTATTCAGCCTTGTCCGCAGGTGTCATGTTTGTCAGCGATAAGGTATCTTCCAATTATCACGGAGATAGGAAAGCAGACAGCGATAACGTCACGTGCTTCATGTTCCAGGCCACCGGCATTGGTATCGAGGCAGGTGGTGAGGCCTTACGAGGCTTCGCCGAACTCGGCTTCGGTGAGAAGGGTGCGCTCTGTGCCGGTCTACGCTACAAGTTCTAAGGCTGACGAAACAGACAGACAATAGAGAAGAGGCAGTCCTTTTGCGGACTGTCTCTTTTCTGTGTTCATAACAGATCCTGCAAGCGTTTGAAAGCCGGGGCGAGGAGAGTCGTCTCTATCTCCTGTCCCGCTGCTGAGCGGAAGATGCAGCGCCGCTGCTTGGGCAGAAGGTTGTAGATATGGTGGATATTCACCAGCGTACTGCGGTCGGCACGGACGAAGATCTCCGGACTGAGTATCTTCTCCAGTGCGCCAAGACCCAGGAGCACCGTGTTATTGTCGTGGAAGGTCACGATCTGTGAGTAGTTGCCGTCGCCTTTGAAATAGACGATGTCCTTCACGTCGACTACCATGGTGCCGCTGGCGGTGCGGAGGGTGATACGCTCTTCGTAGCGCTGCTCCGTCATCTTGACGATGTCCTTGGCCAGACTGCTGACCTTGACCTCCTCGATGGCTTTCTGACGAATGGCCACTATCTGCTCTTCCCTTTGCAGTTTCTCCCTTTGCAGGCGGATCATACGCTGGCGGTTACGACGCTTCTCATACCAGCGGGTAGCGCCCCATACAGCCAATGACAGCAGCAACAGTCCCGACAGCCACAGCCACCAGTGCTGCCACCAGCGGAGCGGCGGGCTGATGAAGGTATCCTCCTCGCCCATCGCCAGGAGTTCTGTGGGACGGAACGAGGTCATCTGCTCGATACCTGGCAGCCATACGGTGCCATCGTCGGCCTCAGCCATCACAGCCTTCAGTGGCTCGGTCATGGTGAAGCCGTTCAGATGGTTGAAGAACTGGGCATCGCTCAGCCGGCAGTCCTTGCTGATGCGGCAGACGAAGAGCCCGTCAACCACAGCCACCAGCAGATAGCCTCGCGGCGAGACATGGAGCGAACGAACCTCATGGCCGCAGAGCAAGGGCATCCGAGGATTGAGCGATTCCACCTGTCCATGCCTGACGACAAACACGGAATCGGCTGAGGCGAAGAACACATTGCCCTGCTGATCCTGATCCATCGCCGAGATGATGAGTTTCTGATCCTGATAGGTTGTCTTGTGAAGGTTGTGCTTCCGGTCTATGCTGAAGAGGCCGGAACTGCTGCCAATCCAGAGCAGGCCGTCAGCATCAGTAGCAGAGCACCACGGATGCAGGATCTCCGTGGTCAGCGTGTCGAGGACCGCCGACGAGGGATCATAGGCCAGGATGCCTGTGCGGCTGCCGACAATCAGTTTCTCCCAGGCCTTGCCCACGAACTGATAGCGGTCTCGGGGCAGGTGAAGCCAGCGGAGAGAGTCGCCAGTGATACAAACCACATCGCCGTTACCGGCCATATAGACTTGACGGCCTATCCTGACGGTGCTGGCTGCGTAGAACTGTTCCGGGTCGTCATCCACCAGTCTGTCGCCGACCATGAGTTTCCCGTTCAGCGTTCCCATCACAACCTGTCCCTGACTGTTGATGGCCACAGCCCTCACGATGTCGTTCTCATCAGTGAGTTGGTGGTTGGTGAAACAGCGGTTGAAGAAACAGTAGACTCCCTGATACGAGGCCACCCAGAGGCGGTCCCAGCGGTCGACCATCACGTCGCGGATGAGGTTGATGCCCGTGACGACCTGCTGGATGGAAGGCGATGGCTTCGGATGATCCATGGCTGGGATTTTGCTGTCCGCGACTCCCTCACAGAGATAGACCGTATGCTCATCGGCCACGACGATGCTTCCTGAGCGGAGAACTCTGACCGCAAGCCCGTAACTGACTGATTTCCATTCGGTATGCAGTAACAGTTTCAAGCCATCCTTTCCGACGCTGAAGATACCATCCGAGGCAAAGGCCAGCAGGTTCGGGCCTGTGCGCAACAGGGTATAGATGTCACTGCGGTCTGAAATCATGACAGGACTCTTGCTATCTTTCCGGAACCGGAAGAGGCCTTTCTCCGTGGGGATGAAGACTTCGTTGGTCACGGCATCCAGGAACAACTTCCGGTCGGGTGTCATCTCGTCGAGCAGCGAGTCGGCAAACAGCGGCTCCATGCCCAGAGAAGTCATCCGGCAGAGGCGGCGGTGCTGCTCCAGACTGTCTTCCAGGAGCACGTAGCCGTTAGGCAGGCTGCCGGCATTGAGGTTGTTCAGCAGCCAGTGGCCCTGAGGGTCGAGCGGCATAGGGACGGCCTCGTCATAGCCGACCCGCCACTGACGGAAGAATCCCAAGGCCCTCACCTCGTCGTCCACCTCTGAGAAACCCACGATGTTCAGCCGCCGCCCTTTGAGGAAGGGGGTGAACGCACGGCCGTCGAAACGGACGAAACCCGATAGTGTACCTATATAGATATAGCCGCGCGAGTCTTGCCACAGCCGTTCGGTCTGCATCTGCGGCAGTCCGTCTTGGGTGATGTAGCGGCGATAGGTCAGGCGACTCTCAATCGACGGGTTGGGATCGGCGCTCCCGGTCAGCGTCAGGCTCAGGCAGAGTGCCAGGCCGACAATGCGTGTCAGTATGGTTGTTTTCATGTTGCGAAGATACAAAAAAATTCGGAATCAGCCAAGCTCACACAGAAAATAATCAGTCGGCCTGCCGAGTTCGTCACTCAGAAAGGCCTGTTCGTCAAAATCATCACTTCTTACACCCTTATTTTCAAGCATTCTTAAGACAAATCGTAAGCAGAGACGACAATGGCGGGTTCATGGTTTCAATCTATTTCAGACGGGTCGTCAGGAGTCGTCCCGCTGGCCGACAGGTAGTCAGCAGGTCGGTTGACTAATAGTCAGCAGACTGGTTGACTAGTAGTCAACCGGTTGGTTGACATATAGTCGGCAACAATTTTAGACGGCAGTTTCTTGTAGTTTCCCCTATCCTTTCCATCGCTTTCCCCTATCCTTTCCATCGCTTTCCCCTATCCTTTCCATCGCTTTCCCCTATCCTTTGTCGGATTGACCATAGGGGATCGACGACTTATCGGCGGCGATAGACGACAGTCTGGCCAATCTTCCGGCCCACGAGACAGGCATTGGGCTGCGAGCAGAAGCGGTCCAGCCACTTCTGGGCCATGTACTTCGTCAGTCCGAAGTAGCCCTGCAGGTTGCCCCGGGTGATGACGTCGTGGGTCTTGAACCACTCGTCGAGCCTGGCTTTCATCTCCTCCTCGGTGTACTGGGCGGAGTGCCCCACGTTGCCGCGGCCCGTCGCATTCACGAAGTGATAGCCGTGGGCATTGAACTGCTTGAGGAATTCCTTGTCGGGCGTAAAGCCTACATTCTCGATGGTCACGTCGTTGCCCGTGATCTTCGTCGGGTCGGTGAAGTGTATCTTCAGTTCCTCTCCCTGCTCGTCGTAGCGCTTGCGGAAGCCGAGCTTCAGGTAGAAGGTGCCGAGGCCCTCGATGTGCAGGCGGTGATTGTCCGTCAGTTGCTCGACGATGAGCCGCTGCAGGAGCGAGAGCGCAGAGTCCATGATCTCGGGCCGTATCAGGTTGTGCTCCAGTTGCTTCAGCAGGTATTCCTTGCCTACGGTGGCGCTGGTCTCGTGGCGCACCTGATAGGTGTCGTTGCCGTCGGCATCCTTCAGGGGGTTGCGGTGTACGCTGAACTTGATGTTGTATCCCATAGTCGTTCTGTTTCGTTACTTGAGCGCAAAATTACGAATTATTTTCCGAACGGCAAAGAAATTCGTCAAAAAGCGTCGCCCGCCCCCCGAGTTCATCACCCGCTGATACCTGTTCGTCAAAAAGTCCGCTTCGGAAGTCTGACAATTCAGCGGATTTCACTAACTTTGAATCGCCAAAAGAACGAAAAAATATGAAGAAAAGGATGATGTTCATGATGCTGGCGCTGCTCGCCGTGTCGCTGGCAAAGGCTGGGGAGATTACCAGGCAGCAGGCGCTGCAGAGGGCACAGCAGTTCATGCAAGAGCGGATGAAAGCCAGACCCGGGTCGCGAGGCGCCAAGGTGGAACTGAGTGAGGTGAAGCAGGTAAGCGGTCTCTACGTCGTCAACGCGTCGGACAACGAGGGCTACGTCATCGTCAGCAACGACGACCAGACGGTACCCATCCTGGGCTTCAGCGACAGCGGCCACGCAGACCCCGACAACATGCCCTCTAACATGCGGGCCTGGCTGCAGGGCTATGCCGATCAGATAGCCTGGCTGAAAGCGCAGCAAGGCAGCCCGGCAGGGCAGACGGCAGGGACAAGAGGCCCGGCAACCGCCGCAACCGCCCTGAGCCGCTCGCACAGCACCGCCGCCATCGCCCCGCTGCTGACGACGCGCTGGGATCAGAAGGAACCTTACAACGACCTGCTGCACAACTACAATAGTTGGGGGAAGTGCGTGACGGGCTGCGTGGCCACGGCGATGGCCCAGGTGATGAATTATCACAAGTGGCCCAAGGCCTCGACGGCGGAGATACCATCGTATGGCACGAGTTCAACGACCCTTCCTGCTCTGCCCGTCACCACCTTCGACTGGGGCAACATGCTCAACGAGTATCTCTACCATTATAATCCGTCAACGGGTGAGATGGAGCCCTTGCCTGCCCCCACAGAGGCTCAGCGCACAGCCGTAGCCACGCTGATGAAGTATTGCGGATATGCGGTAAAGATGCAATACTCCTCCGAGGCGTCGGGAGCACAGTCTGCTGATGTAGCCCCCGCGCTGAAGAACTATTTCAATTACAACCCGGAGACCACCCAGTTTGTTAAGCGCGACAACTACAGCGCATCCCGCTGGGCTGACATCATCTATCATGAACTGGCCAATGGGCGCCCCGTCATTTATTCCGGTCAGACGCTAAGCGACGGTCACGAATTCGTATGCGATGGCTACCGATACGAAAGCGGCACCGACTTCTTCCACATCAACTGGGGATGGGGCGGCGTAAGCGACGACTATTTCGTGTTGTCGGCGCTCAATCCTGCCGAGCAGGGTGTTGGCGGCAGCAACTCAACTGGCGGATGGCGTTTCAATCAGGGTGCCACCATCGGCATCCAGAAGCCTACGGAGCATGGCACCACCGCCGACCTTACGCCAACCGACATCTGGCTGGAGGTGAACAGCATCACGCCCAGCCGCAATCCCGGTGCCTGCTACGAGCCGATGACCTTTACCCTAAGCGTCACCAATACCGCTGCCGAGGATTTCGACGGCGACATCTATCTGTCCTTAGAATATACATATAGTCAAACATTATATCCAGGCTTCTGTTCCCTCAAGGCTGGCGAGACGGGCAATGTCGTGATCACCTGCACCCCTGACCGGATAGGAACGGTATCCGTATCGCCTATGTACAGTCCTGCGGATCTGATTTATGGTGCCAGAATCTCCCGTTTCACTATTGAAAAAGGAGCGTTTGATACAGATCGATTTGTACCGATATATGGTTACGACTGTGATGAAGGAAATGTCGCCAGCCAGTTCATCATTCCGGCATCCGACCTAAAGGATATGGTCCACGGAACCCTTAACAGCATGACCTTCTATGCTTACACCATGTCGCCTGTCAGTTGGGGTGCTGCACAGTTCGATGTTTATCTCAAGGAGGTGGAGAAGACAGTTTTTGCCGCCCAAAGACTTGACCCGTGGGATGACATGCAGAAGGTCTACTCGGGTCGGCTGTTTGTAGACAGCGAAGGCAAGATGGTCATCACCTTCCCGGAGCCCTTCTCCTACCAGGGTGGCAACCTGCTCGTAGGCTTCAGGCAGACCAAAGCCGGCACTTCTAATGACGTCCTATGGATAGGCACCCTCTTCGAGGATGACTGGACACAGGTATCCCTGGGCGGCAGTGGAGAAACGGCAAGATATTACCGCTACTTCCTGCCCAAGACCACCTTCAACAATACTTCTGCAACCGGAGGGTGCATCGCCGGCGATGCCAACGGTGACGGAAAGGTGGATGTCGCGGATATCGTGGAGATCGTCAATTATCTCAATAAACATCCATCGGCCAGGTTCAACGAGAAAAATGCTGATGCCAATGGTGTTGGCGGCGTCACCACAGATGACATCAATGCCGTCGTAGGGATTATCATGGGTAAATAACTCTTAATTAATAATGACATAAAATGAAACATTTACATTCTTCTATCATCACGGCCGTGCTGACGGCTATGGTGCTCATGCCTGTAGAGATGCAGGCACAGTCGGTGGAGATCAACGAGACGAACTTCCCCGACCCCGTGTTCCGCGAGTATCTGCTCTATTACCAGAATGACGGCAACGGCTACCTCAAGGAGTCGGTCAAGAACATGGATGAACTCGACCTGTCGTATATGGACATCAAGGACCTGACGGGCATCGAGTATTTCAGCGGCATCGACGAACTCGACTGCTCGCACTGCCTGCTGACGAAACTCGACCTCTCGAAGAACACCCGTATCAGCGACCTCTGGGTGAACAGCAACCAACTGACGTCGCTCAACCTGGCTGGCACGAACGTCAGAAGGCTCTGGATTCAGTATAACCAACTGCGCGGCGAGGCAATGGACGCACTGATCAACTCCATGCCCACCGCAGGGCAGGGCGATGGCCGAATCTACGTCATGGGCTTCTACGACAACCATGAAGAAGGCAACCTGTGTACGACGGCACAGTACAGGGCCCTGACACAGAAGGGATGGACGGTCTATATGGACGACCACGGCGATCACATCGAGTACGGAGAGTGGACGGCCCAGCACGGCGAGCCCACCGCCATCGACAGCGTCAGCACAGAGGATGCCGGGGATGCCACGGTCTACGACCTGCAGGGCCGGCAGTTGAAAGGCCTGCCATCGAAAGGCATCAGCATCATCCGCCAGAAGAGCGGAGAGGCAAGGAAGGTTATTAAATTAAAATAATACTTTTTTCTAATATCAATACTTAGACGGGAGCCGGCAGTGATGCCCGCTCCCGTCGTTATTTACTGATACACTATCGGGCGCTGGACGAGAGCAACAGCCTGGACGAGAGCGACAGCCTTTTAAGTTTGCCTTGCAAATGCGGCACACCCTTTATGGATGTGCCGTATCACTAATATCCGTTCCGTTTCCTGTACGGATTACTTCTTCGTCTCTTCCGACTTAGAGGGCTCATCAGCCTTCTTAGCGGCGGGCTTGTAGCGCTTGTTCAGGCCGTTGATCACATCGTTGGTGATGTCGAACCTCTTGTCGGCCAGCAGGATGTTGTCGCCCTGCTTGGTGAGGATCAGACTGTACTGCTTGTCCTTGTTATAGTCCTTGAGGAAGTTCTGCAGAGAGTCGCGCAGGGTCTCGTTGAACTTGGCGGTCTCGTTGGCCAGTTCGTTCTCCAGACGGGCCTGCAACTCCTGCAGGTCACGCTGCTGGCGCTCGATGGCGGCCTGCTGGGAGGCGGCCTGCTCACGGCTCGTGAAACCGTTGTTGTTCAGTTTCTGCTGGAAGTTGTTCACAGCGGCCTGCAAGGTATTCCCCTTCTGAGTCAGGGTGTTGCGGGCGTTGTTCGACTTCTTCTGAAGGGTCACGCCGTAGTCCTTGGCATAGTCGTACTGGGTCATCAGTGAGTCCACCTCAACGTAAGCGATCTTCAGACCGGAGGCAGAAGCGTCACCGGAGGCAGGCTGGTCGTCCATCTTAGGACTGGCATTGTTGCACGACACCATCATCGCTGCGATGGCCAGTGCGGAGAAAATGTACTTTTTCATTTCTATAAAATATTTAAACTATAAATTCTAAACTCTAAACTATAAACTATAAACGTTTCTCGCCGACAGCAAACTCACTCTTCCGACGCATCTCACGATCCTGATCCATCACACAGTGGATACCGTGCTCCTTCATCGCTTCCGAGTCGTGAATATGCTGCGATTTGAACGTCCCATTCTTCACAAACAGCACCCTTACGAGGAAAAAAGCCATGCCGATAGCAATTATTAACGTCGATATGAGCAGAGTTTCAATCATTTTTTGTACTTTTGCGGGTGCAAAGGTAAGCATTTAATTTCAGAAAACTATCATAAATAGCATTAATAATGAATAAAAGTGATTTAAAACCTGCCGTTGTCTTCGCCGAATTTGCGAAGATTAACGAAATACCCCGCCCTTCGAAGCGCGAGGAGAAGATGATTGAGTACCTCAAGAACTGGGGTGAGAGCCACGCCCTGGAGACGAAAGTCGACGAGACGGGCAACGTGCTGATCCGCAAGCCCGCCACCAAGGGCATGGAGAACCGCAAGACCGTCATCCTGCAGAGCCACATGGACATGGTGTGCGACAAACTCGTCGATGTGGAGTTCGACTTCGACAAGGACGCCATCAAGACCTATGTCGACGGTGAGTGGCTGACGGCCGAGGGCACGACCTTGGGTGCCGACGACGGTATCGGGTGTGCCATCGAACTGGCCATCCTCGCATCAGACGACATTGAGCACGGACCCGTCGAGTGTGTCTTCACCCGCGACGAGGAGACGGGCCTCACAGGAGCCGAGGGCATGAAGGCCGGATTCATGACCGGCGACTACCTGATTAACCTCGACTCCGAGGACGAGGGCGAGATATTCGTCTCCTGTGCCGGAGGTCGCAACACCCAGGCCAAGTTCACCTTCACCCGTCAGCAGGCCCCGACAGGCAGTTTCTTCCTGAAAGGCTCACTGAAGGGACTCGTAGGCGGGCACTCGGGCGACGACATCAACAAGAAGCGCGCCAACGCCATCAAACTGCTCGCACGCTTCATCTTCCAGACGATGAAACGCTACGAGGGCGTCACGCTGGCACAGTTCCATAGCGGCAAACTCCACAATGCCATCCCCCGCGACGGCTACTTCGTGATGGCCGTGCCCAACGACCTCAAGGAGAACGTGCGTGCCGACTGGAACGTGTTTGCCTCGGAGGTGGAGGACGAGTTCCATGTCACCGACACCCAGATGGTGTTCTCGATGGAGAGCACAGACGCCGAGCCCGTCATCGACCCTGCCGTGGCCAGAAACTTCATCTGGGCCCTGCAGGCCGTGGACAACGGTATCTACGCCATCTGCCAGGATCCTGAACTGAACGGCATGGTGGAGACCTCGTCGAACATCGCCAGCGTCCACTCTTCCGACACCACCATCGACATCCTGTCGAGCCAGCGCTCCAACGTGATGTCGAACCTCGACAACATGTGCGCCACCATCCAGGCCGTCTTCGAACTGGCAGGCGCCGAGGCGATTTCCTCCGACGGCTACCCCGCCTGGAAGATGAAAGCCGACTCGAAACTGCAGAAGATCGTCAAGGACTCCTACGTCAAACTCTTTGGCAAGGAGCCGGTCGTCCGTGGTATCCACGCCGGACTGGAGTGCGGACTCTTCTCAGAGCGCTACCCCAACCTCGACATGGTCAGTTTCGGCCCCACCCTGCGCTTCGTTCACACCCCCGACGAGCGACTCCACATCCCCACCGTACAGATGGTGTGGGACCATCTGCTCGACGTACTCAAGAACATCCCACAGAAATGAGACACTCCTATATATATTATATAATAGGTATGGCACTGCTGCTGTTCGCCTCGTGCGGACGGCAGTATGATGCTGAACAGACTGTGAAGGCCTTCGTCGAGGCCAACATGGAGAATGGAGGCCGTGACATCAGCGACCGCGACTTCGCCGACCTCGGATCCACGAAGCATATCAGCGACTCGCTCATCCAACTGATGCGCCACCGCGGTGCTCCCCTCTTCAGACAGGGCATCACCTATCCCGATGCACCCGACGGGGAACTTTACTATCTGAGAATGAGATACGTACACGCTGGCGACACATTACAGAACACCTTCTACCTCAATCAGGAACTGACGGAGGTCGTTGCCTACAAGTAACTTTTTTCGAAAAAAATTCGCCAAATATTTGCAGGATTGAAAAAAAGGTTGTACCTTTGCACCCGCATTTGAGGAGATAACCCCTCGGTTTCTAGCGCAAGCAGTCCTTGGAAGGATGGGTGAGTGGCTGAAACCAGCAGTTTGCTAAACTGCCGTACGGGTTCCCGTACCGGGGGTTCGAATCCCCCTCCTTCCGCAGGGGCACATTTCCAACAGAATGCAGCGCGGTCGATTCATCTAATGGTTAGGATACAAGATTCTCAATCTTGGCATAGGGGTTCGATTCCCCTATCGACTACACTAAATACTGGATATCAGAGAGTTACAGAAGATTAAGGACTCTCTGATATTTTCTTTTCACCATAGTCTTACAGGGTAGTATCCACTAAAATGTTATTTTATAAACTCGTCTTAGTGATTGGTATTACACAGATTATTTACTATAGTCCAGAAATTATTTACTATAGATTTGTGCAGTTTTGTGTGCCATTTTATGTGCAAAATGTCAATTAACCAAATTATAACATCTCTTAACAATGAATAACAGATTCCCTAAGATTCGCCTGATTTATGACAGGTACAAGAAAGCAGGTCCTACCAGAAAGGCTGCCTTTGCACACAGAACCCACATTATTAACATTAAATCCACTTTACTATGGACGAATTACAGACCATCCAATCCAAGATTTATGAGATTCGCGGTCAGCGTGTGATACTTGATCGTGACTTAGCAATTCCAACTTGAGGTCACAAATTGTGACTTCAAGATTTGTTGACAATTGGGGGCCATTTTAGTCGTCGATAAGGCATTTGCCTGTCATTTCCTCGGGTTGTTGCAGTCCCATGATGTGGAGAATGGAAGGAGCCACGTCGGCTAAGACGCCGTTTTGCACCTTCGCGTTCTTGTTAGATGTCACATAGATGAAAGGAACTGGATTGACGGAGTGTGTAGTGTTGGGCGTGCCGTCGGCATTGAGGGCATGATCTGCGTTGCCGTGATCGGCGGTGATGATAGTTTCGTAGCCCATCTTCGTGGCTGTTTCCACCACTTCGTTCAAACACTTGTCAATTGTCTTCACTGAAGTTTCGATGGCAGTATAAACACCTGTATGGCCCACCATATCGCTGTTGGCAAAGTTC
>Ga0310695_10006646_pt1 | contig 18958 bp, 22 predicted proteins | sample RumenRJG_04DNA_FD_203882 | JGI IMG/M metagenome (GOLD analysis project Ga0310695, IMG submission 203882) | Bovine rumen microbial communities from Lethbridge, Alberta, Canada - RJG_04 (v2) (version 2) | ecosystem: Host-associated > Mammals > Digestive system > Stomach > Rumen | place: Canada...
CAAGGATTTCGACGCTGAATTTGCCGATTTGAAAAGAATTGTAGATAATTACCAAAAACGCTTCAAGGGAGGTTTTATAGCAGGAGTCATTAAAAACAAGGCGATGGAACACGAATCTACTGAACAGCAGTAAAACGCTGCGACCATTAGGGAGCAGCCGCGAATTTTAGTGTGACATTTTTGTCACATTAAATCTCTGGCATCGGTAAGAGCGGACTGCGGTTGTCAGTACGGCATGGAGCTGACAGTCAGCATCACGTAGACAGCCAAAATGGCACTGAACATGATGGTGACTGTTAGCATTGCTTCGACTATGTTTATCAATTTCTGCTGCATGGCTATTTGTTTTTATGGAGTGAAGAGCCGAACGGACGGAATATCAGCGGAGGTTCCTTCCCTTCCGGCACATAACAAATCAGTCTGAAATACACATTACACTTATCCGTCCTGTCCTCTGCACAGCACGGATGACGGTCGTACACTGCTCCTGGGCAGGCACCACCGGCATGAGTGGCGAAGGCACAAGCCTTGCACCCCACCTTGTCGGGGTCATTGACTGTGATAACCTTCAGGCCACCGATGCCGTCAATCCAGATATCACCCGCTATATGCTCACTCATTGCTTTATGTTTTTTGTTACTCAAAATAGTCTTGTTTGCGTTGTTGAAGAATACGCAGGTCTGAAACGCGATATTCTATCTTTCCTGGACGTTTGCTGACAGGCTCCACAAGACCCTTCTTTCGCCATCGACGGATATTCCCTTGACCGAATATCTTGAAAGCCATGTTCTGGGAAATCAAATCGCTCGGATTCTCCATCGCTTCCAACAGCTTCGGCACCAAAGCCGTCGCAAGGTCGTTGATGAATGTGCTATAAGTAACACATTTGTCTGGGAACGTCAGTTGTATCATATCTTTGCTGCCTGTTTCTATTCCGTCGGCTTCGGTGTTATATTACTTTGTAGTCTTGAAGTTGCGAAGATACACATTCTTGATGAAGGCATTAAAGCCGAAACAGAAGGTGGCAATAGATGCACCAACGAGCAACAGTTCAAAATCGGTCAGATGTTCCATAATCATCCCTCCAAACAATATATGTTATTGATATTGGTTGACAGTTCATGGTCGTACCAGTCACCGCCGGACATTCCACCTTGATAGATGCGGTTACCCTTGATACTCATGTGCTGCGGTGGGTACCAGCCATCAGAGGTAAACGGAACTCTCACGATAAAGGACATCATGCGTCCGAAACAGTCCAGACAGACCTTTTCGTCTGCAAGGATGTTGGCTTGCCGTTCATCATCCATGATGTTATGCAATGCAAACTCGGCCTTTCTGTCGAAGTCCTTATCATCTGGTGCAACGCCCATCGGACGGACAACCAGGTATTGAAGATACAAGAAATCTTTCATAGTCAGCCCTCCTTTCCGTTAATCAGTTCCTCGACCTCATGAGCCTTGACCCATCCGTCTGCGACATCATTATCCTCAACCATATTGTCACGGCTTATGTATAACAAGAGTTTACCTCTCGCATCGTTTACCAAACTCAATGCTGCATCGATGTAATCATTTGCGAGAAGCCGTGTGACCCTATATAAGTCCTCTGTGGCATTCGATACGAGTGTGTAATCCTGACTGTACTGTTTCATACTGTTGTGGCTTTTTATATCCCGTCGCCTTCGGTTTTTGTGAGTTATCGGCTGAGTGAGCTAAGATCCTTTCCTTTTTTGGAATCTTGTCTTTTCAAGACAGCCGTTGTATCATTAAATTTTCAGTCGTCATCGACTTCGTTTCGCTTTTAGTCCTTTTCCTTGCCTTTTTCAAAGAGAGGCTAACAGAGTGGCCTTCGCCAAGGAATTTCGGTAAAATTTTGATTTTGTTTTGTGTCCTGTGCCAAAAGAAAATGCCTTGGCTTTACAAAATTTTTCTGAAATAGGGAGTGTGCGACTGGTACTTGGCATGGCTACGAGCCTCCCTACCTTTGCAAGGGAAAAGACGTCAAGAAAGCAAAATGAACCGCATCGGTGAAAATGAAACAACGACAGGTCGAAGAGAAGCATTGAAAGAATCCATCCCCTCCCATCAATAGTTGCGCGACGCGCCTGTATGCCTCCAGTGCTTCTCTGTGAGTATTACATACCTGGGGCAGTCGTGAAAATGTTAATATACGACTTTTTATTTTTCAAGTCGAAACTTTTGTAATTAAAGAACTAATTTTGCCACTGCACATCGGGTATGTGTGGGGTCGAGTAAGGCCAACGCTGTCCGTTACAACTTAGCCATCGGGCGGTTGGGCAGCCAATCGGAAGCGGAATCTGGAATAAGGCCAGGCAGCGGCACTGCCGTTAAGCAGGAATGAAGTCCAGTAGTACGTAACCAGTAACTTACAAAAATGGTGTTCTTTGAATTACTGAAGGTGTTAGACACCTGAATTTGTAAGGTACATACAGGATATGGGGTGACCTCGTTGGAGAGTCGCCCGGTGTTAAACACCTGAATTTGTAAGGTACATACAGGGACGAAAAGCCGGGTAAAGTCTATAACGAGGTGTCATACACCTGACAATGTAAGGTACTTACAGGTAAAATATAAACGACAGTCTATCAGATTAGGTGTTAAACACCTGAATTTGTAAGGAACTTACAGGACTTAGAAATTTTACGTTGTGGCGTTAGTAATCTGAATTTGTGAGTCACTCACAGCCACAATTAATGAATATAATAAATATGAATAATGAGACTTTTATTATGGAACTGCCTCTAATAGTGGAAAAGTTCCAATCTGACGAGTTAGATAAGCGTTTTGAAATTCTGCGCAGAATTTATAATATGGCGCAAAACAAACTTGAACGCCAGTTTTGTTATTTATCCAAATTTAAAGAGTATCAAGAATGTACGACGAAGAAGGCCAAGGGAGAATTTATAAAAAAACATCCTTTTTCTTTCAAGGATATTCTTGATAAGTCTGGCAACCCTTTGATGATAACTTTTACTAAATATGACATTCAAGGTTATTTGTCAAAATTTGCCAAGTTGAAGATAGATTCTCAATATACCTATTCTGATATGGGCATTAACACGTCGATGTTGATGCACATGGGAATGGCTATTTGGTCGGCTTGGGAGAAGGTTATTTTTGATTCTAAAGCTGACAAAATAAGTTATAAGAAATACGGTGATTTAAAAAGTATTGGTGTTGATTGGGAACCTAAACATCCTGCAGGTTTTATTCTCAACCTACAAAAAGGAGAGTTGAAACTAAATTTAAATAATCGCCAGGGGCAGTATGCCCGATATATTACGATGAAGATAAGGTTCGGAAGAAAGGAACATCAGGTATGGTATGAGGGCGATGCCCTCAATGCCGGTGAAGACAGTATCAGAGTGCTCACTATTGTTCGTCGCAAGATCAGAGGACGGTATAATTATTATCTCCAGATGACTATCAGGAATAATAAGCCCCAAAAAGGGCGTACCCTTGGTGAAGGTCGTGTGGCTATAGACCTTGGCACAAGCAAGATTGCTGTTGTCGCCAAGGATAAAGTCCATCTTCTTCCTTTGTCACCCAGTATTTTGTCTGTAAGTGATGAACTTCGTATTATCCAGCGCCAGATGGATCGTAGCCGTCGTGCCAACAATCCTCAGAAGTATCATGAGGATGGCACCGTTAAGAAGGGCAACCATGACAAATGGGTAAACTCAAAAGAGTATATACGCCTACGGAATATGAAGGCCGAACTGGAACGCAAGCAAGCTGCCGTCCGCAAGCAAGATCATATCGCTCTTGCCAATTATCTTCTTTCCCTTGGAAACGAGTTTGTCATCGAGGACAATGACGTCCAGGAATGGGCCAAACGTAAGAAAGAAGAAAAGAGACGGAAGAGTGACGGTAAGAATCTTTCCAAGGCGGGCTTGGGAAAGCAGATAGGAAACCATGCCCCTTCGATGTTTGTCACCATTTTAAAGAATAAGGTTGAGTCTCTCGGTGGTACCTTTGTTAAGGTAGACAATAATAACAGAGCTACCGACTATGATTTCACGAATAACACTTTCAATGAGCATAAGTTGGAAGAGCGTTATATCACTCTTGGTAATGGTAATCGCCATCAGCGTGATACGTTGGCCGCATTCAACTTGTATCATTTGGATACTGCCCCAGAGAAAGAAAAGTGTTATAATCTATATGAGATGAGAAAGCATTATGCCCAGTTCTGCGAATTTGAGAAGGAAGCCCTTCTCCGTTGGAAAGGGATGACCCCAAAAAGAGAAAAGATGAAGGTCAGAGAACACGAGAGAGGCTTGTGACCTCCCAGAAATATTAACAGGTTCACTATTCAAAGACTGGAGAGGGCGGGTGTGAAAGTACCAAATGAGTGTTATTTGGTATGTTTCGACAAATAGGATGTTCAAATCTAAGTGTGGCGACACAGATCCGTACCGTTGCCATCATGTCCGGCGACCAAAGCACGTAGCACACCAACGTCGATACTGGCGAAGCAGCACTTTGTGCGCCTCAGAGTGAGTTCGACATTGGTATGCACGGCTGTCCAGAGTGGGACTGATAGCAACAGTACAGAGTGCCTGGAGTGACACGAACAACTTTCAATGTTTTGTTGTTTTCTTGTTGATATGTTTTTATGTTTATATGTACACATATACACATATAATATTGAATACATTATTATATATATACATATATCTTTGTGTATTTGTATATGTATATACGTATATCAATGTATTTATGTATTCAAAAATACATCGGATGATGTTGTTTCGAATATTTTTAGTACCTTTGCAGCCAATAAGGTACTGCTGCATCGGTAAGCGAAAAGCCTTTGAGTGTTCTTTGGAATGATGACACGACTCTCCTAATCACATCTCGATTTTTGGCAGACTGTCAAGAGCCTTCTTTTTCAGTTCGTCAACGGCGCGAGTATAAACTTGCACGTATTTGAGACTGCTGTGGCCCAGAAGGTCGGCAACAACCTTGATATTGGCACCATTGGAAAGTAACTGGGTACCGAAACTATGCCGCCCACAGTGCCAGGTAATATGCTTGGTAATGCCAGCGGCCTTCGTCCACTGCTTCAGAAAGTGATTGCAGTTATCACCGCCATTGTTTGGGGGTAGTTTGAAGATTCGAGTCTCTGGTGTGGCTTCTTTGGGCATTTCCCCTACGATTGCCATCAGGGTATCATTCAGTGGCATCACTACGCCGCTTTTGTGGCTGTGGCCCACTGTCTTTTTCTGCCGGAACGATATGATGCGGTTGGCATAATCGACATCACCGTATGTCAATGCTTCGACATCGCAGAACCTGATGCCAGAGAAGCAGGTCATGGCGAAAGCCCTGCGAATGTCCGGGTACTTCCAAGTGTAGGGCGTAGAGAAGAGCTGCTGCAGTTCCTCCGCACTGAGGATGTCTTTTACCAACATATCCTCCTTGTTGTCAAGCACAATGCCCTTACAGGGGTTCTCGCTGAAAAGTCCGTCTTCGACACCGGCGAGAATGACTTTTTTGAAGCGACGGTGAACGGATGAGATGCCAGTACCGCGATGATGTTCTGAAATGTAATCAGCAAACTCTTCCATCATCTTCTTGTTGATGTAGCGTGGTTCTACTCTGGTGCTGAAATGCGGGTATTTCTCTGATAGGAACTTCTTGAAGTCATTCAGCCCCATTTCTATAACACGGACATCTTTCTTCGTGTATTTCTTGATGTAGGTCTGATAATAGTCCAGGAAGTTCACAGATCGCGACTTCTTCAGGCGATAGCCCTCCTTGTTCTGTAGGAACTCCTGTTCACGCTCGAAGCGAATCTTTCGAGCCAGTTCGATGGTTTCTTTGTTCTTTTGGCGCTGGGCCTGTGTTCTTGGGTTAGCCACCAGACGCAGAGACAGCCCTTCCTTCCTACGAATACATGAGCCATTTTCCTCCTTATAGCCCACCTTGTATTCGAGGTAAAGGCTATATTCTGAACCGTCCTTTACAGGTGTTTTGAGCAGGCGAGGATTCCCTGGCTCAATCAAAAGTGCATTTTTTCCTTTTTCTGCCATCTCGTTTTCTTTTGGTTTCACCTGTCTGCAAAGGTAATAAAAAGAATTCAATTAAGGTGTAGAAAAAGTGTAGTTTTTAACCAAAATTGGGAAAATAGGGGTGTTTTAGGAAAACAAAAGAAAATCAGACGATTGATATAACCGCCTGATTTTCTTGCTTTTACCTCCCGACTTTGCTTTTGTTTTCTGCTGTTTTCAGCCTTTAGGTACCCCGACCGTTAATTTAACGGTGAAAAGAAAAAGTAAATATAAGAAAAATGTATTGATTTTCAGATAGTTGTGGAATATATTAATTTTTCCTAAATTTTCTGTTTTCGCACATTTTATCTCAAAATCGTGCTAAAATTGCAAGATTTCAGCGAGTTTAATAATCTGATTTTTATAAATAACCAAATAATTTCTCTGGCCAATAGTTCATAACAAGCTCATCAGGGAATTCCGTCTCAGCCAGCAATGGGTACAGGCGCTCATAGTCGGCAATCTGGAATGAAATATGCGCATCGCTGCCAAGTATTGTAGGCACGTCATACTTCTTGCAAAGACGCAAAATTTCCAGGTTGTTGTCACGGGCAACAGTCTTCTTTCGCTGAGGAGCCAGCGAATGATTGTTAATCTCCAGTAAAGTGTGTGCCTCTTTAGCGGCAATTACAAGTTGTTCAAAGTCCAATTCTGCCGTACCATCACCAGGATGGCTTATGATATGGATCTTTGGATTACGTATCACCTTGACAACACCATCGGTATTCTCCTGTTTAGTCCCCCCTTGCCAGCAGTTACCATGAATACCAGCAATGGCTATGTCGAGTAGGTCAAGATGATAATCGTTAAGGTCAAGACTGCCTTTAGTATCGAGGATATTTACCTCACAACCCATGAGCAATCTTACACCATACATCTGACGAGGAACCACGAACATGTTCCTGAAGTACACCAATGGACATGTGCCTGGCACACTTGGCCCATGTTCAGTAATGCCAAGAACTTGCAATCCTTTGTCTGCAGCAGCCTTAGCCATCTCCTGCAAACTGCTATAGGCATGGCCCGATGCCACTGTATGCGTATGTGCGTCTATCAAGATTTTCCTCATCCGTTTCTCTTTCTCCGATATGTTTTTATTTATTAATTGATTCCTTTTATCCATACTGATTCAACCTACGAAGCTTGTTGGCAATGGACATTAGATGGGCGAACCTTTCCTGCCTTTCTGGAGGAAGTTCGCCCTTTGCCATCAGTTTCTGATTATGGCGCAGCCAATTTAACATCAGATGTTCCTCAATCCTGTGCTTCGATGGCCTCCGCTGATTGGTAGTCATAAAATCCATAAGCTCATTATACTGCCGCAGCCATCTCTCTTCTTGTGTCATTATTACTTATCTTGTTGTTCCACCATAGCCTGGATTCTGTGTCAGATATGGATTCATACTGATTTCATCCTGCGGAATCGGGAATAGTAACTGATATTCTTCGAGTCCGAGCGTGGACTGAGCCTGACCAGTGCGCTTCAGGAAAGAGAAGTAACCGCCGAAGTCGATTTGGATTCTGCGTCGGACTTCCGAAATGGCTGCTAAAGTTTCCGACGAAGTGGTTTCAATTCCCTTAGTCGAAGCTACTTGGCTTAGATATTCCTTGGCTTTCGTATCGTTGTTCAGCTTAGTTTCACATTCTGCCAACGAAAGGAGTACATCACTATATGTTTGCAAGATGCAGAGGTCTTCATTATATTGAATAGTATAAGACTCATTAGCTCTTGCACGAGTTGTCGTATTGCCTGGTTGACTCCAAATAATCTCAGCGCATTGCGAGTCAAGATTATCGACGGCAGATACCAACGAATAGCGATTGCTATTTACAATATCTTCCAGCAGTGGCTTTGCTTCCATATACCTGCCCTGATACATATAGATATTAGCAAGCAGAACGCGAGCGACATCCTTTGAAATCTTACACATGCTTTCCGCGCTGTTCACATAGCCCGTCACTTTATCCTCCATGTTTCCCATTGCAGATTTCAATTGCTCAATGAGCGTATTAAAGATTTCATTGGGTGATGTTCTTGGCAACGGATCCATAGCATAATCCGTGTTAGTTACATAAGGAACACCGCCAAAGAAAGTCACCAGGTCATAATACGATAAAGCATTCAAAACGATACACATCGGTTTAAATATTTCCATGCCTTGACCATCACAATGCTGCAAAAGAGCATTGTTTCGGTTGATGCCCTGATATAGTGTATACCAAATTTCTCTAACCTTGTAATCGTATGGATTCAAAGGAGCCTTGAAACCATCAAGGTTAATCAAGCCTGTATATTCCACGTCGGCCTTGCGGTATTTCGCTTGGCTGTTATACATGGCCTGAGCCATGGCAGTAATATAGGCATTTCCATTATCGCCAATAAGTGTTGCGTTAGGGTCGCCATTTTGCGAAACAGGAATAGAGAAAGCCTCAGTTCCTTCGAGGTCATAAAGCTTCACATCGCGACTATTCACGATATAGTTTGTTGTCGGATTGACGGTTATTGTCAGAACACCATCATCATAATTGCTTGTCAAATTGACAGGAGCCTGATTCAAGAAATTGCTAAAATAGTTATCAACAATAACAGCATCTGGATAGCCGCCATTTATAGATAGCGGAATGTTGCTGTTGATATGGACGATGTAAGTTCCACCCTCTTTGGGAGCGTGAATTGATTCAACATCCGCAGTCACAGGATGTGAAGGATCATAAGGCTGAGAAGACGTAAAATAAACTTCCATTACATCATCGGCCTTGACGGTGTGGGTCGAACCATCCTTCATCTTTACATGCATTCTGTAAATGGTCGTCTGTGCCGATGCGACTTGCACAAAAGCAGCCATTCCAATCAAAAAAGAAAATACTTTTGACTTCATATTTCTTATCTGTTTAAAATTTTGATATTCGTTTTATTCGATTGCAAAATCAGGATACCCTTTGGTAATCCTGACAGGTCTAATATAGCAGAGCCATTTGAATCAGCCTTGCTATCTTTCATAATTTTACCGTCTTGCATATAGACAGCAACTTTGCTCCCAGCGGCCAAACCGTTGAACACAACAAAACCATTTTCTAATCGAACATTTCCAGCTTTTATGACCTCATCAATACCAGTTGATTCATCAGAGAAAGCATAATTCTGAATATCAGCAAGGCTTATAGAAAATGTTCTGATGCTGCTAACTATACTAAGTTCGCCATTAGAAAATGAAATCTTTGGCTCCTCGGCAAGCCCAAACGTCGTTTTTGTCCCATCCTTGGCATTTACAACAAGAAAGCGGACACCATCGGCCATAATTCCAATGATTGGTAGAACCGATAGCACTATTGCAATTAAAATCCTTTTCAATCTCATACTCATATTAATCTTTTCTTTAAATCTTCGATTTTCAGTACATTCCCACATGTACCATGATGCAGCATGGCATCAAATACCTTGTGTCGAATCCAAAATGCCATCGCCATTCTTATCAAGAGTAGTATTGTCCTGCTTGAAATTCATCTGCTTAGGCAAAACAACATTTTTATAGGGATAATAACCAGCCCAGTTGCCCTTTTCAAGTTCACACTCGGAAACTGTAGCAGAGAAACTGGAAATGTCACTGAACTTAATGGCCATTTTAAGTTTCTCAGAAGGATAGGACGAATAACTGACATTCATTTGCGGATACTCACCCGATGTTATCAGATTTCTAAGTTGGCAAACGGAGCCGCCTCTAATGTAAGCATTAAGAACGTTTGGCACACCATTGCTGAAATTAATTGCTACAAGAATTGTATCGTTCCTGTACACATACTGGCCATCAACTTCTGACTCTCCCTCATCATTAGAGGAACAGGAGATTATGGCCAATGTCGTTGCAATAAGAAATATCAACTTCTTCATATAAGTTTGAGACTTTTTCTAATCTTTTGTTTCATGACAAACATGGTGCAAAGGTACGAAAAAGAATTGATAATAGATCAATCTGGGGTTGACATAATATCAATTCTATGCTCCAACAATTGATATTATGTTAAATTGTTGATTGACATTGAATCAATATGTCTATTTGAACAGCTTGTCTATTGTCTTGTTCTTGATTTTCCCTTTAAGACTATCAGGTTCAATAAGACTCAATAATTCCTCAATTTCACTAACAGCATAAAATGTATGTGAACCTACAATTTCTGACCCATCTCTTGAAGGGTCTTTTCCACGTAAACTTAATTCAAGCATAGGCATTTGATCAGCTCTGTTGGGTATTATGAAATTGAATTTCCTGCTGTTCAGTAATATGTGATAGTCATCTTGTCGTGGTCTGTCAGCTGCGATATAATAAGTTAGAACGTATATCTGCGGAATTTCAATATCTATTGTCTTGATCATCATTGGTGCCTTTTCCTTGATGGCTATTTGCGTCCATTCGGCATATTTGGCTTTCACCTGTTCCAGCTTCTCGATATTGCTGTTGTTATAGGGTATGATAATCCTTTTATTGTGGAGATCCATTCTTTTGTTTAATAACAAGGTGGGGATAATGGCTACAGCTTTAATCTCAGAAGTGTCAGCAGACGTTACTGCATATACCGTTTTCTTCTGACCTTCAGAAGTATAATATCCAATAGGGATTTCGATTGCGTTAATGTCAACATATTGCGCCTTTGTTATTGTTGCGTTGAAGATTAACAACAGAAATATTAGTTTTCTCATAAGAAATCCAAAATTTGATGATAATAATCCGCTTCTCTTAATTGTTTTCGACAATGTTCTCACCATCGGTAGAATGCTTTACAGAGTTAAAAAACACTGCTGCATATTGACCAGCAGTAAACGTCTTAGAGTAAGTGTTCGTCAATTTGCCATTAACATAGCCCTTGAAATTGACAGTCAAGGTCGACGACTTATTAGCACCATCAGAATAGGAGTTCCTATAGTAGCAGCCAAATTGAAGTGCAAGCCTCTCACATTCCTGGTTTGTGGTGATTACGACGTTTACGGGTTTGTTCATGATGGCTTCAGGAGCAGTTAGGCCAGTATTCTCGTCATAGATGGGACCATAGGCAACAGTTTCTGTTGTCTCATAGCTTAGTTCCGAGAAAGTCTTGTCTGTAATGAATCCAACGTACTGGCTGGTAGCAACCCAATTATCCATGTCACCAGAGAATGTTGCTTCGATTTTATGGATTCCCATAGTTCCCTGTGCAGGAACTTTTTCAGGTTCATCACCATCATCCCCACAACTTACAAGTAGGGGTGAATTTGTAATGGCAAGCAAGGCCATTGTAACCATTAAGAATTTCTTTTTCATAAGGCGAATTTTAGCGATGTTAAACATGTGACAAAATGAGGACTGCCCCCTGTACCTCATCGCTAAGCATCGCCAAACGCTCGTAAATACGCACAGATGGGCAGTCCATCAATATGAACTGCCGTCTGTGCCTCGTATTCACCCAGCAATGATTTTGGCGATTTCAGCGATGGGGAGACACATTCGTCGCTGCAAAGATACGCATTATTTTTCGATTTGCATCCGAATTTGGATTCGTTTTTGCATATTTTATGGAAAATAGTAAAAGGGCATCAGAGCAGAATGATTTTATTCTATCTGATGCTCTTTTCTGTAAGAGGATGTCGTAAGAATTAACGCGGCTGAACCGACGTTCCAGTGTACTGCGGTCTGACGGGATTGACTTGTTGTGATTTTTGCAAGAGTCTCTTGTAGTCATCAATCTTGCCAACGAGTCTCAGGAACAGCGTTTTCTTTCCGTTGCTGAGAATGTCGAAGTTGAAACTCCCACCAAGTTCCTGAATGACTTTTTGTAAGTCAGTTAATGTAGCCGTCTCTTTGGCGAATACCATCAGCCACTCGTCCTCGTTCTTACCTGCACTGAGTTCAGTGCTAATTTGTTCTGGATGGAAGTTAGCTCTTTCCATCGCGTCCAACACAGCAGCCTGGATTCTGAGAATCTCGCTGCCTTTGATTCCATTTAAATTTAAGTTTATCATACCTATTTAAATTTTAAGAATACGGGGCAAAGATACATAACAATACCTATACAGCATGAATATAAAAAGAAAAAGTCTTATATTAACGTTTTTAAGACTAACACGGCAGACATGGCTTTAGGTTGAGAGTGATAATAATGCGTAAAAATCCTATACACTCTCTTCCTGTATGCAGTGCTCTTCATTGCCAATACTTACCATCATAATACTGACATTATTTCAAGTGCATAGCAGGGGGCATTACATGCTTCGTAAACTTCGCATGACGGCTCTGACGAGCAGCCCCGTTTACCACTTCATTTTCATTTCGTTCCAAGGTGCTGGACGCTTCGGGAAAAGCATCCCGAACCCTTGCATTTCATCGATTCACAAACCGCCTAAGTCATGAAATTGTTAATATAAGAAATAAAATTTTTCAAGAACCTCAAATCCCCCCAAGAATTGTAACTTCGCGGCAGTAATTCCACACAAGGGAATATAGCGCACTATACCCCCTACGCCAAAATCGACGGGGGTGATGCGCTCTCCGAGGGTGGATGTAAAACATCTTATAACGGAGCAAGCTCCACAAATTTAATTGTTATGAGCAGGAATGTATAAACAGGTGGCCACTTCAGGCCATGCAACGTTGGCAGCGTAGAAGCGCACAACGAGAGACGTCCAGAATATCTGGAAAGTGTGAAGAAAGCAGGGCTGAAACTCTACTTCTTCGAGGAACTGTCAAAGGACAATGAATCCTTTGTAAATCTTGACGAGCGATACCGTGGGAAGACCGTCGCTCAGATCTTTGATGAGATGAAGCATCTCTATATGGAGAAATTCGGACAAAAGCCATGTCTGGAAGAGAAGACAATTACTAACAAGAAAACTGGTAAGACAAGGAAGGTGTCGGGGTGGTCGCCGATACGTGAGATGGCTGTCCCCATAAAGAAGGACACTACCATCAAGGACTTCGATTATCTGAAGAAATGGTTGGAGCGTCACGGGCTATCCGTCCTGCGCATTGACATTCATAAGGACGAAGGTCACCTTAATGAAGATACAGGCGAGCGCGAGATGAATTATCATGCGCATGTTGTAGTTGACTTTCTCAACAAAGACACGGGTAAGACTATCAAACTCAACTCTGAGAAGATGTCCGAGATGCAGACTATCATTGCTATTTCCCTGAACATGGAACGTGGCGAACCCAAAGCAGATACAGGACTTCCATACCTTACTCATCAGCAGCTACGCCTGCTTCACCGATTAGAAGATGAGCTTAAAAAGAATGTAAAGAAAACAGAGGAAGAGTTAGCGTGTAAGAATCATGAACTGACAACCAAGAAAGATGAGCTGAATGCTTTGAACCAAGAACTTAAAAATGCGAAGCATGAGTTTGATTTGGTCAGTCAAGCACTGAAACAGGCTGAGACACGCGTGAAGGGTCTAACATCGATGGTTAAAAACATGGAGGACCAAATACAACAACTCGAAAAACAGAGAACGGAGTTGGCAGACAAGCTACACACTGGGGAAATCTCACTTGACCAGATGAAGAGTCAGGAAAGAAAACTCCAACAAGAATTCCTTCTGTTGGAAGAAAAGCTCGCAGATAAGAGAGGTAAGCTTACAGCAGCAGAAACACAACTGCAGAAGTGCATGAGTCAGTTTGAACAGGTGTTGGCCAATAGTAAAATCTTGGCGGCTAACGCCACCAAAGAGTATGATAAGATTAAAGCCCATGCAGCTGCGGCAGAAAAACACATCAAGAATGAAGACAAATCTGGCGTGATTGAACGTAAGGACAAGCAACTATCAACACAAGATGCTGTAATATCATCTTTATGGCCTCAGGTTCCAGCAGCTTTGAAGGCCATCGTGGAGCGCACCACAAATGCGAGTGCCAAACAGTTTACGTCTCGTCAAGCTATCGATGTTGAAAATGCACTATCTGCATCTTCTCTCAGCCGTCAGGATGCTGCACAGTCTCTGATGAGTCTCGCACAACGTGAGTTTGATGACAGCCATACATGGAGTGGCTGGATTCAGAGTACAGCCAAGGAGGTGATGGAGATTGCTAACAAGGTTCATCCGTTAAGCCCGTTCCTATTGCAGCAGTCAACAGGTGGTCAAGGTGGAGATGCCAGTCATATTACAGATCTGACGGATTGGGATGGCAAGAAGAAAAAGGGACTCCAATAGGAGTCCTTTTTCTGAATCTTATTACAACGCTACTATGTCTGCATAGCCCTCTGGCGTATTGAACGACATTAGTGAGGCAATACTTTTTTCCCCTCAAAAGTCGATATTAGGTATTCGTTCACGTCTTTTGCTGGAGCGAAGCGATTCCTGGTATCAATGGCCGATGGCAGCAAGTCGAGCATTTGTCTGGTGGCTTTCTCTCCACCTTCGTCATTGTCCAGGCAGAGATACACTTTGCCGCCCATGGAGCGCAGCACCTCGATGGCTACAGGAGTGTTAATGATACTGTTCAGGACGATGTAGTTGTGTCTCACCTCTCCGCACAAGGTAGCGAATGATAGCATGTCAAAGAAGCCCTCAAAAACGACTGTAGACGCGTTTCCATGGTCAAGGTGTGTGGTAATACCCTTAGGGCTGGTACCACCCTTGTAGAACTCACTACGAAGTTCGTAACCACCTTTGTCATTGGAGTATGCCAGTGCATAGAGGAACTTGCCATCATCTCTCGGCATGAAGCTATAATGTGCCTCCTGAAGGAATTCTCGGGCAATGTTGGTATTTATGCGTCGCTTCGTCAGGTAGGCGTACAGCCCTCGCGACTGTAGCGGTACCAGTGAGAATGAATAGAATGCTGTAGCCTCTACTTCTTTCTTTTCGCAGCCAAATTCTGTTGATGACATCGAAAAAGAAGAAGAATCAAACTCAGCACACACCCGACTGAGATCTCTTGTGTTCAAGCAGGCCATCACCAACTCTATGATACCACCCTTGGCTCCTGTAGCCAGGTCATGCCACACCTTTCCATTGGGTGTTACGTTCAAAGAAGGGTGATTGTCCTCTCGCCATGGGCATCGGTAGAGAAACCATCCAGCACTCGTTTTCCTTAACGGCTTACCCAGATAATTCAGGCAAGTTATTTGTTCTTTGATTTGTTCAATGTTCATATCTCTTATCTTCTTTCAATTGTTAATTTGTTTTTAACACAAATATATTAAGAAGTGGTTGTAAGGTTGTTGGCTCATTTCCTTAGTGTTTATCAGCATTTCCGGAGATTTTGCCTACAACCTGAGTGTTTTCTGATTTCTTTACATGGTTGTAGGCAAAATCTCTCAAAACCTCAGTGTTTATAGGGGTTTGAGACCAATACAACCTACAACCATTCCTATAACATATATATTCTGTTAATTTAATTAACATACATAACACTTGTTAAGAACAAATTTTAAGTATTCTATTCCTTTTGTAAAGTTTTTAGGATTCTCGAAATATACTGTTGGGATGGTGAACCGCCAAGTGCCGCTGACAGCATCTGTTGACTCTTAATACCATAGCAATTATCCAACGCTATTATAGCTTGCTTCCCAGTTATTTTTAAGAGACGCTTTTGTGCCATCACCCGGTCAATGATACAGGAGTTTGTAAAAAGATGCTCCACTACCTTTCCGGCATATTCCACTGTTTCTTCCTTAATTATTCCATTGGGATTATATCCATCAGCCAAAGCATTCATACAGTGAAAGATGCCCGCAAGACGACGTATAATATACGACTGCTTCATAATTGTTTCAGCCAGATTATCCTCGCCTAAATCAACTAACTGGTCTCTGATGCTACGATAACCATCGTCAATTTCATTGAGCATTTTTTCGTTCTCGAAACGAAGAACTGTCAAATTGAAAGCTGGCGAAACTGCACGTTCAATGAGTTCCTCCCAATGTTGGTCAATTTTCTCATCATGAGAAACAGTAAGCGCACTCTCAGGATTGCCAAGCCAGAATTGCCAGCGACTGAAAAAGCCATTATGATCTTGACCCAGAAACAATTCGTCCACTCGTTTTTTCTGAATACCACCGAGAATCGAAAGGAATGGTTCAGGAACGTTAATTCGTTCCTCGAGTGTCACACGTCCTACGCGAAGAGGCGAGAAAGAATCAAAGAGCGTTAGAAAATCACTGATGATATTACCATCTGAATATTTCTTTGAGTTGCCTCCAAAAAAGTTCAATAACTCATCCTGGTGCATAAGAAGACCATCAGTGCAGGTTTTGACATTATTTATGACGCGATAAAGATTCTCGATAGTTTCGTTACTTACAATCAATTGATCACTATACGGTGGAAGTTCCTCGTCTGCCTGCTTAGCGGCATGTCTTTGACGGGAATATTTCTCATAACGCTCATTCTCCCACCTATTCAGAGGTTTCATGGCGTAGTTTATTGACGGGGACTTACCATCGCTTGCACCACCGACGATGGCCGAATAAAGATTACCACGATTCTTCTTCGCACCATCCATTATTGTAATCTTCCTACCTATCGCACTACCCGTTAATGTTGTCACTTCCCCAAACACATAGTTTGTGGGTACCCGAAGGATTCCTGCTGTCTGACGCACATATTTAATTATCCTCGGACTAATTCCTTCCATGGGAACCTCTTCTATATACTTCTTGTTATATACCTCATCAGCATGAGCCAAAATACTATTTATATCCATTTTCTCTGCTATTTTTGTTAATCTAAAGAAATTTGTTCTCAAAAATTTGGAAGGTTCAGAGAAAATGCGTAACTTTGTCCCGCTGAAAGGAAAGTTATAGCAGGTCTTCCTCAGAACCATGCCCCCGGACATTTGTTCGGGGAACTTTTTTATGGTGGCGGTCTCTTTCTCTTCATCGTCTGTCCTCCTATCTCCTTATTCCATGCTCTTTAGGCAGGTTGTTTACAATATCTTTCAGTGTATCGTCGAGTTTAGCCATCTTGTCACGAAAGTCTGCGCCTTTAACATTACCCAAGACTTCAATCGCCAATCTTTGAGCAATGAGTTCACGATGACCGACGAGCCAGTCCTCACTACGTTCCTTTATATCAGAGAGCATGCTGAAATACTCGTTGAACGAGTCTTCCAGCCACCTGCGGCCAGTTCTAAGACCTTCGCCTGTGGCATGCTGAGTGGCGAAATCCACGACCTCGTCCCACTTTGTCTGGATGTCATTGTCTGTATACCTCATCTCTTTCTTTTTTGTTGTCATAACTTCAACTCTGGAAGGCTGTTGATCGCATCCTCCTTCAACTTATCGACGGCACGAGTGTACTTCTCTGTATGCCGGAGGCTGGAGTGGCCAAGCAGACTTGCAACAGTCTTTATGTTGGCTCCATTGTTCAGGATGTTCACCGCGAAACTGTGCCTGGCGCAATGCCAGCTGATGTGCTTATCTATGCCGGCCAACTTCACCCAGTGCTTTACAGACTTACAACTGCTTTCGTAGGAGGGCAGGCGGAAGATTACAGTGTTCTTGTCTTTTCCTTTGGGAATCTGCCCTATCAACTGTAGCAGGCCATCATTAAGAGGTGTCGTCACCCAACTCTTAGAAGAATGCCCCTTAGTCTTAGCCTGTTCGAAACGAAGCAGCTTATTCGAGAAGTCCACGTTAGCATAGGTGATATCCTTAACGTCACACCAGCGCATCCCTGTATACAAGCAAAATATGAATGCATCTCTGACATTCCTATTTTCCTGCGGATAATGGGTGGCGATGAGTTGCTGGATTTCCTCCTGAGACAGAACATCCTTCGTCAGGACTTCATCATCAGCGGCACAGCCAATACCCTTACAAGGATCATTCCTCATATACCCCTGCTCCATACAGGCTTTAATGATTTTCTTGAAACGCTTGTAAATCGTTCTGGCACCTTCGCCCTTGCTTCGCGACTGGAGATAGGTGACGAACCTCCGTACCATGTCTGGAGTAATTTCCTCGGCCTGAAGTTGAGCTGCAGGCAGTCGGTTGTACTCTTTCAGGAAGTCCGAGAACCTGTCTCGTGCCAGCTTGATCATGCGTACATCTTTCTTTTCGTAAGAATCGATGTAGGACTGGCAGAAGTCGAGGAAGCTGATTCTTCTTTCTTTTCGCAGTCGATATCCCTCTCTGTTCTGTAGGAACTCCTGCTCACGTTCCCAGCGTATCTTCCTGGCGAGTTCTATGGTATCCTTGTTCTGCTGGCGTTGGACTGGATCACGGGGGTTGGCTATCAGGGTGAGAGGTAGCTTTTCTCTCTTCCTGAAAGAATTTCCAGTGGAACGGTCGTAGCCACGATAGTACTCCAGGGTCAAGCTGAACTCCTTACCATTCTTTATCGGAAACTTCAGCAGCTTTGGATTTCCACCCTCAATTAGATTCTTATTCACACGTGGCATAATGCTTACTTCATAAATAATGGTTTCTGGTCAACGTACTGGGCGGCTGCAGTAGCAAGATCTTGGCTGGATCTCGAAGGGTGACTTCGGATCCAGTCTATCAAAGCCGTCTTCTCAAAATAAATAACCTTACCCATGGGACGGTAGAAAGGAATCTCCCCCGTCATCGTCTTCTTGTAGAGGTAAGACTTACTGAGTCCCAGGAACTCTGAGGCCTCCTCAATCTTCATCAGGTCCTTCTTCTGGTCGAGGGCCTTTCTTACTTCTTCACCGATGATGTCTCGAAGCATGTCGCGATTAACATTCTCCTTCTGTTCATCAATCATCTTTTTCACTTCGTCAGAAACTAAACTCTTCACCCAATTTTCGATACTTGTTTCCATATTCATAACTTTTTAAAGTTTTCGGCAAAGTTATTCCTTTTCTGTCATACAAGGGGTCTTGCAAAAAAAAAAGTCGTATATTAACAATTTCACGACTTGACGAATCGCTGAAATGTTAAAAACTG
>Ga0310695_10006648_pt1 | contig 18956 bp, 12 predicted proteins | sample RumenRJG_04DNA_FD_203882 | JGI IMG/M metagenome (GOLD analysis project Ga0310695, IMG submission 203882) | Bovine rumen microbial communities from Lethbridge, Alberta, Canada - RJG_04 (v2) (version 2) | ecosystem: Host-associated > Mammals > Digestive system > Stomach > Rumen | place: Canada...
TGTTATAACTGGAGTTCTCAAAGACTGGCGTGTAATTACAACTGTAATTGCAATGCTTCTTGTAATTGAATTTGCCAAATTTGTGGCAAACTATAAAAAACGTTCTCCGCGTCCAAAGGTAAAAAAAGCGCCAGCACCAGCACCGGCTCCTGCAGAAAAGAAGGAAGATAAACCTGCAGAAGAGGCTAAAGAAGAAGCAGCCGAATAAGCTTTTCTTTATTATATTTTTTTCTTATAAAAATCATAAAAAAAATTCCGAAACCCGCACATGTGAATCTATATTATAGTTATGGAAAATAATATAGAAAAAAATAATGACATTTGTAATGAAACTGCGCATTACAATACTGAAACTTTCGATTTTGAAAATTCTGAAGATATTGTTGCAAAAACAGCTCTTGAAAATTTTGGAATAAAATATATGTTTCCGTGGCAAAGGCTTGTTGTATCAAATATTCTTGAAGCATATGAATGTGATAAATATGTTCAGAAACTTACGCCGGAACAAAAAGAAGAATTCGATGCAGAAAATGATGATTCTTTTTGTAAAGGTCGACAGATTGTTCTTTTGCCTACAGGAGCTGGTAAATCGCTTTGTTTTCAGGTTCCGGCATTACTTCTGGATGGGCCTACAATGGTTATCTATCCGCTTGTTGCACTTATGTCAGACCAGCAGCGCCGAATGGAAGAAGGAAATCTAAGTTGTGTAGTTTTTCGGGGCGGACAGTCAGAAGTTGAACGTGAAGAAAATTTTAAAAAGATTTCAGAAGGTGCAAAAATCATACTTGCTAATCCGGAAGTATTAAAAAACTTAAGTTTAGTCCGGCGGCTTTCTGGCATTGGAATTAAGCATATTGCAATAGATGAAGCTCATTGTGTTTCGGAATGGGGAGATTCTTTTCGTCCGGCTTATCTTGAACTAGGCAAGGTTATAAAAGAAATTTCACCGCCAGTTGTTACTGCGTTCACGGCAACGGCTTCGCCGTCTGTACTTGAACGGGTTTCTGAAGTTTTGTTTGGCGGCTGTGCTCACATTGTTCGAAGCGAAAGTGATAGAAAAAACATTCACTATTTTGTGAATTATTCTGCAGCAAAGAAAAAAGAAGTGCTTAGACTTGCCCTTACAGAGCAGCGCCCTATGATCGTTTTTTGCGGTACTAGACATAAGTGTGAAGATATGTGCCGCGAAATTAATGTTTGCTTTGGTCCTGGAACATCAAAATTTTATCATGCAGGACTTGAAAAAAATGAAAAGGATTGTGTAGAAAAATGGTTTTTTAACAGTAAAAACGGTATTTTATGTGCAACCTGCGCTTACGGAATGGGAGTTGATAAAAAAGATATAAAAACTGTCGTTCATCTTGAACCATCACCGACAGCAGAAGCGTATATTCAGGAAGCAGGAAGGGGCGGACGTGACGGAAGTATTGCAAAGGCTATATTAATCTGGAGTCCGGAGGATTCATTAAAGTATGCATCGAACAAGAAAAACTCACGGGAAGTGGCAATGCGAGATTTTGCTGAAACTAAAGATTGCCGCCGGCAGGTTTTACTTAATGCGCTCGGAGCTGAACAGACTGTTTGCAGTGGCTGTGATTTATGTAATGCAAGAAAAGAAATAGAAGAGAACAAGGAAAAGTCTAATTCGTATAAAATGAAAAAAGAGACTGCAGTGTTAAGCGACTGGCAGGAATCCTACGCAATTGTCCGTAAAAATAAAAACTTTCTTACGGAGATGGAACTTGAATTAAAAATATTCCGGCACATGAACCGTCGTGATATTGAATTGTTTGGAAAAAACATCTGGTCACATTCTGATGTATGCGAAGTTGTCCGTCAGCTTGAAAAATCTGGAAAAATAAAAAAAGCCGTGTTTTTATGGAAAAACCGGCTTTATACTTCTGATAATGCTTTTCAATTTAAGTAAAATCGAGGTGAATTATCTGTCCATAATTGTAATTTCTACGCGGCGGTTTTGTATTCTGCCTTCTTCTGTAGCATTTGAAGCAACAGGTTCACGGCTACCTTTTCCCTGAGTGTAGATATGGTACTTATCTCGTATTCCAAGGTTTTCAAGATATGCTGCAACGCTTTCAGCTCGTTCTTCTGAAAGTTTTTGACGTGCATTTACACTTCCACGTTCTGCGCAATGACCTGTTATAAGAAGATCGTTTGAAAAATCTTTTAAGATTTCACCAATTTTCTGAAGTTTGATTTTTTCTGAATCCTTAAGGATGTTTGAATCTGGCTCAAACTGAATTTTATCAAGACTTATTGTTATTCCCATTTCACCGCGTTTTACTGAAATGTTTTCGAGCCGATATTTTTCAACTTTTTTACGAAGCAGGTCTTCGGTTTCTTCGTTATTTACAGATTTAAATTCAGTTACATAGGCTTTTGCCGTTCCTGTAAATTCGTAAAGATTTCCGTAAATATCTACCATTTTTATAAGAAATTCTTCTTCATAATGATCAAGAATACCTTTTTTGTCGTCCCAATAAAGCTTTTGCTTTGAATAGCCGGAAGTTCCTGCAAAAGTACTTCCTTTTTTTATGTTTTCCTGTGAATTTTCGTGGTAAAAATTATAATTCACTTCGATAATGTTAAAAACTGTTCCGTTTATAGTTTCATCATTTGCATATTTGTAGCTTGCGGCAAATGGAATAATTACAGGCTCATTCATATTAAAAAGATGCCTTAAATCGTGAACTTCCTTTCCTTCTGCGCTCCAGGTTTCTCCTTTTGCAACTTTTTTGTCAGGAAAAACCGGAACATTCCTTACTGTCGGCATAAATAGATTGTCAGAAATTGTAAGTCTTCCGTTTTTGTCGCGTGAAAAATCACTTATGAATTCTTCTCCCCACGAAAGATGCTGGCTTGAGCCTGTTACCAGTGTGTTTTCTGTTGTCATGTAGGAAGTGGTTAAATCTGCTGAACCGTCAGAATAAGATTCTTTTACCTGTGAAGAAATTCTGTTTATAATCTGTGCATGCCTGATATTCTGGCGGTTATAATAAACGTCTTCTTCAACTGTAGAAACGTAATTGCTTATATCGCCTTTGTTCTGCTTAAAATAAAGTCTTATTCCTTCTTCTGCAAAAATATTTGAAGCTGCTGTCAGTAAAATTAATGCAGAAAATATGTGTCTTTTCATAAACGCCTCTTTGTAATTTATGCGGCTGGCCGTATATTTTTTTTGAAACTGTTTTAATTATAGCTTATAATTTAAACATATGCATATTTCAAAAGATACAGTTCTTATTTCGGTTATAATTCTTCTTTCCTTAATTATTTTAATTCAATTTGTGAGTCTTGCTGTTTCAAAAAGTAAACTTCGTAAAGATGCGGTAAAAAGATCACGCGCGGTTCTTGGCGGTCAGATGCTGGAACAGATTGCACCTTTTCTTCCTGATTTTCCCTGCAATCCTGCTGATGCCCGTTTTATTGGAAAACCTGTAGATTTTATTGCATTCCCAGGGTTAATGGAAAATAATAAGGTCTCGGAAGTTCTTTTGATAGAGGTAAAATCCGGAGAATCTAAATTGAATGAACGTGAAAAAGAAATCCGTCATGCGGTAGAACAGGGGAGAGTAAGGTATGTTGAATACCGAATAAAGTGATTCTGCTTGATTTTGTGAGATTTTGAAAATTTTTGTGCTTTGAATCAAAAATATGTGACTAAAGCTTTAAAAGGGCTTCTTTATCGCCCTGAAGATATGAATCACACAGATGGAAAGGCATTGGTTTTCCGCGCAAAAATCCCTGAACAATATTGCAGTTGAATTTGTTCAACAATTCAAGCTGTTCCGGATGTTCTACGCCTTCGGCAATTGTTTCAAGTCCCATGTTTTCAACCATCGTGATAATTGAACTTGTGATATTTGCCTGAATTCCATCCTTTGCTGTTATATCATTTATAAATGCCTTATCAATTTTGAGTGTGTTCAAAGGAAGCATCTGCAAATAGCTTAATGATGAATATCCAGTTCCAAAGTCATCGAGCGAAACTCTTATGCCAAGCTCGCGGATTCTGTTTAGCTTATCTACAGTCTTATTTACATCGTTAATCATTACACCTTCTGTAATTTCAACTTCAAGCAAAGAAGGATCAATTTTATGAAGGTCAAGCAATGCTTCCAGTTCTGGAATAAAACTATCCATTTTTAACTGAATCGGCGAAACATTAACCGACATTATTCCACGGAAGTTGTATTTTTCATGCCAATTTTTAAGTGCAAGTACGGCCGTATTCAAAACCCATCTTCCAAGCGGTATTATAAGACCTGTTTCTTCTGCAATCGGAATAAACACAGACGGCGCAATATCTCCAAGTTCTTCATCGTGCCAGCGGATAAGTGCTTCAAAGCCGCGGAGTTTTCCAGTTCTAATATCAAACTGCGGCTGATAATACTGCTTAAAATTGTTTTCCAATATGGCATTTGTAAGTTTTGACTGAAGGGTAAGCTGCTGTATAAAAACACGCTGCATATCTGGTTCAAAAAATTCAAAGGAATTTTTACCGTGTTTTTTTGCATAATGAACAGCCATATCTGCAAATTTAATTATTTCACCTTCATCCGAAGAATTTTCAGGATAAATTGAAATTCCTGCAGAAACACCAATCTGTTTTATCTGAAAAGCTTCGTATAATGTATCTGAAAAAGTGTATACAGAGCTAGGACTTGCAATGTTGGTAAGAACTACTGCAAATTCGTCATCACCATAGCGGAATACGCGTATATAACCTCGCTGGAACTGGCGGAGAACGTTTGCAACATTCATAATAAGTGTATCACCTTCTTTTGCACCCATAGAATCGTTTACGTTCTTAAGATTATCTATATCAATAATCATAAGCGCCAGCATTGTGCCTGTTTTCTGTGCGTTTTCGAGCATTGCCGGGAATGTGTCGTTAAAACCGGTACGGTTTATAAAGCCAGTAAGTTTGTCTGTAATAAGAGAAAGCTTAAGCTTCTGAAAATGTTCAGTTTCCGTTGTAAGGTTTATAAATGTAACAACAATCAGATTATCAATAACTGAATGACAAATGTCTATTTTATAAAGGCTCTGTGACGGCGAGCGGTAAAATTTTTCATCACTTGAGAAATCCTGAAGATCTTTATAAATATGAGATTGTACGAACTCTATCCAGTTAAAATCCGAATTTAAGTCTGAAGAAAACTCCGAAAGAGTAGAAAAACTTTTGTTTGAAAGCTCTGTTACAGAAACAATCTTCTCGTTGTAATAAATTATATCGAAATCAACAAGTCGTTTGTCTTTGTACACTTTTGGCTGAAGAACCATAAGCGGGAGATTTATATTATTTACGATAGATTCGTAATTTATTTTTTTGGATTTTCTCATATGATAGATGATAACCTACTTATTTTATTAAGTCAAATGACAAGATGTTTTTGTTTGTACGCAAAAAAATGCACCGTGTTTTAATTTTCACGGTGCATTTATGATTTAATAGGAAAAATTTATTTTGAAATTCTGATTTTTTCCCAGATTGAATAGTATTTATCCAGGTTTTCGCCAAGATCATTTTTAAGTTCGCAGTTATCCATTTCGCTTGCATTGTAAAGTGGAGTGGTTGTCATATACTGTTCTGCTTCCGGGTTTACATAGCAAGGGAAATTAAAGAAATCAAGGAATTTTGCATAGTTTTTAGGATCGTGAATGTAGTTAATGAATTCTGTAGCAAGAACTGCATTTTTTGAATCCTTAAGAATACAAAGGCTGTCAAGGTAAGATGCGCCGCCTTCTTTTGGAATAAAGAAGTCAATTGTATCTTCCCATTCTTCTTCTGGAACCTCTCCGTAAACTACTTCTGCGTAACCGTGGCAAAGCCATAAGTCTCCGCGTGCAAAATCTTTTCCAAATCCTTCTGCATCAAATTTTACAATATTAGGAAGCCATTCCTTCTTAATCATTTCTGCTGCAGAGTTAAGCTCGTCTTCGTTTGTTGTACAAAGGCTGTATCCTTTGTGTACAAGAGCGTCACCCAAAACTTCACGATAATCGTCCATCATACTTGCATGGTTTGCAAAACGTTTGTCTGCAAAAATTGACCAGTCGCGGACATAGTCTCCAGCTGGCATTTTTTTCTTATTTACACAAATGCCGGCAGCTCCAAGATAGTATGGAACAGAGTAAATCATTTCCGGGTCGTATGTTGCTTTTTCCAAAACTTTCGGATTAATTTTGTTTTTGTTTGTAAATTTTTCCTGAACAATTGGCTGAAGCATTTTTTTAGAAAGAAGAATTGAAACGTAGTCCTGAGATGGAACGCAGATGTCAAAACTCTTTGCACCACCGTTTACAAGCTTATTGAACATTGTTTCGTTTGAATCGTATTCTGTAACAATTACCTTGCAGTTGTAATCTTTTTCAAATTGAGCAACTACATCCTCTGGTGTGTAATATGTCCATGTAAAAAGATTCAATGTCTTCGTCTTGCTGCAAGATGTAAGACCCATAACTGCTGCTAAAGCACAGACAGTAATAAAAATTTTAGAAGTGATTTTCATAATCAGCCTCACAAAAAAAAATTTTTAGGGTAGTTCAATGCCCTTTTAGTGATTTGCAATTTTTTATGCAAATCATTTTTATTTTCCAGCTGCAAAAGTTTTAAGGCCTTTGCGCAAAGCTACTGTAATAAGACAGATTGCTATGATGATTACAAAAGAAAGTGCATTTATAACAGGCGAAACACCATGGCGAATCATATTATAAACATAAATTGGAAGTGTTTCTACATTTCCGTTTACTAAAGATGTAATTACAAAGTCTTCTATGGACATTGTAATGCTCATCATAAAACCGCTTATTATTCCCGGTAAAATTGCAGGAATAATAACCAGCACAAGAGTCTGTTTTTCTGTAGCGCCAAGGTCGTGGCTTGCTTCGATGATTGAATAGTCAAATTCATCGACGCGGGCGCTGACCATAAGGTAAACGAACGGCAGACAGAATGTTGTATGTGCAATGATTATTGTTCCAAGTCCAAGATTCATGTTAACACCGCTTAAGAAAATAAGAAGCGAAACACCCATAATAACTTCCGGCAAAACCATTGGAAGAAAACTTACCGACTGAATGTAGTTTTTTCCAAAGAATTTGTACCAGCTTATTCCTATTGCCGCAAGACTGCCTAGGACTGTTGCAATAAGGGCAGAGCAGATTGCAACAATAAAACTGTAGAATAAAGAAAGCCAGAGTCTTCCCGAATTAAAAATTAAATCTTCGTACCAGCGGAATGAAATTCTTGTAAATGTTGCGCCTTTAGAATCATTGAATGAATAAACTATTATTACAAAAAGCGGTATAAAGAGAAAAAGAATAGACAGAAAAAGAACAGTATGTGAAAAACCAAGAACCTTTGCACGTTTTTTCCAGGAACGTTTTGCATGCCTGTGGTTTTCAGATTTTGCTATGTGAGTCTTTTTTAAGAGTGCCAGAATAAGGGAAATCAAAAAATCCATAAGTTCTCCTTAAAAATCGCCTTATTTTACGTTTCTGGCGTAAAGGTTTGTTTCAGGTACGCCGGAATCTTCTTTTGCAGAAGATTTTTTTAATGATTTTTCTTTTTTGTCAGATGTAAGCATAAGAAGAATTGCAATCATTGTTATTGTTGTAAGTACAACGCTGAATGCAGATGCCAGAGGAAGATTTCTTGCATTATTTATCTGATCCATAATTATGTTTCCAAGCATGTAGCTTTCTGTAGAACCTACAAGTTTTGGTACTGCGTAGTTTCCAAAAATCGGAATGAATGTAAAAATAAGTGCACTTAATATTCCTGATTTTATTCCTGGAATAAGAACTTTTATCATAGACTGTGATTTTGTTGCGCCAAGATCTCTTGCTGCTTCAAGAAGTGAAAAATCAAAACGGTCAACGGCTGTAAAAACTGGAAGTATTGCATAGGGAAGGTACATATACACGCTTACAAGTACAACAGCTGTTTTTGTGTACATAAATTTGTGAGGTGTAAAAGTTGCGCCGTCCTTTGTAAAAAAGTGTACAGCCTTAAATAATAATTCATAAAGCCAATTTAAAAGTCCGTTCTGGCTTAAAATAGACATCCATGCAAAAACGCGGATAAGTGAATTTGTGAGGAACGGAATAATTACCAGAATCAAAAGAACTGTCTGATGTTTACTTCGAGCAATCGCATAACCGCAGGGAATGGCAATTGCAATGGAAATAAAGGTCGCAATTACTGTCATCCAAAGCGTTCTAAGAAAAATTGCTCCGTAAGCCTTTGAAAACATCTGCTTGTAGGCATCAAGTGTAAATTCATGAATTACACCACCGTGTATGTCCTTTCTCATAAACGAGTAACAGATAATTATCAAAATAGGGACAATAAAGAAAACTGTAAACCATAAACCCATTGGCCATGCGTACGCCGGTCCCGGATTTAGTTTTTTATATTTTTGTGAACGTGCTTTATTTGCAAGGCGCAGAAGAAAATTCATCTGTTTTTCTGTAGTATCTTTACTCATAACAAATTTTTCCACAGTTATTTATTTATGTCTTCTACGATGTATGCGTCTTCTGCAGACCAGGAAACATAAACCTTGTCTTTCCACTGAATTACAGGACCGTCATCCATGTAATCTGTGTGCTGTTTAAAAACCTTAATGATTTTTCCAGTTTCCAGTTTTACATAGAATTTTGACTGGAAGCCGGAATAAATTGGTTCCTCAACAATACCACTGAATACGTTGATATCTGTTCGTCCTCTTGTTTCAGGAGGTTCAAGTGTAATGCGGATTTTTTCAGGGCGGATTGTGAATGCAACCTTTTGCCCCTTATCTGTATGTTCGTAATCTGTAACCTGCATGTAGCGGTCAAGAGCGGCTTCTGCTGCGGTGTCAGTTGCAAGCGGAGCCTGTTTTCCAAGTTCAGGAACAGAAAGTGTTGCCATAAAGTCATCCTGACCTTTTGCATCTTTATGAGGAATGCAGTCAACAACTTCGGCATCAAAAAGATTTGTTTCACCAATAAACTGCGCAACAAACTGTGTAGCCGGACTTTCGTAAATTTCGTAAGGTGTTCCAATCTGAAGCACATGCCCGTGATTCATTACGGCAATCCTGTCTGAAACAGAAAGAGCTTCTGCCTGATCATGAGTTACATAAATAAATGTAATTCCAATCTGGTCGTGAAGACGGTCAAGGTCAATTAAAAGATTTGCCCTGAGTTTTGCATCAAGAGCTGAAAGTGGTTCATCAAGAAGAAGAACTTTAGGTTCATTTATTAGGGCTCTTGCAATTGCAACGCGCTGCTTTTGTCCTCCAGAAAGCTGATTCGGCTTTTTGTAAATATGTTCATCCAGCTGAACAAGGTGAACATATTCACGAACTTTTTTGTCTATTTCAGCTTTTGGAAGTTTTTTTAATTTTAAAGGGAACGCAACATTATCATAAACACTCATGTGAGGGAAAAGTGCATATGTCTGAAAAACTGTGTTTGAATGTCGTTTGTCTGGAGAAAGAGGAACAACATTTGTGTCGTCAAAAAGAACTGCTCCATCATCAGGGAATTCAAAACCTGCTATAATGCGCAGAAGAGTTGTTTTTCCACAGCCAGAAGGTCCTAGAAGAGAGAAAAATTCTCCCGGTTTAATTGAAAAGTTGATGTCATCCAAAGCAACAAAGTCGCCAAATCTTTTGGATACATGATCAATGGTTACCTGACTTCCGTTCATTCAAGAAACCTCAATCTAAAAAATGATAAGCCGCGCATACGCACAGCAAAAAAAACATTTTGTATAAAAAACTTAGCTATTTGTCTGGGTCGTTTTTAAGTGTCTTTATAAGTCATAAAATGCAATATATCTCAATTATTGTCAATACATTAATTAACAAAACTTTATTGAGAAAAACTTCCATATATAGTAAAATATGTGCGTGAGTAATACTGAATTTGAATACGGCAATTTTGTAGACCGTTCTGGAAATATAAAACAGAATGAACATAAGAAAAGTAATCTGAATCCGAAAAGTAAAGAAAATCTTAATCAGAAAACTCTGGTGCCACAAAAAACAGTGAATAAGATTCCTTCTGAAAAAACAGAGGCTAAAGTTATTGCTAGTCAGAAAAAGATTAGTGGTAAGGCAAAATCAAAAAGAATTGATTCAAAAAAAGCGTTAAAAAATAAAAACGACAAGCGCTTTAATGTAAAATATTCAATTGGCATAAAGCTTATTTCTATTATTTCGGCAATAGTAATAATTTCTCTTGGACTTATTACTTTTCTTGTTTCTTACTACATTTCAGCAGACACTCGCGTAAATGCCGAAAACAACAATTTTGTAATTAATAAGCGTACATCATCTGACTGCTCTAACCGCATCAATTCCATAATTTCCTCTGTAGGTATGTTTTATGATCTGGTTGATTCTGCAAACAATGATGAAAACGAAATAAACAAAAACGCATCGATGTTCTTTGAACGAAATTCAGATGTTATTGCAGTTTATTTTAAAGATAGGGAAGAGCCGTTTGTAAACAAAAAATTCCTTATTGCGAACGAAATTGAATCAGTTGCAGTTAGAAATTATTTTGTTCAGGAAGAAGAATTTGTCGGAAGTGAATATCGTATCAGAAATGCAATGCCTTATTTTGGTCAACCTGTTATTGCTCTGTTTTATCCGCTTTATAACAGTGGTTCTAATGAGGAAGCAGGAGTTCTTTTTAGTGCGGAATCGCTTTCAGAAACTTTTGGTACAGGTTCTCTTAATTCTTCGTTTCTTGTAGATGAGGAAGGAAAAATTGTTCTTCATCCGGATGTTGATTTGCAGAAGTCTGCAGCTGATTTTAGTGAGCATGTACTTGTTCAGGAAATGCTTTCGTCTTCAAATACAAGCAAGCAGGTCAGCTTTACGGACAAGGACGGCATTGAATATATTGGAGCCTATTCAAAGATTCCTTTTGGAAATTGCGGTGTAATAACAGAAGTTCAGACAGCAATAGTTCTTGAAGCAGTTAATAAAACAACCAGACAGAATATTTACCTTACGCTGGCAATTCTTTCTTTTGCAATTTTAATTATCTGGATTTTTGCCCGGTCTTTAAGTACTCCGTTAAAAAATCTTACTGAAGTTGCAAACGAAATCAATTCCGGAAATTTTGAAACGGATCTTTTGGATCAGCTTACAACTAAACGACGGGATGAAGTTGGTGTTCTTATTCACAGTACAAAAGCCGAACAGGATATTTTAAATACATTTACACGCCTTACAAATAAAGGTGTTACAAAGGCTATTGTACGTAAGGAAATTGATTTTGATCCGCACTTAAAAGATATAACTATTTTCTTTAGTGATATCCGCGGTTTTACTGCAATTTCGGACGGTTTTAATAAACGATTTGGTGAAAAATCTGCCGGAGAAATTATTAACTTCTTAAATGATTATATGAGCCGCATGGTAAACTGTATAACAATTTCAGGCGGAACAGTTGATAAGTTTGAAGGTGATGCAATTATGGCCTGCTGGGGCGTTCTTAGAGATGAAAATCTTGATTTTGAAAAACTTCCTGATTCAGATCCTAGAAAAAAAGAACTAAGACGCAGACATATGATTCATATAAAACGAGATGCCTTAAATGCCGTGCGAGGAACTCTTGCAATGCGTTATGCACTTATGCTTTACAATAAGGAAGCTGCGGCTTTTACAAAAGCTCACGAAAATGAGCCCAAGGCAAAATATAAGCCGCCTATCAGAATTGGTTCGGGGCTTAACAGTGGTCGTGCAACGGTAGGTTTTATGGGGTCTTACGACAAAATGGAATTTACTTCTATTGGAGATGCAGTAAACCTTGCAAGCCGAACAGAAGCTTCTAACAAGCCTTGTGGAACCGATATGCTTATTACAGAAGATACATACAGGCTTTTAAGGGATTTTATAAGATGCCCGGAAAATAATTATACAATACGGCCGGAATGTGAACCTAACGAAATTATTGTAGAAGTAATTCCGGTTATGTTCGAAGTAAAAGGTAAGGGAAAGCAGCATTTTTACGGTGTTGTAAATATGCCTAATTTTGACATAGAAGAATTCTTTAAGAAAAGTGACCCTGATTTTAAATTGGATCCTGATTGTGAAAAGGCTATTGGTCCAAAAGGTCCTAAAACATTAAATGAAGTTAGAAATATGCTTGGTATTCCTATTCCAGACTTTAGCGGAGTAAATCTTGATGAAGAAGAAAACAAAATTAAGATTTCCTGAGTTTCTTTTTGCTGTACTTTGTCTTTGTGTCTTCGCAGGAAGTCTTTATATGTTCTGGAAAGAATTGAATTCTACTTCTTCAAGGTCAGATAAAGACTCTGTTGCCGTAATTGAATTCAAAAGAAGACTTGCTCAGCGTAAATTTTCGGACAGGGTAGTATGGGAACGTTTACAGCAAAAATCAACTCTCTATAATGCAGATACAATCAGAACTGCTGATGATTCTGATGCAACAATTTATTTTAATGATGGTACAACTCTTGATATTCACGAAAATACAATGCTCCAGATTTTTTATTCTGATGGCGGCGTAAATATTAATATTTCTGGCGGTAATGTAGATGTCGATACGACAGATTCCGGTAAAAAGGTTTCTGTTTCTCTTGGCGATGGTTCTGTTGTTCATCTGGATACAGGTTCCAGGCTTACTGCGAATGCGGCAGCTGACGGTTCTGCAAATTTTCAGCTTAAAGACGGTAATGCGTTAATTCAGACAAAGAATGGGGAACAGGCTTCTATTGTGCAGGGTGAAGGTATTGAACTTAGTGAAGACGGCGGCTTAAAGCATCATTCTATTTCTGTAACTTCGATTAAGCGCGATGAAAAGCTTATTACTTACGATGAAGAGACTATACCAGTTGTTATAAAATGGAATGTAGCAGATGATTATAAAAATGAAAAAATTATAGTAGAAACATCTTACAGTCAGAAATTCGATAAAATTGAGCAGAGCTTTGAACGTACTGGAGCAGATTCTGTTACTGTTGATTCTTCAAAGGGAAAGCTTTACTGGCGTGTTTATCCTGCAAAGGAAAAAGAAGATCCTGTTCGGGGCCGAATATCAGTTGCTTCACTTTCTCCTGTTGTGCCTGTTTCTCCGGCTCAAAAGGCAGTTTTTGCGTATAGAAATGAATATGACCTTCCTAGAATAATGTTTACCTGGACCGGAAATGAATATGCCGTTAATTACAAAATTGAAATTTCTCCAGATTCGAATTTTTCTTCGTTTGCAGTTCAGGATGTTGTAAACGAACCTCAGTATGTATGTAAATCTCTTGCCGAAGGAACTTATTTCTGGCGGGTAACACCGTATTATAAAATTATAGATGAAGGATATTCAGAACCTTCTGATGCTTTAAGTTTTAAGGTTAGCCTTAATTCTGATTTACAGCCTCCTGTGCTGCTGGTTCCTTATGCAAAGGCAAAAATTCCGTCTTATTCTAAAGATTCGGAACTTGCCTTTATGTGGAAATCAGCTGTAAAAAAGGCTGATTTTAAGCTGGAACTTTCTGCGACTGAAGATTTTTCTGAGATTTTATGGGCATCTGAAACCACTAATTCTACAAGAATGACTATGCCCTATAATCATTCAAATTTGCCTGACGGAAAATATTACTGGCGCGTTACCCGTTCTTCAGCTGAAGATTTGAATCCGGTTACTTCTGAACCTCTTAGTTTTGATGTGGCCCTTTACATTCCGGGTGAAACAAAGCTTGTGTATCCGCCTGTAAATTATTCTGTTGAACAGGCAAAAGTTTCTAATGTTGGCTTTACCTGGAAACTTGCAGACGAATTTATTGGAAAAGATACAGTTTCTGTATTCCAGATTTCTCCTGTACCTGATTTTTCGCGCAACGTAACAGAAATAAAAACCGAAAACTGCGAAATTCGCAATATCAATGTGCCTTCCGGCAAAAATTACTGGAGAATTGGTGTTGAAAATCCTAAGACTTCGCTTGCTGAATCATTTACACCGTATAGGGCAATTAATGTTCTTGGTCGGCTTGAAGCTCCAAAAATCAATAAACCTGCCGCCTCTCAGCTTATTACGGTAAACGGTTCAAATTCAGTAACCTTTGCCTGGTCTGAAGTAAAAGGAGCCGATTACTATAAACTTAAAGTTCTGGATGCAGAATCTGAGAGGGTTTTATGCGAAGTTCCTTCAACAAAGAAAACTGAATCTTTGCTTGTAATTCCGTCTGATTCTTTTGCCGCAGTAGGAAAGAAAAAATCACTTAAATGTACTGTGCAGGCATTTTCTGATGAAACAGAAGTTTCTGCGCTCAGAATTGGGCCTGTTTCTGAATGTGCTTTTGAAGTACGGCAGCCGCTTCCTCTTAAGCTTTTGTCGCCTTTAAATGGTGTCAAAATTAACGGTCTTAACGCTTTGCGTCAGCCGGTTGTGCTAAGCTGGTCGTCAGAAGAAAAAATAAATAATGCAGAGCTTGTTCTTAAAAAACGTCTTTCGAACGGAAGTTATAAAACTGTAGAACGTTTTTCTAATGCAAAAAAGCAGGTTAGCCTTAAACGTCTTGCGCCTGGAACATATAAATGGTCTGTTTCTTCTGTGTTTACAGATGGTGTTGTTATTGAACCTGAAGAAAACGGTTCTTTTGTTGTAACGGAAGTTCCGCCGCTTTCTAAGCCGGTTCAAACACTTCCTGCTGCCAGTTCTGTTCTTGGCACAGAATATTTTAAGTCAAATAAAAATCTTATTTTTAAATGGAATGCCGTAAGCGGTGCGACAGATTATAATTTTGTTCTTTATCAAAAACTTTCCGGCGGTGGTCTTAAAAAGGTTTTTGAGCGCAATAAAGTGCGTGATACGGAAATAAAACTGCGTGATTTGAAAATCCTTGCAAACGGGGAATTTCAGTGGCAGGTAACTGCTTATGCTCATGCACGAGACAATTTTGAAGAGCAGAGGAGTCCCGAAACTTCTTCGGTATTTACTATAGAAATAACAAAACCCGGAAAAGTTCAAACTATAGAACCTGGCAGGCAGTATGGTGAATAAAAAAACTGTTTTGTTACGGTACATTTTTATTTTCCTCTTTTTTGTATTCTGCAGCCAGATTGTATTTTCGGAAGGTTTTAAACAGAAAGTTTCCTGGAAAACTGAAACAAATGCCTCTGAGTACAAGGTTGAAATTATTCCTGCTGACGGCGGAAAATCAACATATTTTACTACCAGTGAAAATTTTGTTTCTTTTTCTATGCCGGCCGGCAGTTATAAATACCGTGTTACTGCTTATGATGTTCTTGGACATGAATCATCTGTAAGTGAATGGCAAAGTTTTAAAATTACTAAGGCTGTGGAGCCGGTTGTAAAAACACCACAAAAAGTTTCTGTTCCTCAAAAAGCCGGCGAAAATTTTTCAATTCCTGTTGATGTTCAGAATATTGAAGAAGATTCAAAGGTTGAACTTATTAATAAAGCTACAGGAAAATCTGTAAAAGGAAAGCTTAACACTGTAAAAACAGGAGAAACTGTTTCATCAGCTTCTGTAGAATTTCCAAAAGTTTCGGAAGGTGAATGGGTTGTAAAAGTTACAAATCCGAGTGGGCTTAGTACAGAATCATCTTTGATTGAAGTTGAAGATGAAGCCGCCGTTCTTGCAAAAAGGGCTGCCGAGGAACAAGCTGAAAAACAGCGAATCGCAAAGGAACAGGCAGAAAAGCAGCGCATTGAACAGGAACAGAAAGAAAAACTTGAGCGCGAAAAACAGCTTGCGGAAGAAAAACACCGTAAAGAAGAGGAACTTGAAGCTAAAAAGAAACAGGAAGAAGAGCGTATTGCCCGTGAAAAAGAAGAACAGGAAAAGCGTCGCATAGAAGAAGAGCGTCTGGCACAGGAACAGAAAGAGCGTCAGGAGCAGGAAGAGCGGCAGCGTAAGTATGAAGAGGAAAATCCTTATAAAGGAATGACCAAAGACGAAGCTGAGTTTGAGGAAGAAAAAAAACTGGCTAAAAATAATTTTAAAAATAAGAAAAAGAACAATGCGCTTGATTTGAATATTATTGCAGGTGCCGGAATGAATTTTAACTTCTATGACGGGCAGCTCCATCATTTTAAGTCAGAAGATTTTTACCCTGAAATAAAGCTTAAGGTATCGTGGCTTCCTGTAAAGATTCCGGGCTGGCGTTTTGGTGCAGAACTGGAAGTTGACGGAATGCAGGTTCAGAAAACAGATAATGAATATTATGAAATGGAAATGCTCGCGCTTTGGCCGCAACTTGGTGTTCTTGTTCAGAAAGAACTTGTCCCTTCAACACTTTATTTGAATCTTAAGGCTGATGCAGGTATTTTCTTTATAAAAACAAAAGTAGGTTATACTTCAAGTGTTGTTTCTAAGAGTCCTGTAGACGGAATTTATTCATATATATCTTTTGGCGGGGCATTGTCAGTATTCTGGATACCTGCAAAACATCTTGTAATAGAAGCTGGTGGAGAGTTCAGGCATATAGCAATTAATGATATGCCTACAGGCTATGCAAGTCCTTTTGTCTGCATAGGTGTTAGATTTTAGTTAAAAAAAACTGCGAAGCACTAATAAAGCAGCACTTCGCAGAAAATTTGTTTATTAATCCTTTATGTCGAGCATCATAAAGTCAATTGGCTTTCCAGGTGGAATCATTGGCAGAACCATTTCGTCAAGGAAGATTTCTGCATCAATTACAGCTGGTTTTCCTGATTTTAAGGCTTCGTCAAATGCAGCTTCAAATTCCTTTTCATTTTTAACATGATAGCCCTTAATTCCATATGCAGAAGCAAGCGTTGTCCATTCTGGTCCAAAATCAAGAGTTGTGTTTGAATATCGCTTTTCGTAGAACAAAGTCTGCCACATTCTAACATTTCCAAGGGCGTGGTTATCGAGAACAACAATGATAATTGGAAGTTCATAATGCTGAATTGTTGCAAGTTCGTTGCAGTTCATCCTAAAGGAGCCGTCACCTGCAAAGTGAACAACAGTTTTTTTAGGATTAGCAAACTGAGCGCCAATAGCAGCACCTGTTCCGTATCCCATTGTTCCAAGACCGCCGGAAGTAAGGAAAGTTCTTGGTTCTGTAAAATCATAGAACTGAGCTGTCCACATTTGATGCTGTCCAACTTCGGTTGTAACAATTGTATCTTCTTTTACCTTTGAATTTACACATTCAAAAATAAACTTTGGAGTAAGATCCCGTTTTACACTGTAAGCCTGAGGAACAGTTTTTTTCCATTCTTCAACCTGTTTATTCCATTCAGACTCCTTCTTTTTGTTTACAAGCGGAAGAAGTTCCTTTAGAACGTCCTTTATATTTCCAATCAAGGCGTTGTCAACATCAATCATTTTATTGATTTCAGCAGGATCAATATCAAACTGAATAATAGTTGAATTTTCAGCAAAGCGGGAAGGATCGCCAATTACCCGGTCAGAAAAGCGGCAGCCGATTGCAAGAAGAAGGTCGCTCTTATCGCAGGCTGTGTTTGCCGCATAAGTTCCGTGCATACCAATCATTCCGCACGAAAGTTTGTGCTTGTTAGGGAATGCAGCTTTACCCATCAAAGACATTGCAACTGGAATATTTGCCTTTTCGGCAAGTTCCTTAAGTTCCTTGTAAGCTTCAGAAGTTATTACTCCGCCGCCGGCATAAATAAATGGTCGTTCAGACTTATTAATAAGTTCAGCAACTTTTTGAATCTGTTCCTTTTTAGGGAAGTTTACTTTCGATGGATGTTGTGGTTTAAGTTTTGAAACATCAACCGGAGTAAATTCTGTTTTTGCTGCAGTTACATCTTTTGGAATGTCAATTAAAACCGGTCCTGGTCTTCCTTCTTTTGCAATAAGAAAGGCTTCGCGTATAACGTTTGCAAGGTCCTTTACATCGTGAACAATAAAATTATGCTTTGTGATAGGCATTGTAACGCCGGTAATGTCAATTTCCTGGAATGAATCTTTTCCAAGCTGACTGTTAGTTACGTTACAAGTAATGGCTACAATCGGAATAGAATCCATATAGGCAGTTGCAATTCCTGTTACCAGATTTGTTGCACCAGGACCGCTTGTTGCCATACATACGCCAACTTTTCCAGTTGAACGGGCATAGCCGTCAGCTGCGTGACTTGCGCCCTGCTCATGTGCAGTAAGAATGTGGCGGATTCTGTTAGAGTTTTTATAAAGTTCATCGTAAATGTTTAAAATGGCTCCTCCCGGGTAGCCAAAAACAGTGTCTACGCCCTGTTCAATTAAACATTCAATTACAATTTGTGATCCAGATATTTCCATATTTTTTCCTTTGTTATGTGATTCGGAATTACAGTCTTTCTTTAATTGCTGCAATAAATTTCCATGAATCAAGAGTTTCTTTTGCAGCAGGCTCTGCAATGCGGGCAATGTCGCCTGTCATGTAGCCTTCTTCGATTGTCTGCAGAGTTGCTTTTTCAAGGCGTTTTGCAAAATCTGTAAGTTCTGGAGTTCCATCAAGTTCGCCGCGTTTTGCAAGTGCACCTGTCCATGCAAAAATAGTTGCTACAGGGTTTGTAGAAGTTTTTTCGCCTTTGAGGTAGCGGTAATAGTGTTTCTGAACTGTACCATGGCTTGCTTCATATTCAAAATTTCCGTCAGGGCTAACCAAAACTGAAGTCATCATAGCAAGAGAACCGCAGGCAGAAGCAATCATATCACTCATAACGTCACCGTCGTAGTTCTTTGTTGCCCACATGAATCCGCCTTCGCTTCTCATAACACGAGCTACAGCATCGTCAATCAGAGTGTAGAAATATTCAATTCCGGCTGCATCAAATTTTGCCTTGTATTCTTCATCAAATACGCGCTGGAAAATTGCTTTAAAGTTTCCGTCGTAAGTTTTGCTGATTGTATCTTTTGCACCAAACCAGACGCTGATTTTGCGGTCGAGTGCATAAGTAAAACAGCACCGTGCAAAGCT
>Ga0310695_10006649_pt1 | contig 18954 bp, 18 predicted proteins | sample RumenRJG_04DNA_FD_203882 | JGI IMG/M metagenome (GOLD analysis project Ga0310695, IMG submission 203882) | Bovine rumen microbial communities from Lethbridge, Alberta, Canada - RJG_04 (v2) (version 2) | ecosystem: Host-associated > Mammals > Digestive system > Stomach > Rumen | place: Canada...
CTATGGTCTTGCCCTTCAGGTCCTGACCCTCGAAAGCCTTCTGCAGCTTCTCAAACAGGATGCTTTTCTGGCGCTCGTTCACACGTTCCACAGCCTTCAGCACCTCCATAGAGTAGCCATTCTGGTCGGCCGTCTTGATGAGCGCCTTGACATCCTTGGGGAAGCACGATCCGCCATAGCCACAACCGGCATATAGGAACTTACGCCCAATACGGGTGTCGGCACCAATACCGGCACGCACCATATTGACATCGGCACCCACCCTTTCGCACAGGTTGGCAATATCGTTCATAAACGAGATACGGGTGGCCAGCATGGAATTGGCAGCATATTTGGTCATCTCCGCAGAAGGAATGTCCATAAAAATCACACGGAAGTTGTTGATAAGGAACGGCTTGTACAGCTTGGTCAGCACCTTTTTGGCGTGTTCACTTTCCACACCTACCACCACACGGTCGGGCGACATAAAGTCCTTAATGGCATTACCTTCTTTCAGGAACTCGGGGTTGGAGGCGACATCAAACTCCAAATCTTTCATGCCACGCTTCTCCAATTCTTCCTCAATAGTCTTGCGAACCTTGGCAGCTGTACCTACAGGCACCGTTGACTTAGTGACCACTACGGTATAATGGTTCATGTGCTGGCCTATGGTACGGGCAACCTGCAAGACATACTTCAAATCGGCGGAGCCATCCTCGTCAGGAGGAGTTCCCACGGCTGAGAACACAATCTGTACGTCATCCAGTACCGACGACAGGTCGGTCGTAAAGTGCAGACGTCCCGCCTTTACGTTCTTAACCACCAGTTCGTCCAATCCCGGCTCGAAGATGGGTATCTCTCCGTTCTTCAGGCGCTCAATCTTCTGGGCATCGACATCTACACACGTCACATTGGCACCCGTGTCAGCAAAACACGTACCCGACACCAGTCCTACATATCCCGTTCCAACAATTGCTATATTCATAATCTATACTTATTACTCAAAGACTTCTGCGTCTTTGAAAAACGGTTGTTTCAAATCCTTCTCCGAAGTCTGCACTTCCTTGGGGTCAATAGGCCACAGAATATTAATATCCGGGTCATTCCATCGGATACCCGCATCAGCCTGAGGCGCATAGGCGTTATCTACCTTATAGGTAAAGACAGCCTCGTCACTCAGCACGAGGAAACCATGAGCAAACCCGCGCGGAATAAAAAACTGTCGTTTGTTCTCGTCGCTCAACTCAACCATAACGTGCTGGCCAAAGGTTGGACTCGACTTGCGAATATCCACCGCTACATCCAAAACCTTTCCCTTGATGACACGCACCAGTTTGGCCTGCGAACAGTCACCTTTCTGGTAATGCAGTCCGCGCAGAACACCATAGCTCGATTTCGACTCGTTGTCCTGTACAAAATCAACTTTTCCGATATGTTGCTCGAACTCTTCTTTCTTCCAGGCTTCGAAAAAATATCCTCGAGCGTCATTAAACACCTTTGGCTCAATGATATACACGCCTTCGATGTTGGTTTTCTTATAATCCATGATACCTTTTTTACTTAATTTGATTGCAAAGTTACAAAAAAAAACTCAACCAACGCTTGTTTGTTTCATAAAAAAAACGTAATTTTGCACTCGATGATTGAGATAAATCGACATATAGAGATTCTCCTTTTGGCGAACGAATGTGTGATAGTCCCTGATTTTGGGGGATTTATGACACATCAAGTCCCTGCTCACTATGATGCGGATGACCGTTCGTTCCTTCCTCCATTGCGCACCTTGGGTTTCAATCCCCAGTTGCGTATCAACGACAACATTCTGGTTCAATCCTATGTTGAGGCCTATGATATCAGCTATCCCGAGGCCATGCGCAGAGTGGCCGAGGAAGTAGAGGAAATGAAGCACATCCTCAGCGAGGAAGGTTCCTATAGCCTCACTGACCTGGGCACGCTGACCGTGAACGCAGAGGGTAACTATGAGTTCACCCCTTGCGAGGCAGGACTGCTAACCCCCGAACTATATGGACTAAGTGCCTATACTTTTAAAAAGCTCAAAGACGCCAAGACCACAGAAGAGCCTTTAAAGGCCATTCCATCGATGGGCAACAAGATGCGTCTCACCGAACAAGTCCCCCTTGAGGAGCCCAAGGAATCTGAGGAACCCCAGCAGCCCACTTTGTTGGATTTTACCGATAGTACCGACGAGCACGAGGCAGACACCATCCGCATACGCGTATCATGGATTCGTAATGCCATTGCAGTAGCTGCTGCCATTGTCGCCTTCTTCTTTATGAGCACCCCAGTGGTTAACAGCGATCTGGGCACTCGCACTATGAGTCATCTTCAGAACAACATCCTTTACAAGCTTATCCCCCAGGACACGAACACCATTCCTGCAGACCCCATTGCCACACCTGTAACCCACAAGACTAAAGTTGCCCCTAAGACTCAGGCCAAAGAAACAAAAAAGGACAAGGACGTCCCCACCAAGCGCTATTGTATTGTGGTGGCCTCTCAGGTTAAGCTCAGCAATGCGGAAAGCTTTGTAGAGAAATTACACAAGCAGGGCTATGAGGACGCCAAGGTCTTTATATATAATAATGTGGTACGAGTTACTTGTGGCGAGTACGAAACGGAGTCCGAGGCCTATCGTTATCTGAACCGGCTGACCAACAAGGAAGAATTTTACGACGCTTGGGTCTATAAAAAAGCAGAAAGTTAAAGCATGAAACGTGTAAGATGCCCTAAATGCGACAGCTATATCACGTTTGACGAGACGAAATATTCGCCTGGTCAGTCGTTGGTATTCAAATGTAACGAATGTGGCAAGGAGTTTGGCATACGCATTGGTGTGTCTAAACTTCGCGCTACCCAGAAGCAGGAAAGCGCGGAACTCTCCGAAGACGACGGTCAGCGAACGGCTGAGGAAGCTTGCGGTTCCATCGTAATTATCGAGAACGTATTCCATTTCAAGCAGGTCATCCCCCTGCACATGGGTGACAATGTCATTGGACGCTATCAGAAAGGAAATCCCGCCAACTGTACCTTTGAGACGGTTGACCCCAGTGTCGATCTGAACCATTGTACCATCAACGTAAGCCACGACAAGCGAGGAGGCCTGCGTTACACGTTGACAGACAACAACAGCAATACGGGTACGTTTGTAGGCGATGTGGAGTTACAACCCCGAGAAAGACGGATTATAGAAGACGGCACTCTCTTTACGCTAGGTGCCACCAGCATCATTCTACGCACTGCCAATGTAGAGGAAGATCATGCCTAACAGCACCAAAGCCAGGTCGAGCGCCTTGGCCTTGAGGTTCTTTTCATGAAAGAAAACAGCCCCAAAAAGGAAACTGACAACTACACTCCCCCTGCGAACCATTGACACTATCGAGATCATAGCCTCCGGCATGGACAGCGAATAGAAATACATAAAGTCAGCGGTTGACAAAAACAAGCTTACGCCGATAATCGACCAATGCCAATGGAACGGTGTGAGTTCCTTGCGGTGGGGCATCCAGAGAAACACGAGCATAGCCAGCATCATACCACACTGATAGAAGTTGTACCACGCTTGTACCAGCATACGGTTCAAGCCCACACCCCCACTCTCTACGGGTGCCATCAGGTATTTGTCATACAAACCGCTCAACGCGCCTAATGCAGCAGCTCCCACAATCATCCAAATCCAATGGTCGTGCTTGAAGTCTATTCCCTCTTTCTTACCACTGCGGCTCAACATCAGGAAGGAGAGCACTGCCAATAGCACACCAGCCCATTGCCATCCGTTCAGTCGTTCGCCAAAAACCAACAAGGCACCCACCAATACCATCACAGGGCGAGTGGCATTAATAGGTCCCACAATAGTAAGGGGCAAATGTTTCATACCGAAATAGCCCAAGACCCAGCTGGACAGGACGATTAGTGCCTTTCCCAAAATATATTTATGTTCGTCCCAGCCTCCTTCTGTCACATAAAAGATGCTGCCATCCAGCATTTGCGTGGTACTGCTCAACACGATAAAGGGCAGAAAGATTAAGGATGAGAACAGCGTGTTAAGAAACAAAACAGGAATCACGGCATTTGCCTTCAACGCCTGTTTCTTAAACGAGTCGTAGCAACCCAACAAGGCCGCTGACATAAAAGCTAATAGTAACCAAGCCATATTTAAGTGAAAAGTGAAAAATATGCTACCGCTTCAATACATTACTTTTTCCAGGAAAAGAGCTTTCGCCGGCATGGACTCTCCAGCCTGAGTACGCTTCTTGCCTTCAATCACCTGACGGAACTCCTCAAGAGACATACGTCCACGCCCCACTTCCACCAAGGTACCGACTACGGCTCTAACCATATTCCTCAGAAAGCGGTTAGCCGTAATCTCGAAATACCAGGTGGTGGGCGATGTCTGCACCCACTGAGCCTGCGTCACCTTACACAAAGTGGTCTTCACATCGGAACCTGCCTTACAGAACGCCCCAAAATCCTCGTATTCCAACAGGATGCGCCCTGCCTCATTCATCAAGTCAAAGTCCAACTGGTAATGCAGTTCCAGTGAGTACGCGTTCAAGAAGGGCGACTTCTGCGTATGAACATAATAATGATAGGTACGCGAGGTGGCCGAGAAACGGGCATGAAGGTCGTCTGCCACGGGTTCTATACAATATACCGAAATATCTTCGTGCAATAGTCCGTTCAACTTCTTCACCATTAACGCCGTATCCAACTGCTGATTGGTGTCAAAATGAGCGGCCATTTGACGAGCATGAACACCAGCATCCGTGCGTCCTGCCCCTGTAACGCTCACATCTTCCCGCATCAACAAGCTCAGGCAACGCTGCAGTTCACTCTGCACCGTCACCCCGTTGGGCTGTATCTGCCATCCGTGATAGTGAGTACCATCGTACCCAAACCAGATAAAATATCGCATAATTGGGTGCAAAGGTACAAAATAATTGATAATAGAACATTGGGAATTGATAATTATTTCTTATTTTTGCACCATGATTTTCTATTTTTCCGGTACAGGCAATACAAAATGGGTGGCTCAGCAGCTGGCTGAAGCCACAGGAGAACAACTCAGATATATCCCTGACGAGTTGCGTGAGGGTAAGTTGGAATATACCTTGCAGGAAGGCGAACGCCTTGGCTTCTGTTTCCCCACCCACGGGTGGCAGCCCCCTCGCATTGTGCGCGATTTCATCCGCAAATCAACTTTTCACTGTTCACCTTCCACTCCTTCACTTTACTGTTTTGCAGTAACTACTTGTGGCGACAATATGGGCTATGCCATGCGTATTCTCGACAAGGAACTGGGGAAACAAAACTTGCATACCGATGCCCGTATTGCGGTAATAATGCCCGAATCCAACGTATGTTTCTCGTTTCTCCATCTGGACACCCCTGAACGGGAACAGCAAAAAATAGAGGCTGCCAAGGAGAAAATGGTAAAAATCTGCGAAATCATCAAGAACCGACAGCGGGGTGTTGAAGATTTGGTAAAAGGGGCCATTCCCTTTACCTTTACCTATGTTCTTGGCGGTTATTACAACAAGCATCTCATCACCGACAAGCATTTCTGGGTCGATGAAACCGCCTGTATTCAGTGTGGCTTGTGCTCCAGGATCTGTCCTGTGGACGATATACAAGGACTGCCACCACGCTGGAAGCACGATGGCAGTTGTACCAATTGTCTGGCTTGTTATCATCACTGTCCTCAACACGCTATCCATTGGGGGAAAATGCAGCGAGGACAGTACCATTTTAATAAACCCTCGGGCCAAATATGCTCGTTCCAACGCGAACCATAGTAGAGCCTTCCTCTACAGCAATGGGATAATCATGACTCATACCCCACGAGCGTTCCTTGAACCAGGGGGCATCTTGGAAATATTGTGCTTTAACCTCATCGAACAGGTTCTTGGCTATCCGGAACTCGTTTCTGATCTGTTGCTCGTCTTCCACATACGAGGCCATCATCATCAGGCCACAGATGCGCACATGCCCCAATTCCTTCCATTCACCTCCTGCTAACAGTTCCCGACAGGCTGTTGGCGTCAATCCGTATTTTGTCTCTTCTTCGGCAATATGAAGTTCCAATAGAACATCAATAACACGCTCATTCTTAGCTGCTTGTTTGTCAATCTCTCGAAGAAGCTTTAAAGAATCTACAGCCTCTATCATGGAGATGTAAGGAGCAATATACTTAACCTTATTGGTCTGCAGATGTCCGATAAAATGCCACTCAATGTCCTTAGGCAGGGTCTCCACCTTCTGGCGCAACTCCTGTTCATGACTCTCCCCGAATATGCGCTGTCCCTCTTCGTAGGCAGCCTGGATATATTCGTTAGGATGATACTTACTAATAGCCACAAGGCGAACACCCTGTGGCAATTTAGCAAGCACCTGCTTCAAATTTCCCTTGACGTCATACATAGCCCTTATCCTTCGTATTCAGGCTTAGCATCCACCTGTTGGCTTTTCCCGTATTCAAACACATCCATCAGGGTGGTCTCTGCCACCGAGGCAATGACATAGTCAATCATCGTGCCTCCCATAACCTCGTCAATGTTCTTCACGGCTCCGTTCAGCGTACCGGCCTGTACCAGATAATTCACATTACTGCGTTTCTCTTTTTCCGTCTTTTCATCAATGGTGATAAACTGCAGCTTGGCCTTATACCACTTATCGGCCATTTCCTCATCGCTGAAGAAAATCTCGCCGTAGGGTGCAATCTTAATATCTTTAACCTTGAATTCACCACTAATGTAACTCGACATTTCTTCCATGATACGTTTCTCCGCTTCTGTGAAGCTGAGGGCATCAACCGCGTAGTTCTCTATCACTTTCTTTTGCAAGCCATCCTCCATGACTTTCTCATAGCTGATCTTGCATTCAAACCATGTTGCTGTTCTTGATCTCATAATTATGTTTATTTCAATGATTTTTTCTTTTCGTTACTGATTCTCTCGATGATTTCGCTGGCTATCACCTGCGCATGTTCAGGAGTCAGACTGGCTTCCTCACCCATTTTCTGTTGCAATTCCATCAGCTCTTTTAGGGTTTCCTGATTCTCTGCCATGAACTTTTTCTCCGATTTACTCATATAATCCTTATTATAAATCTTTGAAAGAATACGTTCTGCCTCTTCCTCATACCTCTTTCGGAATATCTGCTCGGCTTTTGCCTGATAGTCACGGGCCTGTTCTTTAACACTCATGGTATCCAGGCTGTCGGTCAGGCCCACCCCGATCTCATCCGGAGAAAAGCCCTTGTCCAACATATCATCGTCATCATTTTGAGCGGCAGGCTTTACGAACTCCACAGGATGAGACTCAGGAAATGTCTCAAAATAGAGACCGATACACAACAAGGCGATTCCCGCGGCAATGACAAAGCTGATAACCGATTTCTTGGTATTTCGTCTACTATGCACCATTTGCAGCATGTCTTCAGGGGTGTTGAAACGGTCTTCCGGCTTCTCGCTCACAGCTTTCTTGATGGCCAGTTTATATTCCAACGGCATTTCGGCACGCTCGAACAGCACTTCCATCAACTTACCGATACCATACACATCACAACGGTCGTCAATGGTTCCATGTTCCAGCACCTCAGGAGCCACATATTGGGCATCCTCCCCATAGAATTCTTTCTGGTCAGAAAGTCCCAGATAAAAGGATCCATGCGAGAAGAGCATCACCTGATTGTCACCCTTCCTCACCAGCACATTGCCGGGCGAGTAACAAATATGGCGCACACCTTGTTCATGCAGATAACTCGTCATCTTAACCAATCCCTCCAGGGTATGGTCGATGAACCCCTTCTCTGCTACCACAGCAGGCTGTTCTTCCAACAACTGCTTCAAAGAAAGGAAAGTACCCAGTTCCACCCGCAACTGTCGGATGTCATTCCCATCCTCAACCGGTTCAAAGTGCAACTGGTGAGGATTTAGCAGGCGCTTGTTCTGCTCGCACTCCGTTTCCAAAGCCTTGGTGAACACAATGTTCTGCATCATATCCTCACGGACATCCACCAATCCTCGGTATTTCCCGTCTATTTGGGCACGGTAATACTCGCCAATAGACAACCTGGTGGCATTCGTCTTCCCTTGGTTTCTGGCAGCTAACAGTTCTTCGTAATTCATACCGTTCTCTTCGTTTGGATGCGCAAAAGTACAAAATAAATTATAAATTTCAATTCATATTCCAAATTATTTTAGTGTGGTAGCAATTTTTTCACTTTTCACTCTTCTCTTTTCACTTAAATTTTGTAACTTTGCAAGCGATTTAGAAAAATATAGAGATATGCCAGAAATATCAGTTCGCGGACTAGAGATGCCCGAGTCGCCCATTCGAAAACTCGCTCCTCTGGCCGCAGCCGCGAAGAAACGCGGTACTAAGGTCTACCATCTGAATATCGGACAGCCCGACCTTCCAACACCTCAAGTAGGACTTGACGCTCTGAAACAGATAGACCGCAGCATCCTTGAATACTCTCCCTCGCAGGGCTACCTCAGCTACCGCGAGAAGCTTGTCAGCTATTATGCAAAATACAATATTAACGTAACGGCTGACGATATTATCATCACCTCGGGTGGCTCCGAGGCGGTTCTCTTTGCCTTCATGTCGTGTCTGAACCCAGGTGACGAGATTATCGTCCCTGAGCCTGCCTATGCCAACTATATGGCCTTTGCCATTTCGGCTGGCGCCAAAATTCGCACCATTGCCACGACCATAGATGAAGGCTTTTCACTTCCCAAGGTCGAGAAGTTTGAGGAGCTCATCAACGACCGTACACGTGCCATTATGATTTGTAATCCCAACAATCCTACTGGTTATCTATATACACGTCGTGAGATGAACCAGATTCGCGACTTGGTAAAGAAGTATGACCTATACCTCTTTTCCGACGAGGTTTACCGCGAATATATCTATACCGGTTCCCCCTATATTTCTGCTTGTCATCTGGAGGGTATTGAACAAAACGTCATCCTTATCGACTCGGTTTCCAAGCGATATTCTGAGTGTGGTATCCGTATTGGAGCCTTGATTACCAAGAACAAGGAAGTGCGCAAGGCTGTCATGAAATTCTGTCAGGCGCGCCTCTCTCCTCCCCTCATCGGACAGATTGTAGCCGAGGCCTCGCTAGATGCTCCCGAAGAATATTATCGGGATGTTTATGATGAATATGTGGAGCGCCGTAAGTGTCTTATTGATGGGCTAAACCGCATTCCCGGCGTCTATTCCCCTATCCCTATGGGAGCTTTCTACACAGTAGCCAAGCTGCCTGTCGACTCTGCCGAAGAGTTCTGCCGCTGGTGTCTGTCAGAGTTCAACTACGAGGGTGAGACCGTGATGATGGCACCTGCTGCCGGATTCTATACCACACCAGGTGCCGGTATCAATCAGGTGCGTATCGCCTATGTGTTAAAGAAGGAAGACCTCGAGCGTGCCTTGTTCATCCTTCGTAAGGCCTTAGAAGCCTATCCGGGAAGAAAAGAAGACTAATCAACCCGCGTTAATCCGTGCCTATACAATGGTAACGCTTTTTATCGCCAGACGAATTTTCGGACAGGAAGGTCATCATGATGTCAGTCGTCCTGCCATTCGAATAGCCACAATAGGAGTAGCTATCGGTTTGGCTGTGATGATTATCACGGTTTCTGTGGTCTTGGGCTTCAAGCATACTATCCGCGACAAGGTAGTAGGCTTTGGTTCCCATATCCGCATCGAGAGTTTTATGGCCCAGCAGACAGCGAGTCCTATACCCGTCTGTATCAGTGACACCTTGTACCGTACTCTGACTAACTTGCCAGAGATTCAACATATCGAGCGATACACCCAGACTCAGGGCATCTTAAAGACGGATGCCGATTTTCTCGGAGTAGTCTTCAAGGGTGTGGGTGCCGATTATGACCTGCACTTCCTAAAGCTGCACCTCAAGGCCGGCAAAATTCCCCAGTTCTCTACGGAAAAGTCTTCCTACCAATTGCTCATCTCCGGTACGATGGCAGACAAGTTACATCTGAAAGTCAACGACCGTGTTTATGCCTATTTCATAACTCAAGATAATGTACGTGCACGCAAGTTCACCATTGCAGGTATCTACGAGACCCACATGAACCAGTTCGACCAGCTGTTTTGCTTCACCGACTATTCTATTCCTCAGAAGCTCAATAGTTGGGAGAAGGACCAGTGCAGCGGTGCCGAGTTGTTGGTTCGCGATTTCGACCAGCTGGACGTGGTGGCCAAGAAAGTACAGCAATTGGTCAATCACGACTGTGATCGTTATGGCGAGACCTTCACCTCACAAACCATCCAGGAGAGTTATCCCCAAATTTTCACGTGGCTTGACCTGCTCGACATCAATGTGTGGATAATTCTCGCCTTGATGATCTGCGTAGCCGGTTTCACCATGATTAGTGGTCTGCTCATTATCATTCTGGAGCGCACTCAGATGATTGGCCTGATGAAGGCTTTGGGAGCACGCAACCGAATGGTGCGCCACACTTTCCTTTGGTTTGCTGCCTTTATTATCGGGCAAGGTCTGTTGCTCGGTGATGTTATCGGCATAGGTTTAGTCCTGCTCCAACAGCATACCGGTTTCATTGCCCTCGATCCCTCTAGCTATTATGTGGACACAGCACCTATGGAACTTAACATCCCACTATTGCTCGTTCTGAACGTGGCAACCCTCATTATCTGCGTTTTCGTACTTATCGCGCCCAGCTTCCTTATCTCACATATAAGTCCTGCACGCTCCATGCGATATGAATAGGTTAATTATTCATAATACAAACCGCATTATTGAAAAATATTCACTACCTTTGTAAAATTAGAACAAAATACTATATAAACATGAAACTGAATGATATTTTTAGCGGTAAATATAATGCTGCTGAATGGGAGGCAAAAGGCTACCAGCTTCCTAAGTTTAATTTAAAAGAGGTACGCGAGAAGACTGCCAAGCAACCTACATGGGTACACTTTGGTGGTGGCAACATCTTCCGAGCCTTTCCGGCAGCCATTCTCAATGATGCCCTGAACACAGGAAAATACGACCGAGGTGTCATTGTGGCAGAGACCTTCGACTTCGAGGTTATTGACAAGGCCTATGCACCTTATAATAACCTGTCGCTTTGTGTGAACCTCTGCTCAGACGGTTCTATCGAGAAAAAGGTGATTGCCAGTGTTACTGAAGCGCTGAAGGCTGACCCTCAGTTCGAAGACTGGAACCGACTGGTTGATATTTTTAAGAACCCAAGTCTACAGATGATTTCATTTACCATCACCGAGAAAGGCTATACCTACAATGAGGCCGACCTGGCTCGTGGCATGAAACCGCTGTTTGCAATGGGTAAGGTGTGTGCCCTGCTGTTCGAACGCTTCAAGGCTGGCGAACTGCCCCTCACCGTACAGTCTATGGACAACTGCTCCCACAATGGCGACAAGGTAAAGGCTGGTGTCTTTGCCTATGCTGAGCGCTGGGTAAAAGACGGTCTGGTACCAGAAGCTTTCCTCGCTTACCTGAAAGATGAGCAAAAGATTACCTTCCCCTGGTCCATGATTGACAAGATTACCCCACGTCCCCATGAGAAGGTCAAGGAGATGCTGGCTGCTGATGGCTTCGAGGACAACAACTATATCGAGACTGAGAAGCACACCTTCACGGCACCTTTCGTGAATGCAGAGGAAGTACAGTATCTCGTTATCGAGGACCACTACACGAACGGACGTCCCCCACTCGATCTGGGCGGTGCCCTCTATACCACCCGTGAGACGGTAGATAAGGTGGAAACCATGAAAGTAACCACCTGTCTGAACCCCTTGCACACAGCTATGTCTATCTATGGTTGTATGCTGGGCTATACCCTTATCTCTGCCGAGATGGCCGACGAGGACCTGCGTCCCTTCATCCAGAAGATCGGCTATATGGAGGCTATGCCTGTAGTCGTTGATCCTGGTGTACTGAATCCCTATGAGTTCATTGGTGCGGTCATCAATCGCCGACTGCCCAACCCCTTCATGCCTGACGCTCCCCAGCGTATTGCAATGGACACTTCACAGAAACTGCCCATCCGCTTTGGTGAGACACTAAAGAAATACATAGCCCGTGGCCTCGATAAGAGCAACCTCGTTTTGATTCCACTGACCTTGGCGGGCTATGCTCGTTACCTGAAAGGCATTAAGGATGACGGCACTGCCTTTGAACCATCTCCCGACCCCATGTTAGCAGAGTTGCAGGCTATCGTTGCTCCCCTTGAGATTGGCAAGACCAATCAGGATTGGAGTCCGCTGAAGGCTCTCTATAGCCGCAAGGATGTCTTTGGTCTCGACCTTTATGAGGCTGGCTTAGGCGACCAGATTGAAGGTATGGTAAAAGAGCTCTATGCCGGTCCCGGTGCTGTGAGAAAGACCCTCCACAAATACGTACAGGCTAGATAAAAAGAAAAATCCCAGGGTAACTCCTGGGATTTCTTTTATCTTATTCAGAAATGAATGTTTCATTTTAATTATTGTTCCAACTCTATTACCCGAAAGTGGAATTCCGTAGGTAGTGGAGTCAGTTCCTTGTACTTCTTGCGCAGCTTTTTTAGCTGCTTTTCAATCTTTTTCTTGCTAGTAGCATAGAACACCATACAGACACGGTCCGGCTGCTCATACTGTTCCGTCATGTGCTCTTTCAGCTGATACGAGTAATTCTCGCGGTTCAACAAGAACTTGGTCTTGGACTCTATCCAAGCACCCTTCACATCCTCTATCTCCGTGATATAGACCACCGAATCCTTGAAGGAAGCGGTAAAGCCGAACATATAGACGTGGGCGGGTTGTATAGGCTTGGCTTGTGCTGAAACCGCAAAAGCGGTGAGCACAAGGGCAAGGGTTAACACTTTAAAAATTTTCATTGTCCTAAATATGATTTTAATAATTTATTCTTTGTATTGCTGCGCAGGTGACGGATGGCCTTCTCCTTTATCTGACGCACACGCTCGCGAGTCAGTCCGTACTTATGCCCTATCTCCTCCAGCGTCATCTCCTGCTGTCCTATGCCATAGAAAGCAGTGATGACAGCACGCTCTCTGTCGTTCAGCGTCTGAAGCACGGTGGCTATCTCAGCCCTGAGGGACTCTATCACCAACTGGCGGTCAGCCATAGGAGCATCGTCATTGATAAGGACATCCAGCAAACTGTTGTCTTCACCATCCACGAAAGGTGCATCTACAGACACGTGGCGTGCATTAGCCATCATAGCCTCGTCAACCTTATCCTCGGGTATATCCACCCTTTCTGAGATTTCATCTACCGACGGACGGCGCTCATGTTCCTGCTCAAACTTGCTGAGTATGCGGTTAATCTTGCTAACCGATCCTACCTGATTCAAGGGCACGCGCACAATACGGCTCTGTTCGGCAATAGCTTGTAGGATGCTCTGACGAATCCACCATACGGCATAGGAGATAAACTTAAATCCGCGGGTCTCGTCAAACTTCTCTGCTGCCTTAATCAGTCCGAGGTTACCCTCGTTAATCAGGTCTGAGAGTGAGAGTCCTTGGTTTTGGTATTGCTTCGCCACAGAAACCACAAAACGGAGATTGGCCTTCGTTAATTTCTCAAGTGCCTTACGATCACCTTTCTTAATACGCTGTGCCAGTTCAACTTCATCATCCGTGGAAAGCAGTTCCTCACGTCCTATCTCTTGTAGGTATTTTTCGAGGCTCTCACTCTCACGGTTGGTAATCGATTTGGTGATTTTTAGTTGTCTCATTTTCCGTTTTATAGTTAGATGCGTGCAAAAGTAAGGTATTTTTTCGGAATTACCAAAAAAATACCTTACTATTTTATTTTTTCATCTATGATGATTAATCATTCTGCAAGTAAACTACGAATCCTCCGCGCTTACCCGTCGGGAACATACCCCGGATAATCAGCATCTGGTCCTTAGCATCCTTCACAGCCTGCTGCAGGTCGTCGAAGCTACGCATTGGCTGGTCGTTCACCACCTGGATGATAAAGCCCTTGGGCACACCGGCCTCCTTCATCTTACCGCCACTCACCTTCAGCACTTCCAGACCATAGCTAATCTCGAGCTGCTTTTTCTGTGAGTCAGTAATAGGACGTACGTCGATACCCAGGATATCTACATCTGCATTCTTCACCACCTTGGTGTTGCCCTGTTCGTTCTTCAGGGTCAGTGTAGCGGTATGTTCTTTCTTGTTACGCAGGTAGGTCACCTTCACCTTATCACCAGGACGCTTCTGGGCAATGACACCCTGCAGGTCACCGAACTTCTTGATCTTCTGTCCGTCAATAGCAATAATGACATCCTCCTTCTGCAGACCGGCAACCTGGGCAGCACCACCTTCTACCACCTCACCGATGTAGATACCTTCCATTGTTCCGTAGTCCACTTCCTTACCTTGTTCCTTGTCGGCATCCACCTTGTTGCTCACGTCGCCACCTTTGATACCAATCATGGCACGCTGTACGGCGCCATATTTCTTGATGTCATCCACTACCTTATTCATAATAGCGGTAGGAATAGCAAAACCATAGCCGATGTTCGAACCTGTTGGTGAAGCCAGCATGGCGTTAATACCAATCAGGGCGCCATTGGTGTTGACCAGAGCACCACCGGAGTTACCTTGGTTAATGGCTGCATCTGTCTGAATCATAGAAGTGACACCCTCTCCCATCTGACGAGCCTTTGCACTGACGATACCTGCCGTCACCGTATTGTTCAGTCCCAATGGATTACCAACAGCCAGTACCCATTCGCCAATCTTGACATCATCGCTGTTGGCAATGGCAATAGCGGGCAGGTTCTTGGCATCAATCTTAATCAAGGCCAGGTCGGTAGTCTTGTCAGCACCGATGATGCGGGCTGAATATTCCTTTGAGTTCTCGTTCAGTGTGACGGTTAGTTCGTCTGCACCATCCACCACATGGTTGTTGGTAACGATATAACCATCAGCTGAAATGATAACACCCGAACCGGCAGCAGCACGCTTTGGAGTCTGCACCTGACGTTTGCGGGAACCGTTGTTTCCCTGTCCGCGATTGAAGAATCCGCCGAAGGGGTCTGAGAAGAAGTCCTCGAAAGGATCGCTATACTCTACAGTCTGCACCTTGGCGTTCTGCACCGATTTAATATAAACCACAGAGGGCAGTGCTTTCTCTGCGGCATAGGTTAAGTCAACGGGCTGACCTGCAGGAGCAGAGGCTGCTGCAGGGGCTGCTTGGGTCTTGTTGCAAGAAGCTGCCGAAAATGCGATAACCAGAAGGTAAATCGCCGGCATTAAATTCTTTACCATTTTTTTCATTGTACTATTCATTTTAAATTGTTATACATTCATTGTTTTTTGATTCACTCGCTGAATCGTGGTGCAAAAATAAGGCAAAGAATCAAGAAACTGACAGAATGTCGTAATTATTTGTCGCAATTTAACAATTCGGCCTTTCTATTTAATCGATATTAGAAATTAACGGTTCAATTCTTAAAAAACTAACAAATTTAACCATTGGGCATGTTTTTAAGTCAATATGAGCAACTAAGAATCCAGTTGCTCATATTTTGAATTATTAGATTTATATTCTGGCTTCTTTCACTTCATGGTGATATGCAAGAACCTGCTGACTTTATGTATCAGACTCCTGTCCATATTGTCTATATACGTCTCCAGCAGCCTTGTGTGTCCCTTCTTGGGTATTACCTCATAGTCTGCGATAGCAGCCGGAATTAGACAACTGAACCCTTCCTTTAAAAGAATGGAGTCCTCTGTGCCACAGATATTAATACGACAGTCACCTTCCAAGCACATGGCTATTACAAAGCTGTCATACTTGACCAGGTTTCTGTGAAAGACGCTGTCCACCTCAGTAACCCTCACACTGAAGAAGGGCGACTCTATCACCTTCGTTGCCCGGTTATTCTCAGCGAAATACTCCGTCCTATACTCATCCTCCACCTGATAGTTCAGCGCCTCTGCAGCCAGTTCCGTATGCAACTCACGGGGTTTCCCGTCCAGTCCTGGACGGTTATAGTCATAGATACGATAGGTCACATCACTCGACTGCTGAACCTCAGCCAGCAATATCCCGCTGCAGATGGCATGTACACGTCCTGCCGGCAGATAGAACACATCCCCCGACTTCACCTCATGCTTCGCCAGCGCCTCCACGATGGTTCCGTCTTCAACTTTCCGTTTATAGTCCTCAGCCGACAGCTTCTCCTTGAATCCCGAATACAGGTAAGCACCTGGTTCGGCATCCAACACATACCACATCTCGCTCTTACCGTTCTTGCCATGCACCCTTGCTGCCATCTCATCATCAGGATGAACCTGGACGGAAAGGTCAGCTTTTGCATCAATGAATTTGACCAAGATGGGCAATTTACGGTCATAGCGCTTACACACCTCACTCCCCAGTATATCTTCTGGATACTGATCTATCACCTCGTTAAGGGTATGTCCTTTCCACGCCCCATTGGCAATGACTGATGGCGAGCTCTCTACACAGCTCACCTCCCAACTCTCACCAATATGGTCTTTTGCTGAAAGCCCTTTCCATTCCGTCAGTTTCTGACCGCCCCACACAACCTCATGCAGGTTGGGTTCAAACAATAGTGGATATAGTTTTACTTTCATAGCCAAGTGCCTCCTTTTTTCACTTTAATCATAATCCCCGAGTCAGAATTCCACATTAGTCTCTCCGTCCCATTCCGCATTAATCGTGATGCCTCCGATAGTCGTTGACGAGCCTGAGCCGTCGAAGAAATTACCCGAGAGCCGCGTTACACGGTTCCTTTCCATTGGAACGTCAAACTCTCTGACATACAACTCCTTACCGTCAGCATCCATAGCTGTCACTTTAAGTGCTATCTGGTCCGAAGGCTCATGCAGGAACGTATATAAGTCGAACTGTTTTCTACTTTCAGACGTTAAATCAAACGTTACCGTTTGCTTGCTGGCCACACACCCCATACCCGTGGCAGCATCAAAAGCGCCGCTACCACCTGTGTAATAGAACTGTATTTTCTTCACACTTTCAGGAATGTCGTCGGTGATAACAAACCGACAGAGTGAAGTGATGCGATGGAGCGATATCGTTAAACCCTCTGATTCTTCATCAACAGAAACCTTGCCGGTATAAAGAAAAGTATCGGTATAGCCTGTCGCATTAGTAAACTGTATCTTCGCAGGATTGGTCATCGTCGGGTTACCTTTACTACTATGGGCCACCACTACCAACTCATAATCGCCCTCCTCCAATTGGAAGGAAACCGTCCCAAAACCGGCTTTGCCCTTTTCCTGGTTAATCTGTTTCAGTCGCGAGCCACCCATGTCATAGATGGCAAAGTTCAGCCTGTTACACACCTCCGAAGCCGCCTGATCACCACGGGTCAGACTCTCAAATGATATATTCTCAATTTCAAGAACATCCACCATCAGGTTTCCATCAAGTGTCACTTCGCTCTCTTCGTCAAGGATTCCCTTCTCACATCCCAGCACCGTCATTATCATCACCAATGCCACTACTGCATTAGCCATCATCCATATCTTTTTCATGAACTGTGTGTACGTCTTACTATTTTAAATTCTTATTTATGCCTGCAAAAATAGCCATTTTCTTTGAATCAGCCATATCTTTCCCGCAATTTTTCGTATATAAAGTTCATTTATTTACATTCATCCATTCCTTTCGCTCCTCGTCATCCATCTTTTCTATAGCATAACGAAGCATGGTGCGCGGCATTTCCCAAGCATGTTGGCGTAGAAACTCGCGAAGCAGGTCCATCGACACCCGCTTGCCCATCTCGCGCAACATCCATCCCACTGCCTTGTGCATCAGGTCGTGTGGGTGGTGCAGATGGATCTCGGCATAGCGCAGACACCACGACGGGTCACCCATCTGCGAAGTCTTCCACGAACAGACCATGCTCATGCGCTGTTTCCATAGGCAACTGCTGCCTGCTAGTCCGTCCAACACCTTTATCTTATAGTCGCTATCTCCCAAATTCGATGGCAACAGCAGCCAATGCCCCAATATCTTATGTACCGACAAGTCCACCAAGTCCCAGTTGTTCGCCTGTTCCGCATACTGCAGATACATCTTTACTATCTCGTCGCGCTTCTTAATAGCCTCTGCGTCATTCTCCAGTTTCTTCGTGGCAAGCTTCTCAAATTTCCACACAAGAATCAAGAATCCACAAAGCCTGACCTCATGCCAATGGTTCTTCAGCAGTATAGGAACCTCGTTTAAAGGAAAGTCCAGACCTGCAGCCTTGACGACCTCCCTTGTTTGTGGCACCTTCAGTCCCAGAAACTCATCGCCATAGCCATACTCCCCTGGTGCAGTCTTAAAGAACCCCATCAGCACCTGCCGCTGTTTCTCGTTTCGCAGCGACTCCATATAAGCTATTATTTCCTTTGCATTCATGGTTTACCATAAGATTTTTTTATTGCAAAGGTGTTATAGAATATACAATATTAACAATCAGGATATTTGCAGCGAGAATGATAATATTCATCAGCAATCCAATGCGCATGAAGTCGCTGAAGCGGTAGCCACCAGGGCCATAAACCAGCATGTGGGTGGGCGAACCGATAGGTGTGGCAAAACTGCTGCTGACGCTCACCATCAGGGCGACAAGGAATGGGAACGGCTCGTAGCCCATCTTCTCGGCAGCCTCGTACATAATGGGGAAGAACATGGCACCAGCTGCGGTGTTCGAGATAAACTCGGTGATGAAAGTACCTACTAAGCAGACTGCTGTCATTACGACCAACGGGTTGGTACCGCAAACGTCAAGGATGCCGTTTGCCATCCACTCGGCAATGCCTGTTTTCTGGATGGCAAGACCAAGCACAGCACTACCAGCAAAGACCATCAGAATCTCCCAGTTGATAGCCTTCATGGCCTGCTCCATGTTACAGCAGCGGAAGATGAGCATGGCGGCAGCAGCAAGGAAGGC
>Ga0310695_10006651_pt1 | contig 18944 bp, 16 predicted proteins | sample RumenRJG_04DNA_FD_203882 | JGI IMG/M metagenome (GOLD analysis project Ga0310695, IMG submission 203882) | Bovine rumen microbial communities from Lethbridge, Alberta, Canada - RJG_04 (v2) (version 2) | ecosystem: Host-associated > Mammals > Digestive system > Stomach > Rumen | place: Canada...
TGGCGGCAAGACACTTGAGTTACACTTCCCTGTCACCGGTCTGACTCCCGGACAACACTCGCTGACCTTGACCATTCAAGATATCGCAGGCAACACGTCCGAGCGCACCATCAATTTCATGGTCATCGGTGAATCGAACATTTCGCTCAAGACTGGAGATCTTGTCGCCATCGATGAGGCTTCCATTGATTTGGATCAGAGTGACCTCGCCAACCTCCCACCGATGACGCTCAAGGTGGTGAATGCCCAGGGACATCTGGTGTGGACCACGACCACGTCATCATTGCCATACACATGGGATTTGAAGGACACAACTGGTCAACGCGTTACTCCTGGATTATACAAATTGTTTGGACAGTATTCTGATGGTGTGAACTATGGTGGCACCAATATCATGCCCATCATCGTCATGGAACCGCTAACCAGTTCCGAGCAATAACCTCATTCAAATTTAACAAGATGAACAACCGCATCCCTCGACACGTCATCGGCGCAGCCATCATTTTGTGCGCATCACTGGCTTCGCATGCACTAGATGCCAATCACTTTGCACAGTCATCTCGTCTAGCCCAGGGGCACTGGGTCAAGGTGGCGATCACGCAAACCGGCATGTATGAGATAGACCGTGCTCAACTGGCCGAGATGGGCTTCAGCGATCCCAGCCAAGTCAGAATCTATGGTTATGGTGGCAAGATGTTGAGCGAAGTGTTGACCAACACCCTGCCCGACGATCTTCAACAAATTCCCGCATTGCACCAGTCTGACAAGGTCTGTTTTTATGGTGTGGGCAATGTGTCGATGACACTCAAGAACACTTCATCCTATCCCACGTTCAGTCGTGAGCGCAACACCTACAGCCTGCAAGGCCACTACTTCCTGACTGATAATTCTAGCGACCCGTTGCTGGAGGCCACATCGATGCCATTCTTGTCATCTGCTAGCCGTGCAGTGTCAACTAGTTATGACTATTATCTACATGAGCAGGAACAGCGATCGCTATCGTTCACTGGCAGCGAGTTGCTGGGCGAGGACATCACACAAGGCAAACGCACATTTGACTTCCAATTGTTGAATGCCAGTAGTGAAACGACCTACCTGACAACACGCATCGCCTCTAAGATTGTTCGCGCCTCGGCTAGCGACAATTCGAGTGTAGTGCAAGGTCAATTTCATTGCTACCTCACGTGCAACGGCACAACTACCGAAGTTCCTTACACAGCGGTTTCGGGATACATCAAGGGGGCTACTCGTGACTACACATTCTATGAATCGGGTGAGGGAACCGAAATTGCTACCGTGGCATCGTCCGACGGCAGAGGCTCGCTCCGCTATCAAGTTGTCGAGAACACAGGAAAGGGAGTCATGCAGGTAGCACTGCTTGACTACTTCATCATGACCTATCAGCACCACAATACCCTGATAGGCCAACCCACTGCACAGTGCCTGCTGGGATATGTCTCCAGCACAAGCGATGACAAGGTTGTTATCAAGGGTGGTGCTAGCCATGTGTGGGATATCACCCAACCCGACAATCCTTGCACGATGGAGGTTCAGACCGGTGAGGATGGCAATGTTTGCTTCACACCCGGCATACAATCCACTCCACACCAGTATATCGCCTTCGACCCAACTAGTACACTTCTCAAGATTGACTCCTATCAGGCCATTGAGAATCAGAATCTGCACGCACTAGCAGTCCCCGATATGCTCATCATCACCACCAAGACACTGTTTGACCAAGGCGAACGCATCGCACAACTTCACCGTCAGCACGATGGCATGGATGTGACAGTAGTCGACCACGAGCAGATTTACAACGAGTTTTCTAGTGGCACCCCCAGTGCCATGGCTTACCGCTTGATGTGCAAGATGTTCCATGACCGTGATCGGCAGAAGTTTAAGAGTTTGCTGCTGCTGGGTCAGTCAAGTTTTGACAATCGTGGCATTGTTTCGGGCAAGAAAGACCGCTTGATGTGCTACGAGACCGCCTTGAGCAACTATGATGACAACAGCCATGTCATCGAGGACTTCTTTGGCTATCTTGACGACAACTCTGGACGGGTCATCCCGGCCGACACACTACAGATTGCTGTGGGACGCATCCCGTCATCAAGTTGGGTCGAGGCCAAGAGCGATGTCGACAAACTTTATGAATATGTCCTCAGTCCTGACTATGGTGTATGGCGCAACAACTACTGCATGTGGGCCGAGAAGAGTTCCGTGCAAGAGGACAAACTGCACGAGAAGCAGGCCGATGGCATCGGTTATATCCTCGAAAATAGTTTAGATATCAAAATGATGCCTGACCGCGCCTTCGTGGGCATGTTCCCACAAGATGTGTCTGAGTCGTTCAAGGAAGAAGACAAGCGTGCCTCAACCGAGGGTCGCAAGCACATCCAGGAGATGCTCAATGAGGGACAGTACTTTGCCACCTATGTAGGACACGCAGGCCCCAACTCCTATACCCATAGCGGGCTATGGCGAACGATGGATGTCGCAACAAACAGTTACTCAAACTGGCCCATCATGACAACCGCATGCTGTGATGTGGCACGCTTTGACAGTGATCACCAGGGAATTGCCGAACAGATGTTCCACAAGCGCAATGGTGGTGCCATTGCACTATTCACAACAGCACGACAAGTCTATGCCAACAGCAATGACTATCTGAACCGTGCCTTCACCCATGCCATGTTTAGTTACGACACCCGCGGCCGTATGCCGACACTGGGTGAGGTATATGTTGATACCAAGCGATCCTACCACCGCATAAGCAACTCTAACAAACTGAACTACTTGCTACTAGGTGATCCTGCTATCAAGATTAACTACCCGAAGGGGTTGTTCAATGTGACCAAACTCAACACGACCACACTGAACGCCAGCAACACAGTTACAGTTCGCCCGCTGCAAAAACTAACCATTGAAGCCAAGGTCATGCGTGAAGACGATCCAAGTCAAGTCAACACCGCATTCAATGGCGATGCCACAATTTCGATTTATGACATCAAACGATCGTTCATGACTGTCGAAGGCACAGGCGACTATGAGGGCGAGACCCACACGGTGTACTATCCACAAGAACTCATCACCCGTGTCACTGGTCGTGTCGTGAGCGGTGTGTTCACGGGCTCGGTTGTGATTCCGCGCTACCAACGCGCCAAGAATGCCAAGTGCACTATCAGTGTTTACGCCCACGAGGACGGCACCGATCAGATGGTCAACGGCAAGACCGACCAGTTGATCATCGGCACTTATACCGGTACAAACATTGTCCAAGACAGCCAGTCGCCCATCATCGAGCAGATGTATCTCAACGATGCTGAAAGTTTTGCCGCCAACTTCCAGACAGGCAGTGACGCTATGCTTTATCTTCGTGCAACTGACGACATGGGCTTCAACATTCAGCAGCAAGCCATGGGACAAGGCATGACCTTGCGACTGGATAGTGGCAAGAAAACATACAATTTGGTCAAGAACCATGCCACGCTCAGCGATGAGGGTCGCACACTGGACATCGCCATGCCATTGAATGGGCTCACCGCCGGTCGCCACACGCTTGACTTCACAGTAGCCGATGTGTGCGGCAACCGCACTAGCCACAGCATATCCTTTGTCGTGGCATCAAGCAACGACATCACACTGGCTGCAACCGAGCGGTCAAGCTGGGAAAATGCCGAGATCGACTTGACGGCTTTCACACTCAACGAAGTGCCTGACGTTAATGTCAAAGTGACCGACTTGAAGGGCAATCTGGTATGGTCTCAGACGACCAATTCGTTCCCATTGACATGGGACCTGACCGACATGTCGGGCAAACGCGTCAAGCCAGGCTTGTACAAGATTCATGGCAACTATGAGAGCCCCGAAGGTTATGGTGGCACTAACATCGTCAACTTTGTCGTGCTAAATCCACTCTGAAATACAGCGCTGCACATGTAGAATGCTGTATTGATAATAGATAGGAGCCCTCTTGCCTCACGATTCGACATTATACATTTATTTATTTTTCAATTCATGAGCAAATCACGCATTTGGAACTGGATATTATTTCTTGCCATCACCATAGCACCTGTGGCAGCAATGGCTCTGCCCTTGTCTCATTTCACCTCATCGTCCCGACTTGCCCGTGGGCATTGGGTCAAAATTGCCATTAGCAAGACAGGCATGTATCAGGTGTCGGCCGATCAACTGCGGCAGATGGGATTTAACGACCCCAGCAAGGTCCAGGTCTATGGCTATGGCGGCGTGACGCTTAATGAGGTCCTGACCGACGATTTGCCCGATGACCTGCAGCAAGTGCCCATTTTGCGGCGCAACGACAAGATTTGTTTCTATGCTTCAGGCACCGTCAATCTGTCTCTGGCACAACAACCGCTACCCCACTTTACACGAACACGCAACACCTATAGCCAGAAGGCCTATTATTTTCTCACCGAGGCTAGCAGTGGCAACTTGTCACCCAACACGAGAGGCTATAACGTAACATCATCACCGCAATATGTCGATACCTCACTCGATGCCTATCTACATGAACAAGAGAGTGTTTCGATAGCATTCACGGGCAGCGAATTGCTAGGCGAAGACTTGATGAGGCCTAACCGAGAATTTGAGTTCACGCTCATCAACCCTAGCGAAAAACGCCTGGGTCTGACCAGCCGAATGGCAGCCAAGGTGGTGCGCAAAGTCCAGGGCAGTAAAGCGAGCGTAAGCGGTACATTCGATTGTCAACTTAGGATTGGTGACGAGTGGATCAACGTTCCCTATGCATTCGGTACGACCAACATCTCCGGTTGCCTATCTGAATACATCTACTATCAAGTTAACCCCAATCCAGACCAGAACATGGTCTGGGTCGACTTGCCCGACACCTGCCACACGGGCTGGTTACGTTATAATGTGACTGTCAGGCCTAGCAATGACGACGCCGTGTTGCACCTGAACAATCTTGATTACTACATGGTGACCTACAACCACTACAATCGCTTGGCGGGCCACGAGGGAGCCCAATGCATGATGGGCTTGATACAGAGCAGTGCCTCGCAGGTGGTGCGTGTCGAGGGCAGCGGACTGAGCGTGTGGAACGTGAGTGCCCCCCAGGCTCCTGTGCAGATGCAGACTCGCAGTGCCAATGGTCATGTGCAGTTCACCCCAGGCGATATGTCATCGCCTCAGTTATATGTGGCTTTTAACCCAAACTCTACTCTGTACGAAATTGACGGTTATGACCTGGTTGAGAACCAGAACATTCATGGTGCTTCAACACCCGACATGATCATCATCACACATCATGAGTTTCTGACACAAGCCGAGCGCGTGGCACAAATGCATCGCGAACAGGACGGCATGAGCGTGCTAGTGCTTGATCAAGACCTGGTGTTCAACGAGTTCTCGAGCGGAACTCCCAATGCGATGGCTATCCGCTTGTTGTGCAAGATGTTCTACGACCGAGGAGGCGACAAGTTAAAGTATCTGCTCGTGTTCGGCAATCAGAGTTTCGACAACCGTGGCTTGGTCACTGGCAAGCAAAATCTCGTTGTCAGTTATGTGTCGGCTGTGAGCAACAATGAGGATGCCAGTTACATCAACGACGACTTCTACGGCTACCTCCTGGACAACTCGGGACAGAAACTATCAAGCGACAAGTTGTGCATCGGCATCGGACACATGCCTGTGGCCGATGCAACCGAGGCTGCACAGGTGGTGGACAAGTTGCAAGAATATGTCTACTCGACCGACTACAGCCCCTGGCGCAACAACTATAGCCTCTGGGCCGAGAACAGCACATTCAAGGAGGAAGGCAAACTGGTAAAAGTCAATAACGAGGGCGACACAATTTATTCAGCCTATCAGTTGCATGAGTCGCAGGCAGCCGGCATCGGTTATATCATTGATCACGACTCGAAGGCACAGATGGTGCGGGACCTTGCCTTTGTACGGATGTTTCCTCAGAGCCTCGTCGAGTCGTTCAAGGAGGAGAAGAAGCGCTCGTCGACCGAGGCCAAACGCCACATTCAGGAAATGTTCAACGAGGGACAATACTTTGCTACCTATGTGGGTCATGCCGGTGCCTCATCCATGTCGGCCACAGGCATCTGGACTTCCAACGATGTGAAGAACAACTCCTACTCTCGCCTGCCCATCATGACCACCGCATGCTGCGATGTGGCTCGCTATGACAGCGACAGCCGTGGCATCTGTGAGTTGATGTTCCATAAGCGCGACGGTGGTGCCATAGCCCTGTTCACAACCACCCGCCAGGTACTTGCCACACTCAACGATGACCTCAACCGTGCGTTCACCAGCCAGATGTTCAGTTACAACAAGAATGGCGTGATGCCACGTCTGGGCGACTGCTATCTTGCAGCCAAGAACTACTATAGCTCGTCAAATACCAATAAGTTTCACTGGGTGCTGCTGGGCGACCCTGCCATGCGCATTAATTATCCCAAGCCGCTGTTCAATATCACAGCCATCAATGGCACAGCCCTGTCGTCAGGACGAAGCATCGGTGCATCACCCTTGCAGCGCATCACCGTTGAGGCACAAGTGATGGATGAGGCCAATCCCAATCGCATCAACACCAACTTCAATGGCGACGCTACGCTGACCATCTATGATGCCGAGCGCGTCTGCATGAACTACATCAAGGGGACTGGTCAACATTCTCGCGACACGATGGCACTCAACTATCCTCGCGAGAAGTTGCTCCAAGTCACTGGCCGCGTGGTGGCAGGCAAATTTCATGGCACGGCTGTCATGCCTCGCTTTGCCCGCACAAGCAGCAACCCGATGCTGGTTTCGGTCTACGCCCACCAGGATGGAACCGACCAGATGGTCAATGGCATGTTTGACAAACTAGTCAAGCACGGTTACATAAGCTCGCTTGCCGTGACCGACAACACCAGTCCTGTCGTGCAAGCCATGTACCTCAACAATGAACAAGAATTTGCAGCCAATGCCACCGTCGGAACATCGGCCACACTCTATATCCGCGCCACCGACAATACGGCGTTCAACACTCAACAACTGGCCATGGGGCGCAACATGCGACTCACCATCGATGGGGGCAAGACTAGTTACAACCTGGCTAAGAACCTGGCTACTGTGACCGATGAAGGGCGCGCACTGAGCATCACCATGCCGCTGGAGGGCCTCACGCCCGGTCGGCACACGCTTGACTTCATGGTATCGGATGTGTGCGGTAACGCCACGACACAAAGCATCACCTTCGTTGTGAGCAGTCTCAATGACTTATCACTACAGACATCGGACATTGCCAGCAGCAATAAGGTGGACATTAGTCTGGGTACATTCGCCCTGAACCAAATTCCTGAGGTGCATGTCAAGGTCACAGACATCAACGGAAATCTGGTGTGGGACACACTGACCAGCAGTTTCCCCTGCACATGGAACCTGACCAATAAGCGGGGACAACGCGTAGCCAATGGTTTGTACCGTATTTATGGCAACTATACCAGTGACGAGGGGTATGGAGGATCTAACCTCATCAACTTTGTAGTCCTGCCTGCGGTCAATCACTGATTGTTGACCAACAGCAAAAAAACGAGCCGCTACCCGACTTCGGTCCAGTAGCGGCTTGTTCGTTTTCTTGTCACATCGTTATTCCTGTTTGGGCGACTTGAGTCGGTCGCCAGTCTCGGCGGCAATGCGGCGGGCGGTCTTGTCGGGGATGCCTGGCTTCTCCAGGATGGGTTTGAAACCGGTCTTGGTGCGCTTGAAGCGACCATTCTCCTCGGCACGCACCACCATGTCGTTATACTTGACGATAAGATATTCGGCCAGCCTGTTCCATCGCGCCACCATCTCGTCGCCCTTCTGGCAACCATAGTCGGTGAGGTAGCGCACGGCAGCCTGCTCGTCGGTCTTGAGCAGTTCGATGGCCCGCGCCTCGACATGCGGCTGGAGGTCACGATAACTGGCATCTAGTGAGTCGCGCACAGCCTTGAGGCTGGGCATCATCAGACTGTAGCGTGGATAGACCATGTTGGCCACCCAGTTGCACACCCAGTAGGCATTGTCACGACTGAAGGTCACACAGTCTGCTCCCGGCGTGTTGTAGCAATTGGGCTGGCGTGTGCTGCAGCAATAGATGGGCGTGTAGGCACTGGTGTGGCCGTCATCGTTGGCCCACCACATCAGCCCGCCCACCTGACGTGGCAGCCACGAGCGCATCTGCGCAATCCACGAGAACGCACTCTGCTGCGTGGCGATGGGTCGCTCGTTGAAGTGTTCCACACCGTCCACCTTATAGTATAGTGGTGTCGGGCGATAGGGCGAGTCATACAGGCCCGCACCCGGGTCGTTGGTCATGTCGAGCGGTGTGCCGTCGTAGTGGTCGCGCAGGCACTCCTGCACATCGGCCACGCTGAGTTTGCGGTTGGGCACAATCCACAGGGGCATCGGCTCGGTGTTCAAGTCCTCACCCAGAATGAATGGCAGATATCGCTCGCCGAATCCCTCGCTATAGCGGCGGTAGATGCTCCACACACGCGCCTCACAGATGCGACGGGCACGGAAATTGTCCTCGGCGTATGCGTCATAGAAGCTGAAATCCTTGTCCTTGCCACTGAACCAACCCTGCTGGCGTGCAAAGGTGATGCAGTTCTTGGAAAACATGACGTTCTTCTTGTCCTTCTGGTCAAAGGTGCGGATGCGGCTCTGGTTGGCATGGGCGCAGATGGCATCGTCGGGCACACGCAGGGCAACCCAAGCCACCGCCTTGCTGCCCGGACCGCAACCCACCATCTCCATGATCCAAGCCTCGTTGGGGTCGCAGATGCTGAACACCTCGCCCGTGCTGCAGTAGCCGTAGGTCTCGGCCAGTGAAGTCATCACCTGGATGGCCTCACGCGCCGTCTTGGCTCGTTGCAGTGCCAGATCCATCAGGCTGCCATAGTCGATGAGCCCCGTCGAATCCTTCAATTCCTTGCGACCGCCATAGGTGGTCTCGCCTATGGTCACCTGCCACTCGTTGATGTTGCCCATCACGCTATAGGTTACTGGAGCCTCGGGTATCTCGCCGTGATACTCCTTGCTGTCGCGATCGATGATGCGGCGCATCTCGCCCGGGGTATGCGTGCCTGCCGGCAAGTAATTAAGGTTGCGGAATGTGCCGAACGAGTCGGCATTATAGGTACACATCACCGAGCCGTCGGCGCTGGCTTTCTTGCCCACCATCAGGCTCGTGCATGCCATGGCAGCCGTGGTAGTCATCACCACCACTGCCATCATTGTCAAAAAACGTCTCATCATGCTAATTCTGTAATTTTAGTTTCTAACCACAAAGGTACGAATTAGCGAGCGAAAAGCCAAATTTTGGAGCAGCGAATGTAAAGAAATGCTTGCATTTCATTTGCTGAGTTGCGACAAAATTGGACCCAAGTCAAATATATTTGTGCATTTCCAAGCAATATATCCTCAAGAATTTGTGGGATGGTGCATTATTTGCCGGCCTCATTTGGCTTATGGTTCCCTATTTTTTGCTAAAGTTGGCTGTCGCCCAAGTCACTCACGTTCGGAAAAATGCGATTAAGCGAGAGCCATGCGGGCGAACTCGCTGATGGCAGAGCGTTAGCATTTTATCCAAACACTCAAATAAATTTGGTGTTTCGCTCACTTAATCGTAACTTTGCAGTCTGGACCCTGAGGCCGTTGAGCGTTCTTGGTCAAGATTTATAGAAATATTTGTGGTTAAAGAAGTTGAACATAAAAACAATAGATTATGCTGATTCCGTGTCAATGTTGTGGAAAAGAATACCCCAAGGATTTTAACTGGTATGTGTGTGACAAGTGTGGCTATCGCGTTTGTCCGTTTTGCTTGAGCAGGCACCGGGGCAGGTATGGCTCTGGCTTTAAATGCAGCCAGTGTGCATTCGGCCAGATGAAATATGTGCATATTTCTTGAGACATCAATAAACACTCAACCAAGAGATGACTGACTTTGCAGCGATAGACTTTGAGACGGCCAACGGCGAGCGCACCAGCGTGTGCTCGGTGGGCGTTGTCGTGGTGCGCGGCGGCCGGGTTGTGGACACGTTCTACTCGCTGATCCAACCCGAGCCGAACTACTACAACTACTGGTGCCAGCGGGTGCATGGTCTGTCGCGAGATGACACCGACACTGCCCCACTCTTCCCCGACGTGTGGGCACGCGTTGCCCCTAAGATTCAAGGTCTGCCGCTGGTGGCGCATAACAAGGCTTTCGATGAGGGTTGCCTCAAGGCTGTGTTCCGCTGCTACCAGATGGACTATCCCGACTACCACTTCTACTGCACACTGCAGGCATCACGCCGCAAGATGCGCAGTCTGCCCAGCCACAAACTGGATGTCGTGGCTGCAGCATGCGGCTATGAGATGCGCAACCATCACCATGCCCTGTCGGATGCAGCCGCCTGCGCGGCCATCGCACTCCAGATTTTGTAAAATACTAATCACTCAAAACTATATATGATTATGAAACTCTTCATCAAAATCTTTATCGCTATGCTCATCACAGCACTCATGCCACAAGTTGCCAACTGTTACGACTTTGAGGAGAAAGGCATGTTCTTCAACCTGAACGAAGACGGCACAACCGTGACCTTCACCTACAAGACTCCCATCATGTTTGCCCTAGATGCTCCTGCTCCGACCGAGAAAGGCTATATGGGCAACATAGCCGTCCCATCTAAAGTAACCCACAATGGCAAGACCTACACCGTCACCGCCGTTAGCGACTATGCATTCAGCGGCAACTCGGAACTTAAATCGGTCATCATCCCAGCATCGGTCAAGAAGATCGGCCAAGGTGCCTTCACCCAATGCTTTAGCCTGAAATCGGTCACCCTGCCACCTGCATTGACCGAGATTAGCGACTATATGTTTGCCGAGAGCAGTCTGACAGACATCATAATTCCAGGCAAGGTCAAGCGCATCGGCGCGTCGGCATTCAACAATTGCCACTTGAAGTCTATCGCCATCCCTAATTCAGTGACCGAAATTGGCAAGGCAGCATTCAGTGCCAATCGCTGGATGGAGACTGCGACTCTGGGCAAGGGGGTCAAGGTTATCGGAGAAGCGGCTTTCAGCATCTGTTCCAAACTGGGCTCAATCAACCTGCCATCGTCGCTGACTGAGATAGGAGCACAGGCATTCAACGAATGTGTCGCATTGACGTCGGTTAACATTCCGGCTAAGGTGAGCAGCATCGGCACTGGTGCATTCTGCAATTGCCATGAATTGACCGCACTCACCGTTGACCCAAGCAACAAGACATACGATTCACGAGACAACTGCAACGCCATCATCGAGACTGCCAGTAACAAGTTAGTGGTCGGTTGTGAAGCGAGTAGAATTCCCGCCACGGTGACTACGATCGGTTCCGAAGCGTTCCGTGGCTGCTATGGCTTGAAGAGTGCCGACATCCCCGCATCGGTAACAGTGATTGAAGACCATGCCTACTTCTACTGCAAGAGCATCAAGGATCTATCGCTCCCCAATTCGGTGACAACCATCGGTTCCTACGCCTTTGTGGGTTGCGACAGCCTGGAGACAGTCATCATCCCCAACTCGGTGACAACAATCAGCGACCATGCATTTCTGCACGACGATCACATCAAGAATGTCATGATAGGTAGTGGTGTAACATCGATCGGCACCTGGGCTTTCAAGGGGCTGGATGAGGTTAAAGCAATTATCTGCAAGATTCAGGACGTGTCACAAGTCAAGATGGGTAAGGATGTGTTTGACGAGATTGATCTATCGTCCTGCATACTAGCGGTGCCCACAGGCACAGCACAACACTACAAGACAGCAAGCCAGTGGAAGGACTTCAAGAACATCAAGGAATATAGCGGTACGCTTCAGTACTAGGCACAACTACAAATACATAAAACAAGCCCCGGCCACAATGGTCGGAGCTTGTAAGTATTGAAAAACGTTTTCAGCCACCTTTATCAGGTTACTCTTCTGCCTTGGGAGCCTCTTCGGCTGCAGGAGCAGCCTTCTTGCTTGAGCGACGAGTGCGACGGGTAGCCTTCTTGGCTGCACCAGCCTCCTGAGCCTTAGCCTCAAGCAGAGCCTGATTGAAGTCAACGAGCTCGATAAAGCAAGTCTTGGCGTTGTCACCCAGACGGTTGCCGAGTTTGAGAATGCGGGTGTAACCACCGGGACGGTCACCAACCTTAGGAGCAACAACTCCAAAGAGTTCGGTAACGGCACGCTTGCTCTGGAGATAACTGAATACCAGACGGCGCGAAGCCTGATCCTTGGGTGCGGGCTTATTCTCATTATTCCAGCCCTCGGCCAACTGTGCGTCAGCCTTGATGCCGCGCTGAGCAATATTGATGATGTGCTCGGCATAGCCGCGCAATGCCTTGGCCTTAGCCAGGGTGGTGATGATGCGCTTGTGCTCGATGAGCGAGATGGTCATGTTAGAGAGCAGCGCGTCACGATGGGCTTTCTTACGGCTTAAGTGATTGAATTTTTTATTATGTCTCATCGTTGTTTATCAGTCTTTATCTAGTTTATACTTTGAAATATCCATGCCGAACGACAGTCCGAGGTTGGCCAGCAGTTCTTCGAGTTCGCTGAGCGACTTCTTGCCAAAGTTGCGGAACTTGAGCAAGTCGGTCTTGTTATAGACCACGAGTTCGCCCAATGTCTCGACCTCAGCCGACTTGAGGCAGTTGAGTGCACGCACCGAGAGGTCCATGTCGACCAGTTTCTGCTTGAGTAGCTGGCGCATGTGGAGCACTTCCTCGTCAAACTCTTCGTTGGTGTCAGTCTCGGTGGTGTCGAGAGCGATTTTCTCGTCCGAGAAGAGCATAAAGTGCTGGATGAGGATCTTTGCAGCCTCTTTGAGAGCCTCCTTGGGATGGATAGAGCCGTCGGTAGTGATTTCGAGCACGAGTTTCTCGTAGTCGGTCTTCTGCTCGACACGATAGTTCTCGATATCATACTTGACATTAATGATGGGCGTATAGATCGAGTCGATAGCAATGACATCGATGGGGTCGTTGGGCGACTGATTCTCCTCAGCCGGCACATAACCACGTCCCTTGTTAATGGAAAGTTCGATTTGGAAGCCAGTGGTGGGGTCAACGTGGCAAATTACTAGTTCGGGGTTCAAAACCTCAAACCCACTGAGCACGTTACCGATATCACCAGCCTTGAAAACATCCTGGCCCGAAACCTTGACAGTAGCCTTCTCTGACTCGGTGTCCTCAACGATGCGTTTGAGTCGCACCTTCTTCAGGTTGAGGATGACATTGGTAACGTCCTCCTTCACGCCTGGGATTGTTGCGAACTCATGCTGCACGCCGTCGATGCGGATGTTGCAGATGGCATATCCCTCGAGACCCGAGAGCAGGATTCGGCGCAGGGCGTTCCCAACGGTCACACCGTAGCCCGGTTCCAGCGGTCGGAACTCGAACTTTCCGAAGGTGTTTGTCGAATCGAGCATCAACACCTTGTCGGGTTTCTGAAATGCTAAAATAGCCATGGATGTTATTTTTTACTGTTTTGAATACAACTCGACGATCAACTGCTCCTTGATGTTTTCGGGGATATCCTCGCGCTGGGGAAGGTGCAGCAGCTTGCCGCCCTTGACGTTCTCGTCCCACTCAATCCAAGGATACTTGCTGTGGTTGAAACCAGCAAGAGCGTCTTGGATGACCTCGAGCGACTTGCTCTTCTCACGAACAGCAACCACCTGGCCGGGATCAACGCGATAAGACGGGATGTTGACCACGCCACCGTCGACGACGATGTGGCGATGGAGCACCAACTGACGTGCAGCAGCACGAGTGGGAGCAATACCCAGACGGAAGACAACGTTGTCGAGACGCTGCTCGAGCAGTTGCAGCAACACCTCACCAGTGACACCCTTCATCGAAGAAGCCTTCTTGAAGAGGTTGCGGAACTGACGCTCAAGCACGCCGTAAGTGTATTTGGCTTTCTGCTTCTCACGAAGTTGAGTGCCATACTCAGACTGTTTTCTTCTTCTGTTCTGCCCGTGCTGGCCGGGGGGATAGTTCTTCTTTGCGAGCACCTTGTCTTCGCCAAAGATAGGCTCACCCAACTTACGAGCGATTTTAGTTTTTGGACCGGTATATCTAGCCATTTTTTCTAAAATTATTAAAGATGTGATACAGAATCATCACAGTGCAGCCGCGATTGCAGAGAGGTCGTGTAAAAGATGCAATCTAATTCACTGTGCGTAATTCGCTTGAAAATAAAAAATATAAAAAAGAAGTTATAAACCAAATGTCGAAAAGTGACGATCAGACACGACGACGCTTGGGAGGACGGCAACCATTGTGGGGCAGCGGAGTGACATCGATGATCTCGATAACACTGATGCCAGCACCATGGATGGTGCGGATTGCCGATTCACGACCATTACCCGGTCCTTTGACATAGGCCTTCACCTTGCGCAGACCCAGGTCATAGGCGACCTTTGCACAATCTTGAGCAGCCATCTGAGCAGCGTAGGGAGTGTTCTTTTTGCTCCCGCGGAAGCCCATCTTGCCTGCCGACGACCATGAGATAACTTGTCCCTCACCGTTGGTGAGACACACAATGATGTTGTTGAAAGAAGAATGCACGTGGAGTTGACCTACGCCGTCAACCTTGACCACTCTCTTCTTTGCTGCGACTGTCTTTTTTGCCATACTTTAATATTATTTAGTAGCTTTTTTCTTGTTTGCGACGGTTTTCTTGCGTCCCTTGCGGGTACGAGCATTGTTCTTAGTGCTCTGCCCGCGCACAGGCAGACCATTGCGATGACGGATGCCACGATAGCAACCGATGTCCATCAGTCGCTTGATGTTCATCTGCACCTCACTGCGCAGGTCACCCTCGACCTTGTAGTCCTCGGTGATGACCTCACGAACCTTGGCAGCCTCAGCGTCGGTCCAGTCCTTGACCTTAGTATCCTCGCTGACTCCAGCCTTCTCGAGAATCTTAGCGGCCGAGCTGCGACCGATACCGAAGATGTAGGTCAAAGCGATCACGCCGCGCTTGTTTTGGGGCAAGTCAACGCCCACTATACGAATTGCCATATTCTGTTAGAAAAAATTTTGTGCAAAATTAGTGAAAAAAATCGGAATATCAACCCTGACGCATCTTAAACTTAGGGTTTTTCTTGTTAATCACATAAAGACGACCCTTGCGACGAACGATCTTGCAGTCGGGGGTGCGCTTCTTGATAGATGCTCTTACTTTCATAGTTATGAGTATGTTAAATGAAAGAATAGTTGTGTTTGTTACTTATATCTGAACGAAATACGTCCCTTCGACAAGTCGTAGGGCGACATCTCCACCTTGACGCGGTCGCCCGGCAGAATCTTGATGTAGTGCATGCGCATTTTGCCCGAAATGTGGGCGATGATCTGATGCCCGTTCTCAAGTTCCACACGGAACATGGCGTTGCTCAACGATTCGACAATCGTTCCATCCAGTTCTATTGCGGTTTGTTTTGCCATAAATCAAAAATATCTGGTTGGCTTTGTTTTGATGAATATTCTAGTCTATCAGATGAATCGATCACCCAGGACTTCCTGAACATAATCAAACGATGAGAGAATGTCAGGCTTGCCATGATGAACGGCAATCGTGTGCTCAAAGTGAGCGCTTGGCTTGCGATCCTTGGTGCGGCATGTCCATCCATCACTCTCAGTGATGACGTTCTTGCTGCCCAAGTTGATCATCGGCTCGATGGCAATGGTCATTCCGTTCTTGATGAGCGGACCTGTACCACGGCGTCCGTAATTAGGAACCTCGGGATCTTCGTGCAATTTCTTGCCAACTCCATGTCCCACAAACTCACGAACGACGCCATAACCGCGCTTCTCGCAGTAGTCCTGCACAGCGTGTCCGATGTCACCGATGCGGTTGCCAGGCACAGCCTTCGAGATGCCCTCGTACAGGGCTTCCTTGGTAGTCTTGAGCAACTGCTTGACCTCGTCGCTTACCTCGCCCACACAGAATGTATAGGTCGAGTCGCCGTTATAACCTGCGGGAGTCACTGCTCCACAGTCGACCGAGACAATGTCACCATCCTCAAGAGCATAATTGGAAGGAATGCCATGAACAACTTGTTCATTAACCGAGATGCACACACTGCCAGGGAACCCATAGAGTCCAAGGAAACCTGGGACACATCCCTGTGAGCGGATGTACTCGTCAGCAATCTGGTTGAGTCGCCGTGTCGTAATCCCGGGTGCCACCCACTTGGCCACTTCGCCCAACGTGCGTGCCACCACGAGATTTGCTTCACGGAGCAACTCTATCTCTTCATCTGTTTTAAGAATAATCATCTTGTGATTTAAACCATTGAAGTAGTGGAGTTGCCACTATCATTGTGCACGACCCTTGATCTTACCCGACTTCATCAGACCATCATAGTGGTGCATCATCAGATGAGTCTCAATCTGCTGCAGCGTGTCGAGAACAACACCCACAGTGATGAGCAGCGACGTACCACCGAAGAACTGTGCGAACTGCTGGTTCACACCGAAGTAGCGAGCAAATGCCGGCAAAATAGCCACGATGCCCAGGAAGATAGAGCCGGGCAGAGTGATGCGCGACATGATAGAGTCAAGATACTCGGCAGTCTTCTTGCCTGGCTTGATGCCGGGGATGAAGCCGCTGTTCTTCTTCATCTGCTCGGCCATCTCGGTGGGACGCACAGTGATGGCAGTGTAGAAATAGGTGAACGCGACAATCATCAGGAAGTATACCACGTTGTATGACACACCGTTCATGTCACCAAAGGTGTTGGACAGCCAGCCCCGGAAACCACCCTCACCACTGTGAGCACCAAAGCCCGCGAGCGTGATGGGGATGAACATCAGTGCCTGAGCAAAGATGATAGGCATCACATTGGCTGCATTCACCTTCAGGGGAATGTACTGGCGTGCGCCACCATACTGCTTGTTGCCCACGATGCGCTTAGCATACTGCACAGGCACCTTGCGAGTACCCTGAGTCAGCATAACAGCACCTGCTGTGATAGCAAACAGGACGATGATCTCGACCAGGAACATGACCAGACCACCCTGAGCTGTGCTCAGACGGCTGGTGAACTCCTGTGCCGTGGCTCCCGGCAGACGTGCGATGATACCCACGAGGATAATCATCGAGATACCGTTACCAATGCCCTTGTCGGTAATCTTCTCACCGAGCCACATGATGAACATGGCACCTGCGGTAAGGACAATCGACAAGTAGAACATCATCCAGCCACCGATATGAGCATGTCCGCCAGCAGCATTGACCTGATACTGGAGATTGACCAGATAGGCAGGAGCCTGCACAAGCAGGATACCCACGGTGAGGTAGCGTGTGTACTGGTTGAGCTTCATGCGGCCGCTCTCACCCTCGCGCTGCATCTTCTGGAAACTGGGCAAAACCATGCCGAGCAACTGAATGACGATAGACGCGGTGATGTAGGGCATGATACCCAACGCGAAGATTGAAGCTTGCGAGAATGCACCACCCGAGAACATGTCGAGCAGCTGCATCAAGCCACTGTCAGTGAAACTGCGCATGGCCTCCAGATCCTTGGGGCTGATGCCTGGCAACACGATGAAACATCCCAGACGATAAACCAGGATGAACAGGAACGTGATGGTCAGACGACGACGCAAGTCCTCAATCTTCCAGATGTTCTTGATTGTTTGAATGAGTTTCATCTGTTATTCTTAAGCTTTAGTGATTGCACCACCAGCCGAAGTGATAGCCTCTTCAGCCTTCTTTGAGAAAGCGTTGGCCTCAACATCGATCTTGCGGGTCAAAGAACCGACACCAAGAATCTTGACCAACTGACGCTTGCGCACCAGTCCTGCCTGAACGAGGTCAGCAACTGTAATCTTGTCGAGATTGTTCTTCTGAGCAAGTTCCTCGAGCGTGGCAATATTGATTGCCTTGTATTCGACGCGATTGATGTTCTTAAAGCCAAACTTGGGCAGACGGCGCTGCAGCGGCATCTGGCCACCCTCGAAACCTACCTTCTGTTTGTAGCCCGAGCGCGACTTTGCACCCTTGTGACCACGAGTCGATGTGCCACCCTTTCCCGAACCGGGACCACGGCCAATGCGACGTTTCTTCTTGTTAGAACCAACAGCGGGTTGTAAATTATGTAATTCCATTTTGTTTCTTGAGATTAAAAAATTATCACTCGTCGACCTTGGTAACGACCACCAGGTGGCGAACAGCATTAACCATACCCATCACATCAGGTGTGTCCTCAAGGACAACGTGATGATTGAGTTTGCGCAGACCCAGTGCGTCGAGCGTACGTTTCTGGCGCTCGGGACGGCCGATGCGACTTTTCACTTGCTTGATTTGAATCTTAGCCATAGTCTAGGAACTGATTTAACCGTTAAACACTTTGTCGAGGGTGACACCACGATAGTGGGCCACGGTCTGCGGGCTGCGCATCTCGTCCAGGGCCTTGATTGTGGCCTTGACCAAGTTGTGGGGGTTAGACGAACCCTTCGACTTACAGATGACATCGGTAACACCGATGCTCTCAAACACGGCACGCATAGCACCACCAGCCTTCACACCTGTACCAGGGGTAGCGGGCTTCATGATCACGCGCGAACCGCCATACTTGGCAACCTGCTCGTGAGGAATGGTACCGTTGTGCACGGGAACCTTGATGAGGTTCTTCTTGGCCATCTCAGTACCCTTGGTAATGGCAGCAGTGACCTCGTTGGCTTTACCCAGTCCGTAACCGATGATGCCGTTGCCGTCACCGACGACGACGATAGCTGCGAAGGTGAACGTGCGTCCACCCTTGGTGACCTTGGTCGTGCGGTTGATGGCGACGAGACGATCCTTCAGTTCGATATCGCTAGTCTTAACTCTGTTATTCTTCTTAACCATGATGTTTTAAAATTTAAGTCCACCTTTACGGGCACCGTCGGCCAATG
>Ga0310695_10006652_pt1 | contig 18943 bp, 19 predicted proteins | sample RumenRJG_04DNA_FD_203882 | JGI IMG/M metagenome (GOLD analysis project Ga0310695, IMG submission 203882) | Bovine rumen microbial communities from Lethbridge, Alberta, Canada - RJG_04 (v2) (version 2) | ecosystem: Host-associated > Mammals > Digestive system > Stomach > Rumen | place: Canada...
AAGCGTGGAGCCTTGAAGCCAGAGACAGGTCAGGATATGCGCGACAAGATTCTTAGTCGTGGTAATACTGGCGACCTCATGCAGATGTTTACTGATTTCACAGGTATGGCACAGCCCGATGCATCGAGCTTGCTTAAAGCCAGAGGACTGTAAGGTATAGTTATGACAAGAGACGAATTCAAATCCTTCGAAGAGAAGTATGGGCTGACGATAGAGTTCATCCGCCATGAGGCTCATGAGCTCCATCAGAGTGTAAACCAGATATATGGTGACAATCTGCCTTACGGATTCCATCTCGACATGGTTGTGGAGATGATCAGTAAATACGGTCATCATGTTTGTGCTTGCGAGAATGATCTGCTGCCACTCTTCTTCGGAGGATTCTTCCACGATAGTATAGAGGATGCCCGTTTGTCGTATAACGATGTGATGAAACGGGCAAAGAAGATTCTCACTGACGACCAGGCTCTTATGGCTACGGAGATTGTCTATGCTCTGACCAATGACAAAGGTCGTACTCGTTCAGAAAGGGCAGGGGAGAAGTATTATCAGGGAATACGTGAGACTCCCTATGCACCATTTGTGAAACTCTGCGATCGTATGGCTAATGTGTCGTATTCATGTTCGGACGATAATGATGAGGAAAACAGAATGAAGGAGGTGTATAAGAACGAGATGCATCATTTCCTTGCCTCTATCAATCCTCACAGCACAGACATTCGATTCTTCGTTCCTGGTGAGATGATCGAGGCCCTTGCTGAGATTCTCATCAGCGACCTTGAACGTGAAGAAATTAGTCGTGAATGGAAACAAATATAGAAAAATGTAAGCTTTAACGCAATTTTTCTTGCAAAATATTTGTTTGTTTCGCAGAAAAGTGATAATTTTGCAGCCGATAACAACAAAATAGAGAGAATATGTCAATGTTGAATGCATACTTTTACGGCTTTTATTATTACTTTGCAGGATGCTGTGAAGCGGGTCGTTGCGTATAAAGTTCAACGAAGATAGAAATAGAAAATATACAACCCCGCTTCACATAGTGAAAGTGGGGTTTTTATTTAAATGATAGAATAAATAATAAAGGATAATAAAAAGTATGAAGAGGATTGCAATACAAGGACTGATAGGGTCGTTCCACGATATCGCGGCACACCTGTATTTCGAGGGTGAACAGATACAGCTGATATGCTGCGCTACCTTCGAAGAGGTCTTTGCAAATATGAAGAAAGATCCCACCATGATAGGTATGCTTGCCATAGAAAACACTATCGCAGGAAGTCTGTTACACAACTACGAACTTCTTCGCGAATCCGGCACTACCATTGTAGGTGAACATAAGCTTCATATCTCTCATTGCATCTGTTGTCTGCCAGAAGATGACTGGGACACTATTACTGAGGTTCATTCTCACCCTGTAGCTCTGATGCAGTGCCGACAGTTTCTTGCCCACCATCCTCACATGAAGAATGTGGAAGGTGAGGATACTGCTGGCTCTGCCAAGATGATTGCCGAGGGGCAGAAGAAGGGCTGGGCAGCTATCTGTCATGCTGAGGCTGCAAAGCTCTACGGACTGAAGGTGCTCGAGAATCATATTGAGGATAATAAGCATAACTTCACCCGATTCCTCGTAGTGTCTAATCCAAACAAGGCAGATATGCTGCGTCCTCTGATGGAGGCCAACAAGGCGAGTATCGTTTTCTCGTTACCACATGAGGAGGGTAGTCTTAGTCATGTCCTCGCGATACTTTCTTTCTACAAGATCAACCTCACGAAGATTCAGTCGCTGCCCATCATCGGACATGAGTGGGAGTATCTGTTCTATGTCGATGTGATGTATAATGACCTCACCCGTTATCGTCAGGCTATTGACGCAATCACCCCATTAACAAAGGATTTAACGATTTTAGGAGAATATAAAGATGGCAAACAGACCAATTAAACCAGCCGAGCGTTTGTCGCTCGTGAGCGAATACTACTTCAGCAGGAAACTGAAGGAAGTGGCACAACTAAATGCCGAGGGTAAGGATATCATCAGCCTTGCCATTGGTAGTCCTGATATGCCCCCGTCAGAGCAGACGATTGAGAAGCTTTGTGAGGTGGCCCGTCAACCAAACGCACATGGTTATCAGCCCACGATGGGAACACCAGAGTTGCGTGAGGCGATGGCAGGATTCTATAAGCGCTGGTATGATGTTGATCTCGATGCCAAGACGGAGGTACTGCCTCTGATTGGTTCCAAAGAAGGTATCCTGCATGTGACTCTCGCCTTTGTCAATCCTGGCGATGAGGTGTTGGTACCTAATCCTGGATATCCCACATATACATCTTTATCTAAGATTCTTGGTGCGAAGATAGTGAATTACAATCTTCGTGAGGATAATGGCTGGCAGCCTGATTTTGAGGAACTTGAGAAGATGGATTTGTCACGTGTGAAGCTCATGTGGACCAATTATCCTAATATGCCTACAGGAGGACGTGCTCAGCGCGCAACTTACGAGCGTCTGGTGAAGTTTGCCCAAGAGCATGGCATCGTTGTGGTAAATGATAACCCATACAGCTTTATTCTGAGCGAGGAGCATCTGAGCATTCTCCAGATTCCTGGTGCAAAGGACTGCTGTATCGAGTTCAACTCGATGTCGAAGAGTCACAATATGCCAGGATGGCGTGTGGGACTCTGCGCTACGAATGCTGAGTTTATCTCATGGATACTTAAGGTACAGTCGAATATCGAGAGCGGAACCTTCCGTGGTATCCAACTAGCTGCTGCTGAGGCATATAAGAATGATGAGGCTTGGCATCGTGAGTACAATATCAATACTTATGCCCGTCGTCGTGAGTGGGCTGAGAAGATAATGGATGTATTAGGATGTACCTATGATAAGAATCAGGTGGGTATGTTCCTCTGGGGAAAGATCCCTGCAGACATCAAGAATGTAGAAGACCTGACTGAAAAGGTTCTCCACGAGGCTCGTGTCTTCATCACCCCAGGCTTTATCTTTGGCTCCAACGGTGAAAGATACATAAGAATATCCCTTTGTGCGAAAGAAGAGAAAATCAAAGAAGCATTAGAAAGAATAAAAAAAGCTATATAATATGGAATTGGAATTATCCCCATTGAATTTACCGAGTGACAATGAACGTCCCTTCGTTATTGCAGGCCCTTGCTCTGCAGAGACAGAGGAACAAGTGATGACTACAGCCCGTGAACTGGCCATGAAAGGCTGTCATAACTTCCGTGCTGGTGTATGGAAACCCCGTACCAAGCCAGGAGGTTTTGAGGGTCATGGTGAACCAGCTCTCGTTTGGCTCGCTGAAGTGAAGAAAGATACCAAGATGCTTGTTTCTACTGAGGTGGCTACACCAGAGCATGTAGAACTGTGTCTTAAATACGGTGTAGACATCCTGTGGATAGGTGCCCGTACATCAGCTAACCCCTTCGCCATGCAGGCTATTGCTGATGCTCTGAAGGGGGTAGATATCCCAGTGTTTGTAAAGAACCCTGTTAATCCTGACCTTGAACTCTGGATTGGTGCCTTGGAGCGTCTGAATCAGGCAGGTATCAAGCGCTTAGGGGCCATTCATCGTGGTTTCTCAAGCTATGAGCAGAAGATCTATCGTAATTCTCCGATGTGGCAGATTCCTATCGAGCTGCGTCGTCGTATTCCTGAATTGCCTATCATCTGCGACCCGTCTCATATCGGAGGCCGTCGTGAACTGATTGCACCTCTCTGTCAGCAGGCAATGGACCTTGGTTTCGATGGTCTGATTGTTGAGAGTCACTGTGATCCTGATAAGGCATGGAGCGATGCTAAGCAACAGGTAACTCCTGATGTGCTCGACTATATTCTCTCTCTGCTCGTTATCCGTGATGAGAAGACAACTACAGAGGGAATAACTCAGTTGCGTAAGCAGATTGATGAGCTCGACAACCAGCTGATGGACCTTCTTGCAAAGCGCATGAGAGTCTGTCGTGAGATTGGTCAGTATAAGAAAGAGCATAACATGACTGTGCTTCAGGCTAATCGTTACAACGAGATCCTGAACAAACGTGGTGCTCAGGGTTCGCTCTGTGGTATGGATCCAGAGTTCGTAGCTCACGTCTTCGAGAATATCCACGAGGAATCAGTAAGACAACAGATAGAAATAATTAATAAGTAATGAGAATTCTTGTGATGGGTGCAGGAAAGATGGGAAGTTTCTTCATCGACCTGCTGAGTTTCGAACACGAGGTGGCTGTTTTTGAACGCGACCCTAAAAGGATGCGTTTTACATACAATTGTCAGCGCTTCACATCGTTCGAGGAGATTAAGGAGTTTAAGCCAGAGTTGCTGATAAATGCAGTAACCCTCAAGTATACCATTCCCGTATTCAAGGAGGTGATCCCTTATCTTCCCAAGGAGTGTATCATCAGCGATATCGCTTCTGTTAAGACGGATATGAAGGAGTTTTATGAGAGCACAGGCATGCGATATGTGTCTACCCACCCGATGTTTGGCCCTACATTCGCAAATCTGCAACAGTTATCTGAGGAGAATGCTATCATCATCAGCGAGGGCGACTATATGGGACGCATCTTCTTCAAGGATCTCTATCAGAAGCTTGGACTCAATATCTACGAGTATACTTTCGAGGAGCACGATAAGACTGTGGCTTACTCTCTTAGTATCCCATTCGTGTCTACCTTCGTGTTTGCTGCTGTGATGAAGCATCAGGATGCTCCTGGTACCACCTTCAAACGCCACATGCGAATCGCCAAGGGTGTGCTCAACGAGGACGACTATCTGCTTCAGGAAATTCTCTTCAACCCATATACCCACGATCAGGTGGCCCAGATACGTACTGAGCTGAAGGAGCTGCTCGAGATTATTGATAATAAGGATGCCGAAGGTATGAAGGGTTATCTCACTAAGATACGTAACAACGTTAAGCGCGACATAGAAATCAAGCAATAGGCTATGGCAGCAGGAAAGTGGATAGGAGGAGTTATAGGATGGATGGCAGGAGGACCTTTGGGTGCTCTTGCAGGATATCTTTTCGGGTCGATGTTCGACTCTATGCTCGATGGGGTGAATAATCCAAGCAACTCAGGCACCTGGGGCTCTGGCTCAGAACGCGATACGGGCAGTTGGCAACATGGTTCTTATCAGGACTATAACCAGGCTTATCAGCAGGCATATCGACAGCGTCAGGCTCAGGGACAGAGAAACAGTTTCCTTTTCTCATTGCTTGTGCTCTCGTCGTATATCATCAAGGCCGATGGTAAGGCGATGCACTCAGAGATGGAACTGGTGCGACAGATGCTTCGTCAGAATTTTGGCGAAAGTGCTGTGTCTCAGGGAAATGAGATACTGAACAAGCTCTTCGACGAACAGAAACGTGAGGGCTGGACTCAGTTTAAACAGACTGTTCGTCAGTGTTGTGGACAGATAAACCAGCAGATGGACTATTCGCAGCGCCTACAGCTCCTTAACTACCTCGTGATGGTGGCAAAGGCTGATGGCAATGTGCCTCAGAGTGAGATAAACGCCCTTAAGGAGTGTGCTCAGTGGATGGGACTGTCTCAAAAGGAGGTCGACTCCATGCTCCATCTCTCAGGTGGAACACTCGAGGATGCTTATAAGGTACTTGGTGTCAGTCCTGATGCCTCTGACGATGAACTCAAGAAAGCCTATCGTAAACTGGCTCTCGAGCATCATCCTGATAAGGTGGCTGCTCTCGGTGAGGATGTGCGCAAGGCTGCAGAGAAGAAATTCCAGGAGATAAATGCGGCGAAGGATAGAATTTGGAAGGCCAGAGGACTGTAACGAGGTGCTGTTGCATGCTTGTTGTGCGCCTTGCTCGTCGGCAATTGTCGAGTGGCTTGTTCAACATGAGATAAAGCCTACGATATTCTATTACAATCCGAATATCTTTCCTCGTGAGGAATATGAGATCCGTAAGAATGAAAGCAAGCGTCATGCGGAGAGTCTGGGACTGACATGGATTGATGGCGATTATGATCACGAGCAATGGCAAAAGGATGTCTGTGGACTCGAAGGAGAACCCGAAAGAGGCAAAAGATGCGAACTGTGCTTTACCCTTCGCCTTACAGCTACAGCTCAGAAAGCCAAGGAATTAGGAATTAAATACTTCACCACGACACTCGCCTCTTCTCGTTGGAAAAGCCTTGAACAAATCGAGCGTGCAGGCCACATCGCCGAACAAATGGTTAGTGGTGTCACCTTTTGGGCCCAGAACTGGCGTAAGGGAGGACTCTATGAACGTCGCAATCAACTGCTGAAAGAATTTAACTTCTATAATCAGCAGTATTGCGGTTGCGAATTTTCCAAGCGCCAACGGGAAGAGTTCGAAAGGCTAAAATCTGAATCATCTTCTCATTAAATAAGGTGAAAAACGAGGCTCAAAGTTTGTGGGTCTCGTTTTTTTATTGTAATTTTGCACCCCAAAATAATTAAGGTATTATGTTTGAGAATTTATCAGATAGGTTAGAAAGATCGTTTAAGATACTTAAAGGTGAGGGAAAAATCACCGAAATCAATGTTGCTGAGACACTAAAGGATGTTCGTCGTGCCCTGTTGGATGCCGACGTTAACTATAAGGTTGCCAAGACGTTCACAGACACTGTGAAGCAGAAGGCGATGGGTATGAATGTGCTCACAGCTGTGAAGCCAAGCCAGTTGATGGTGAAGATTGTCCATGATGAGCTGACAGAACTGATGGGAGGTAAGGCCGTAGAGCTGAAACTCGATTCTCGTCCTGCCATCATCCTGATGTCTGGTCTTCAGGGTTCTGGTAAGACCACCTTCACTGGAAAACTCGCCAAGATGCTCAAGGAGCGTCAGCACAAGAAGCCTCTGTTGGTGGCTTGCGACGTTTATCGTCCTGCTGCTATCGAGCAGTTGAAGGTTGTAGCCCAGACAGTTGGCGTGGATGTCTATACAGAGGAAGGCAATAAGAATGTCGTTGAGATTGCTCAGAACGCTATCCGTAAGGCTAAGCAGGAGAGCTACACAGTTGTCATCGTCGATACTGCAGGTCGTCTGGCTGTCGATGAGGAGATGATGAACGAGATCTCCAACCTGAAGCAGGCTATCAACCCTGATGAGACCCTCTTCGTGGTTGACTCGATGACTGGTCAGGATGCTGTGAATACGGCTAAGGAGTTCAACGATCGTCTGGATTTCGATGGTGTCGTTCTCACCAAGCTCGATGGTGATACTCGTGGTGGTGCTGCCCTCTCTATCCGTTCTGTTGTTACCAAACCAATCAAGTTTGTTGGTACAGGCGAGAAGATGGAGGCTATCGACGTGTTCCATCCTGAACGTATGGCTGACCGTATCCTCGGCATGGGTGACGTTGTCTCTCTCGTAGAGCGTGCCCAGCAGCAGTTTGATGAGGAAGAGGCCAGACGTCTGGAGAAGAAGATCCGTAAGAACAAGTTCGATTTCGACGACTTTATGGGTCAGATCCAGCAGATCAAGAAGATGGGTAACCTGAAGGACCTCGCTTCTATGATTCCTGGTGTGGGCAAGCAGATCAAGGATCTCGACATCGACGATAATGCTTTCAAGGGTATCGAGGCAATCATCAACTCGATGACTCCAAAGGAGCGTGCTAATCCAGATATCATCAACCAGAGCCGTCGTCTGCGTATCGCAAAGGGTTCTGGTACGAAAATTGAGGATGTGAACCGTCTGATGAAACAGTTCGATCAGACTCGTAAGATGATGAAGATGGTATCTGGCATGGGCAACAGCCGTATGGCTCAGATGGCCGCAGCAATGAAAATGAAGGGCGGAATGCCAAAAATGTAAGATATATGCAGTTAATTGACGGAAAGGCAACAGCAGCAGCAATAAAGGCTGAGATTGCAGAAGAGGTAAAGGAGATAATCGCCAAAGGTGGCAAACAGCCCCATCTGGCAGCAGTACTCGTAGGTCACGATGGTGGCTCAGAGACTTATGTGAAGAACAAGGTGCTGGCTTGTGAGGCCTGTGGCTTCAAGAGCACACTCATCCGCTTTGAGGCCGACATCACAGAGGCTGAGCTTCTGGAGTGTGTCGATAAGCTGAACAAGGATGAGGATGTCGACGGATTTATCGTTCAGCTCCCATTGCCCAAGCATATCGATGAGCAGAAGATTATCGAGGCTATCGACTATCGTAAGGATGTGGACGGATTCCATCCTATCAACGTGGGTCGTATGGCTATCGGTCTGCCTTGCTTCATCTCGGCTACTCCTCTGGGAATCATCACTTTGCTCAAGCGATATAACATCGAGACCTCAGGTAAGAAATGCGTCATCTTAGGCCGCTCGAATATCGTTGGTAAGCCAATGGCTCAGCTGATGATGCAGAAGCAGTACGGTGACGCGACTGTTACCGTATGTCACTCTCGTTCAAAGACTTTGAAGGAGGAGTGCCGTGAGGCTGATATCATCATCGCTGCCATCGGACAGCCTGACTTCGTAACGGCTGATATGGTGAAAGATGGTGCTGTGATAGTAGATGTAGGTACTACTCGTGTGCCTGATGCATCAAAGAAGAGCGGTTTCCGTCTGAATGGCGATGTGAAGTTTGATGAGGTAGCACCAAAGTGCTCATTCATCACTCCCGTTCCTGGTGGGGTAGGGCCGATGACTATCTGCTCGCTGATGAAGAATACCCTCGCTGCTGGCAAGAAGGAGTATTATAAGTAGTTTAGAGTGTAGAGTGGAGAGTGTAGAGTTTGCTACCGCTGAGGAGTGGTATGAAAGGGGTAACGCCTTTCGAAAAGAGTCGAAGTGGCATGAGGCCATCAACTGCTATATCCAGGCCATAGAGCTCGACCCTGATAGCCCGGCTGTTGAGGCCAAGCGAATGCTCGACGACATCATGGCCTTCTACTGCAAAGATATGTATAACCCATAAAATAAGGCGCGAAGGATTTCTCTCGCGCCTTATTCTTTTATAATGCTAATGGCTCGTAAGGCAGGTTGAAGACATCGGCAACAGCCTTGAACACCACCTTTCCATCTACAATATTCAGACCCTTGGCCAGAGCTGCATCATCCTTGCAGGCCTTCTGCCAACCCTTATCTGCAAGTGCGATGGCATAGCGCAATGTGGCATTAGTAAGAGCCAGTGTCGATGTGTTGGGCACAGCTCCAGGAATATTTGCCACACAATAATGCACGATACCGTCTTCGATATATACAGGATCGCTGTGTGTGGTAGGTCTTGAGGTTTCGAAACAGCCTCCCTGATCGATAGCCACATCCACGAGCACCGTTCCTGGCTCCATCAGTTTCAGCATCTCCTTAGTAATAAGGTGTGGAGTCTTGTCGCCAGGCACCAGCACACTACCCACAACGATATCTACCGTTGGCAGCATCTGACGGATATTATGCTCTGACGAATAGAGGGTATGTACATTGGCTGGCGTCTCGATGTCGAGTTGGCGCAGTCTTGGCAGAGAGATATCAGCTATCGTAACGTCGGCTCCAAGTCCGGCAGCCATCATCGCTGCTGCCTCACCAACGACACCACCACCAAGAACCAGTACCTTTGCAGGGCTCACTCCAGGCACACCACTTATCAGCTTGCCCTTTCCGCCCTTGGTCTTCTGCAGATAATAGGCTCCATTGAGAGTTGCCATACGACCTGCTACCTCACTCATAGGCTGCAACAGAGGCAGATAGCCATTAGGCAACTGCACAGTCTCGTATGCCAGACAAACGGCTCCGCTCTTCAGCATCGCGTCTGTGAGCTCCTTCTCGCATGCGAAATGGAAATAGGTAAAGAGCAATTGCCCTTTGCGAACCAGTTCATACTCAGGCTCGATGGGCTCCTTCACCTTCACAATCATGTCGCACTCACGATACACGGCCTCGATGGTAGGCAGAATCCTCGCACCAGCAGCCACATATTCGTCGTCTGCGAATCCGCTGCCCTCACCAGCAGTATGCTGAACACTCACCTCGTGTCCACGACGTACCAGTTCTGCCACTCCCGCTGGCGTCATACCAACGCGGTTCTCATTGTTCTTAATCTCTTTTGGAATTCCTACTTTCATATGCTTACGGTTTTAAGTTAAACTTTTCGATGGCAAATATACACATTATTTCTCAAAGTTCCAAATTATTATAAGATTTTTGTTATCTTTGCAGCCGATTTTAAGAGTGTATCATATCTCATGAGTAGAGAGAAAGAAATATATAAGGTGACGCTGATAGGTAGTGCAGGTAATGCGGCGCTGCTTACCTTTAAGTTCATTGCTGGCATTATGGGACATAGCTCGGCGATGATTGCCGATGCTGTCCACTCGTTGTCTGACTTCGTAACCGACCTCCTGGTGTTGGTGTTCGTGAGTATAAGTGCCAAACCACAGGATAAGTCGCATGATTACGGACATGGGAAGTTTGAAACCATTGCCTCATTTCTGATTGGTATGGCATTAGTAGCTGCTGCTACCGGTATCGTGATATCTGGAGCCTTGAAACTCATCGACTGGTGGAGTGGCGAGCAGCTTGAGGCACCTGGCTGGATAGCTCTCTGGGCGGCACTCTTGTCGATTCTCATCAAGGAAATGCTATATCAATATACCGCCCGTCAGGGACGTAAGATTGATTCTCAGGTGATGATTGCCAACGCCTGGCATCATCGTAGTGATGCTTTATCATCTATTGGTGCTGCCTTAGGCATCGGACTGGCCATCTGGCTTGGACGGCGATGGACGGTGCTCGATCCCTTGGCTTCGATTGTTGTGGGTCTGATGTTGGTAAAGGTAGCTTATGAATTGCTTAAGGTGAGTATTGGCGAGTTGACAGAGCAATCGCTGCCAGCAGAAACAGAACAGGAGATAGAACAGATTATCCAGTCGTTTGCCGATGTCCAGGAGCCTCACAACCTGCGTACTCGTCGCATTGGCGATCACATAGCCATAGAGGCTCATGTCCGTATGGACGGCCAGCTTCCGCTGAATACTGTCCACGAACGTGCTACCACCATTGAGCACAAACTGAAGGAGCGCTTTGGTGTCAAGACTCACGTAACACTACATATGGAACCTCTTTCTTCTAAGAGGCCCTCGCAGCCTTCGAGCACATCGCGCCAGGTGGCTTCGAAATCGCCTGTATACCAGGGGTCTGCAACATCGTCAGGCCTGTCGGAATAGTCGAGAAGCATGTGGATTTTTCCCTCAGGATCGCCTCCACAGATGCGGTTCATATTACGGATGTTCCACTCGTCCATACCTATCAGCAGGTCAAAACGGTCGTAGTCACTACGAGTCATCTGGCGCGCTGTCTTACCTTTACAGCCAATGCCGTGCTCCGCTAATTTCCGTTTTGCTGGCGGATATACCTCATTGCCTATCTCCTCTGTCGATGTCGCTGCCGACTCGATGTAAAACTCATCCTCTAATCCCGCTTTCTTCACGAGATCCTTCATCACGAACTCTGCCATCGGACTGCGACAGATGTTTCCGTGACATACAAAAAGTATCCTTGTCTTCTTCATTTTTTTACCTTTCTATTAGTTTGTAAATATGACCTGAGGTCTTGCGGTCTGTCTCGAAACCAAACTGCTGGTCGCTGAGAGCCCTGCCTAACTTGGCATAGGCCGTCTTGGGATCGAAGTTGACATAGCGGTTTTTCAGGAACTCGTGAATCTCTGGCAGACTCCACCATCGTCCCTCGCCAGCCTTTGGCTTACGGAAGGTCTCGCTGATCATCTCCACAAGGTCGTTGAGCCTCTGATAAGGCTCGTTCTCCTTAATCAGAGTTGCTATCTCGTCATTATCCAGCCAGAATCGCTCTCCGTTATTAAATAGGTACAGGGCCTGGGCGAAGAGCTGGCGATGATTGAGGTTGTCCTCGAAATCGATGTTCTCGCCATTCTTAATCTCCACACAGACGAAGCGTCGCGAACCAGTGGGGTCAACCAGTGGCTTCTGCTGGTTGGTAGTGCCGATGAATGATGTGTATCTCCTGAACTGCTTGATGGTCTTGCCGTAAGGCGGACGGAATTTCACTTCTGCCGACGACAACAGATATTTCAGCACTATCTGCTGCGAATTGGTGGTCTTGTCAAACTCGTCGATATTGATCATCGCAAACATCGTGAGGGCGATATTCAGATCGAACTCATTCTTGAAGTTTATCTTGTCGTTGTAATATTCTCGCAGTTCTGGAGGCAGGATAATCTTGCAGAAACGGGTCTTGCCACATCCCTGGCGACCAATCAGGAGTGGCGTTAAGGCGTTGCCGGTCAGCTGTTTATCACTCTCGCGCCATTGGGCAACCATGCCTATGAGCCACATTCTGAGATATTTCTCCCAATGGGGCTGACTGGTGGGTACTCGTGCTGCGAGTTCCTTGATATGATCCTCTCCGTTCCATTTTGGGAGTTTGTCGAGCCATGCGTTTACTGGGTCGTACTGCTCAATGCGGGTGGAGTCGATAAATCGGTTCACGTCTCTGTCCCAAGACTTAAGGCCCAGTTCTGTTGCCCTCATCGTCATATCGTTTCTTACCTCTTCTGTCAGAGGCTTAAAACTCTGATCGTCAGAGTATTTCTCACGATACTCGGCCACACCAGTCATCAGATTCTTGCGCATCTCGAAGTTCTCGTTGAGGAAGATTTCAGTCTTCATCATCTGTATTGTGTCCTTAGGGATAGCCGCCTCAAGAGGTTTGATTTTGTGTTTCTTGATGTAGTCCTCCTGCAGACTTACGGCATATACTATCTCGAAGGTCTTCTTTACCAGCAGTTTGTCTGTATTCAGCACAGGATGCTCCATCGTCATTCCCTGAGCGTAGGCCAAAGGGATGCCCTGATTAAGACAGAGTGTTGCAATCTGCATCAGCAATGTCTCCAGGCGATCCTCGTCGGGCAGTTCGAAATAATGTCCCAGGACTACCCCAACGATAAACTCCCATTCCAATCGATATGTTCGCTTGACAGTACGTCCAGGCATCAGCCGGTCGCTCTCCCATGAGATGTTAACAGGCTGAGGCACATCGTGTTTATTCGTATCTGCGTAGAAAGGACGGGCATCTGGATTGTATGCCATCTCAGGGTCGGCACTTACATAGACGACCCTGTCAAGACGGGGTTCCATATACTCGATATCAAACCCGAACTGGTTCATATATGCCCTTCTCGCTGTCTGATACAGATTCTTGTGGAACTGCCTTATCTCCTCTTCATCACTTGGTAATTTGTTCCCCTCCACATTCTTCTCTGGAAACAACTCCCCCCTACACACAATCTTCACACTCTTTCCCGATGCCCCCAAGAAACACATCATAGTCTCAGGCATCTTCTTTGCCTCGTCTCTCACCGCAACGGCCTTTTCATAAGTCGGCAGGTTATTCAACTCCACTACTACCAGTCCGTTATAGGCCAGTATCCTCCGCTCATCCTTGTACCTGTCCATCTCCTGAGCAAAACATATTCGCTCTATCTTTATTCCCCCCTCAAAGCCTGTCAGTATCTCTCCGTCTTCCTGACGCTCTGGCTGCATAATATGGTACACCTCTCTTATATGAGTGACGTTTTTCTTTCGCCAGCCGCTCTTTATGGCATAGGCAATCTCTTCGAGGCTATAGCGGGTGATAACTTCCTTTTTGTTTCTGTTCTTAATTAGAGAAATCTTCATTATATATTTGGTTTTTATTGTAATTTGGTTGCAAAGATACAAAATAAATAGCATTTTTCAAAATTATTTTTGAGAAATTTTAAAAATCATCCGACATCCGACATAACTTTTATATTAAATACTTTAATATCAATTATTTATGTTAAGAAATATTTTTGTTTATCCGACATAAAACCGACATATATCCGACATACTTCTGACATAATATCGACATAATTGCCAATATACTACCTCACAAAACAGCTTATTGCCGCTCGCAAATCCTATACTTAATACTTGCTTTTAAATTCTCTAGAGAATCTAAAGCTAATACGCCTACTAACAATTGCTATATAGGCATCTAACCTCTAAATTCTCTAGAGAATATACTTGCGATATCTGATGTAACCTTTGCTAAACAGTAACATCGTAATGACTGCTATACTACCAGACAATATGAAAGCCATCAGGTAGCATCATACATGATAAATGACGGAAATATGCTATATTTATGTCGGAAATATGTCGGATATATGTCGGTTTTATGTCGGTAACTAATTTTATAACTATCTAATAAACAATTAAATAATAGCGATTTATGTCGGATGTCGGATGATTTTATTATTTTCTAATTTTTTTTCTTAATATTTTTGTTCTAATGATAGCATAAAATCTTAAATAATGTTGTTTTTCCATAGTTTATTACCGATTCTCTAGAAAATATCGTATCTTTGTCTCAAAATATGATTGCTTATGAGATACAAGATTAAGAAAGAGACAAAGCCAACCCTACAGACATACGGCAAATATAAGGCTGTAGCAGTTCACAATCAGGTAATCGAGAGCCGCCAGCTCTATTAAGAGGCCTGTCGAGGCACATCTTTGAGTGCTGGTTACATCCGCGAGATGTACACCGAAGTCTATTCCGCCCATGCCCTGGGTGCAGAAATCAGTGCTATAGGCGGTACGTTCTGCATCAGCTTCATGCAACTCTTCACCCTGACGTATATCTCAGTGCTTTCCTCAGCGAACTAAAGCAGATCGGGTTGGACTACGCCATGCTCGAACGCCGTCCTATCAGAGTGGCTTCTGTGGCCGACTATAGGAAATAGCAAATCCTACTTAGCGTCTTTTCTGCTATTTCTCGCCCAAAAACTGGTCTCACAATGATTGTGAAAGGCTATTTTAAATTTTTTGGGGATAAAGCGATACATATTTCTAAAAAAATTCGTATCTTTGCAGAAAACTTTTCGGCTGACCGAAAGCAGAGGCATTTTATAACACCTTGCAGAGATTGGTCATATAGGAGTGTTTTTCGGAACCGTACCAGTTTGCTGGCTTACTGCCATCGGGAAGTAAGAATGCCGAAGCTCACTGAAGCGAGGGGAGAGTCACGCTTGCTTGAACTATCCCGAGCGAAGGGACCCTCGCCCAAGGGCAAACCAAGGGTGGAGGCTGCGGGACGGGAACCTGTATACAGGACAGAAAGGCTGATGAATACATAAGAGAAAAAAAGTATAAACAACATGGAGAATCAATTTGAATTAGCACTGGAAGGAACTATCCTGACAATCAAACTTGGTGAAGAACTGGCTACGGCTAACGCTGCAGCGCTGATGGAAGAGATCAACAACTATCGTGAAACATGTGTGGAAAAGGTGGTGTTTGATGCTACAAGACTGAGTTACATTGCAAGTAGCGGCATCCGTGCCATCATCTACACCAAGCAGAAAGTGGGCGGTAACCCAGCCATAGAGTTCGTCAACTGCGCCCGATACATTCGCGACGTGTTCAAGATGGTTGGTATAGAGGACCACGTCACCTTTGTAGACAAATAACCCTTTCACGCATGAGACAACTGCATTTCCAGCCTATTGCCGGCAAGGCCCTGGACATACTCGACGTCATCCTCCACACGCCGGAGGTGGCATCGTGTAAAAAAGTGTTCGCTGACGTGCGCATGGTCTGTGAGGAACTGGTTGTGAATGTAGTGGACTACGCTTACCCCGAGCGTACTGACGGCTATCTGGACGTGGAGATTGAGAAGGACGAGCATGCCATCACAATCCGGTTGAAGGACGGCGGTGTGGCCTTCAACCCCCTCGAAGTCGAGGCGCCAGACATCACCAAGCCTCTGGAAGAGCGCCAAACAGGTGGGTTGGGCATATTCATTATGCTCAAGAAGATGGATGCTGTGAACTATGAGTACACCGACAGTGAAAACATATTGACGATTAAGAAATGGCTGTAAAGATACTAAGTGTTGACGACGAGCAGCAGATGGCGTCGCTGATGAGACAGTTCTTCAGACGGAAGATCCGCAGTGGTGAATACGAATTCCTGTTTGCCTATAACGGCAGGGAGGCGCTTGAACTGATGGCCCAGCGTCCTGACATAGAGATTATCCTCTCTGACATCAACATGCCGGAGATGGACGGGCTGACACTGCTGTCCAAGATTCACGAGAAGAAAAATCCTGCCCAGCGGGTCATCATGGTAAGTGCCTACGACGATATGAGCAATATCCGTGAAGCCATGAACCACGGTGCCTTCGACTTTGCAACGAAGCCCATAGACATGGAAGACCTGAGCCTAACCATCGAGAAGGCGATCGCCGAGATAGAATACGTACGCAAGTCGCAGCAGGAACATGACCAACTGGAGTCGCTGAAAAGCGACCTGGCTGTGGCCCGCGACCTGCAGCAATACATCCTTCCCCAGACGTTTCCGCCCTTCCCCGAGGCTTGCGACAAGATAGACATCGCCGCCTCCATGAAAGCCGCCAAGAATATCGGCGGCGACTTCTATGACTTTTTCCGTCTGGACAGCGACCGCATCGCCCTGGTGATAGCCGACGTATGCGGGAAGGGCATTCCTGCCGCACTCTTCATGGCTGTCAGCCGTACGGTTATACGCTCGAAGGGTACCGCAGATGCCAGTGCTGCCGAATGTATGCAGGAGTCGAACAACCTGCTCAGCGCCTACTCTGTGGATGCCATGTTTGTCACCGTATTCTATGCCATTTATGATTTGAACACCGGTTTGTTGACCTATTCCAATGCCGGTCACACATACCCTTATCTGGTCAGGAGCGATGGCTCGACAGAGCAAATACCTTCCACGAGAAGTCCCCTGTTAGGACTCTTTGCAGATGTGCAGTATAAGCAGGACAGCATACAGCTGAATCATGGTGACACGCTGTTTATGTACACCGATGGAGTCAGCGAAGCCATGAATCCAGACAGGGAGGAATTTGGCACAGAACGCCTGGCGGGCATTCTTAGCGGCTGTAAGGACTGCCGATGCCAGGAGGTGATAGAGATGGTGAACCAAGGCATCACTGATTTTGTCAGAGATGCCGAGCAGAGTGACGACATCACAATGCTGGTGGTGAAACGGAAGTGAAGAGGTGAGAGACGGGCGGAAGAACATCCTCATTGCCTGTATGGGCATGCTGCTGGTATCATCGATAGCGGCAGGTGTTTATGTGCATCATCGCGATGGTGAAAGAATCAAAAAACTGGAAAGTATAATCGGACAGCTGCAGGTGAAAGAACGCCGGTCGGCCATGGACCGTAAGGTCAGCAAGCAACTGGAGGAGATAGCCAACGGCCAGCAAGCCTTGTCGGAAGAACGCAGCCGTGAAGCCATCCGCCAGTCGGAGATAGCACAGGCCGCCACGCTGCGCTCAGAGGCAGAACGCCATAATGCGCTCAGGGCTCAGGCTGCTGCCGAGCAGTCGGCACAGGAGGCCATCCGCTCGTACCAGATGGCCGAACGCCAGCGAGAGGAGGCCAACGAGCAGCGGCGACAGGCCGTACACGCCAAACAGGTGGCCGACACGCTGAACTACATCTCGCTGGGACGCACACTGGGCTCGCAGTCGTTCTCCATCTACAGGACAGGCGACACGGAGATTGGCAACATGCTGGCATACGCCTCGTATATGTTCACCCGTGACTATGGAGGCGACCTCTATGCATCGGCCGTATTTCAGGCACTGATACAGTCGGCTGGCGGACGGAAACGCTGGAGCATACACAATGGCAGTGTCACCGATATGGACTTCTTCCCAGGCACCAGTCGTATGCTGACGGTGAGCACCTATGGCGAGATCATGCAGCATGAGATGAGAAACGGACATCTCACAAGTAAACTGCTATTCAGCAACAAGAACTACTGTTTCAGAGATGTCATGGTATCAAAACTTGGCACGGGGTATGCACTCAGCCATACCGGACACCTGCTGATAGTCACTCCGGAAAGAACGGAAACAATCCGTCTGGAAAACCTGACCAAGCCTTTCCGAATGGAATACATGCCCGGCGAACGGCAGTTGCTGGTAATCGGAGAGAGACATCTGGCAGTAGTGGATCTGACTACACACAAAGTCACGGCTACCAAGCAACTGGGATTCAATATCATCAGCGCCAGCCGACGTGACAGCAGGCCACTACTGTTTGACAACAAAGGACGTATGCATCTGGTGAACAGCATCGACGACATCCGAGATGAAAAAGTACCAGTCAGAGGAACCGTCACAGCCTATATATATAATAAGGTTGAGGGACTTACGGCATACGGAACGATGGACGGTACCATCTACATCATTGACAAGGCCAGACAAGTACACAGGCTGGTGGGACACCTCTCTCAGGTGACGAGACTGGAAATCATCGGCCGCAGGCTCTACTCCTCCAGTTACGACGGCAAGTTGCTGTTCTGGATGACCGGTGAGAATCAGGTGAAACCCATCACACTGCTACAGGCTGGCAGTTGGATTACCGGTTTCACACAAGATGAGAAGAAGGACTATATATGGACGGGGGAGTCGAATGGTACCATCTCTCAATACCTGATTTCCCTGCCTCTCATTGCCCAGCGGCTGAAGCAAAACGTCAAGCGCAACTTTACGAGGGATGAGTGGAACTACTACGTCGGAAAGGGAATTCCCTATAGGGAGTTAAGAGTTAAGAATTAAGAATTGTCGGCTGATGCCGATTAAGAATTAAGAATTGAAAGTTGGAAATGAGGAATGAGGAATGTTGATTACTTCTATAGGCGGATGATAAATGGAGTTTATGATGGATGCCGTGCATGGGCTTGCATGGTAATCATCATTTCTCATTTCTCATTTCTCATTCCTCATTCCCCTGCCCAGGGGCTCCCCCTGATTCGTAACTACACCGCTGTGGAATATGGGGGACACAACAGATGCTACGATATAGAAATAGGTGAAGACGGCACAGTATTTGTGGCCAACTTTGAAGGGCTGCTCTACTACGACCGCAGCCGCTGGCGCATCATCAACACCCCCGAC
>Ga0310695_10006653_pt1 | contig 18941 bp, 12 predicted proteins | sample RumenRJG_04DNA_FD_203882 | JGI IMG/M metagenome (GOLD analysis project Ga0310695, IMG submission 203882) | Bovine rumen microbial communities from Lethbridge, Alberta, Canada - RJG_04 (v2) (version 2) | ecosystem: Host-associated > Mammals > Digestive system > Stomach > Rumen | place: Canada...
GTTTTGCTGCAGAAAGCTTGCAGACAGAGTATTGTCCTCTATCTTCGCCGCTGAAAAGCGGCATATCTTCCTTTATCTTCCTATATCTTCTCAACATGCGAAACTTGTATAAAGATTCAATGAAAATGTGAATGGCCGCGAAAATTTTGCGAATGGTCGCGAAAATTTTGTGAATGGCCGCGAAAATTAAAACACCAAATGATGGCCTAAAATGCCGCTTTCCGCAATAAACACTGCGGACAAAGCAAAGGTTGCAGGTTGCAAGTTGCATTTAGCTGTGCGAAGCGTTATTTGAAGAAAATAGTGACTTATAATTTATAATATTATATATTATTATAATAATATATAATATTATAAATTTAATAGATAAATGTGATGAATTCCCGTACTTATAAAACGCACTAAATGCAACTTGCAACCTGCAACTTTTTCCGCTTTCCGGGATAAATACTGGGGAAACAACGAAAGTTGCAGGTTGCAAGTTGCATTTAGCGCGTATTATCGATTATTCCTCTTCTTCCTCGACAAACATTTCGGTGGCCTCGCGGGTGTGCTTCTTCCAGATGGCACGGATGGAGGCGTAGTCGCCCAGACCCTTGAGGATGCAGTTGTTGGAGGGGTCGCTGTCGTTGCCGTTGTACTGGCACTTGAAGCCGTGGTTGGCGAAGAACTCGCGCCAGCTGTCGTTCTCGTTCTCGATGCCCGACATGTCGTTGTGGGCGTGGTCGCCGGCGATGCACATCAGGGCGTGGAGCGTCATGGTGACGCCCTGCTTCACCTTGCCCTGATCCTGCATGCGGACGTAGAGGTCGTTGAGCAGGTTGTCTTCCTGGTCGACGGTGGCGACGAAGTAGTTGGGGTTCTTACGCTGCAGGGCTTCCTCCAGCTGGTCGTAGCGGACGTTGCCGTTGCCGTAGTTGTAGCCCTCGGGGTTGCCGTGGCCGAGGAAGGCCATGACGTTGTCGCCCTGTACGTACTGGCTGAACTCGTTGTTGAGGACAGTGGCTACCGACTCAACATCTTCTTCCGACTCCATGAGCGGACCGCCGATGAAGATCTTGACACCGTTCTCGAGGTATTCGGCGTCGAGGTCGGCGTAGATGTTGTTCTTGAAGTCCTTGACGTAGGTGTCGCGCAGACGCAGGAACTCCTCACCGGGGATGACGTGGAGCGACTGCACGCGCACCTCCTCGTACTTCACGCGGCCGATGGCCTCGAGGTAGTAGTTAGGGGCGTAGAAATTCTGGCTGGCATAGTGCTCGCCCTCGCGGCTGCGGTTGATGCACTTGGCCGAGGTGAAGGCGAAGTAGACGTCGTACTCGCTCTTGAAGGCGGCGTCGTTCTCGTAGTCCTTGATGATGCCCTCGCGGAAGGTCTTGTGGGCATTCTCCCAGGTAGAGCCGAAGGCGACGAGCAGCAGGGCCTTCTTGTGGCCGCTCTGTGCCTTCTTGGCCTTCACCTCGTTCTCTACGGCGGTCATGTACTTCTCGAAATTGCTCTGCTGGGCGGCGGGGGTGTTGTTGTCGTCGTCGTCGCTGCTACAGGCAACGAAACCAGCGCTGAGCGTCATGGCCACGAAGGCCATCAAAAGAAACTTAATTCTCTTCATAATAATTTGTTGTTAAAGATGAATAATGTTGATTGTATTTGATTTTCTTTCCGTGATTGAACCTGATGATGAGGGAGCCGTAGACGGTGGTGCCGGCAGAGGTGGTGCCCAGGTGGCGTCCGTGGGGCGTGTCGTCGATGTAGTTAAAGATGTTGTCGACACCTGCTTCGGCGCGCCACGTCAGGAGCTTGCCGTGGCCGAGGTCGTGGGTCGTCGACAGGCGCCACAGCTGGTAGCCCTTGCCGTCGCCGTGCTTCTCGTAGTAGCGGCGGGTGGAGGCGCGGCCGTAGATGCCGATGCCCAGGCGGTAGTCGCGGCTGAAGCGGTGGTTCCATGTGGCGTTGACGCTGCCCTTGTGGTGGGCGGTGCCGTTGATGGTGATGCGCCTCAGGGTCTCGGTGTCTTCGTCGTAGACACTGCCTCGGGCCTGCAGGTAGCTGTAGCTGGCGCCTATCTGTAGCTGCTTGCCGACGTTCCACTTCACGTTGAAGTCGAGGCCGGTGGTGTAGGCGTCTTCGAGGTTCTTGTATTGCTGCACCAGTTGGGGGTGGTATTGTACGACGTATTCGCCGGGGGCCTCGGAGAGGGGTATGCTGACGAGGTTGATCATGTTGTCGACCTGATTGTAGTAGCCGGTGAGGCTGATGCTGAGGCGGCTGACGCGGTACTCGGCGCTCAGCGAGTAGTAGTTGCTGGTCTGCGGCTTCAGGTCGGTGTTGCCCAAGCAGAGGCCCGCCATGTTGCTCATGTAGCGGTAGTGGAGCTCCTTCGGCGTGGGACTCTTGAAGCCCTGCGACCACGAGGCGCGCAGCGTGACGTCGCCCAGGCCCCACATGGCGCTGAGCTTCGGCGTGAGGTGGAGGCCGAACTGCTGGTTATGGTCTAAGCGGAGGCCTGCCGTGATGTTGAGGTTCTCGGTGGGCGACCATTCGTCCTGTGCGTAGAGGGCCTGCGTCCAGTCGGTAGCCGTGCCGTCGGCCACGCGGCGGGGTGCCTTCAGCCAGTCGTAGCGGTAGTCGTAGCCCAGGCTGAGCCGCTGCTGGCGGGGCAGGGCGAAGACGCCTTTCAGCTGGACCATCGTACGGCGCTGGTCGGACTGCAGGATGCGGTCGCCGTCGAAGTAGATGGCGGCGTAGGGCGAGGGGTCGGTCTCGTCGATGACGCCGTAGAGCGATGTGTAGTCGTAATAGTAGGCGTGGCGGTTCCACGTCACGTCGGCCGTGAGGATGTTGCCGCCCTTCGTGTTCCACGACCATCCGGCAGCTGCCGCTGCGTCGTCGTAGGAGAGGTCGTAGTAGTGGGCCACCTCGGAGTCGCCGCCGCGCGGGTGGAAGATGTGCTTGTGGTAGAGCATGCCCTCGGCATAGACCTCCATGCCCTTGGCGGGCTCCATTGACAGGCGCTCGGCGAGTTGCCATAGCTGGTTGTGGCTCAAGGTCTGGTTGGTGGTGTTGGTGATGATGCGGCCGCCGTAGCGCTCGGGGGCCTCCATCTCGAAGTTGCGCCAGCCGTCGGTACGGCGGAAGTGGAAGTTGGTGAAGCTGCGCACGGAACCTATCGAGAGTCCCACGCCGTTGTGCTGGCGCAGGTCGCCATAGGAGCCGCCGCGCGTGTCGTTCTCTATCTGCAGGTTGCTCTCCTGTCGGCGCGTGATGATGTTGATGACGCCGGCAATGGCGTCGGAGCCGTAGAGGGCCGAGGCGGCACCCTTGACAATCTCTATGCGCTCGATGCGGGCGGGGTCTATCTGTCCGAGGTCGTTCTCGCCGCCGTTGTCGCCGTGCAGGCGCTTGCCGTCGACGAGCACGAGGATGTAGGAGTTGCCCAGGCCGTTCATCTGCATCTGACTGCCCATGTCGTCCTCGCTGAAGTCGAAGCTGGCCGAGAGGCCGCCGAGGATCTCCTCAATGCTGCGGCCGCCGTACTGTTCGAGGTCGCGACGGGTGATGACCTCCGTCTGGACGGGAGCCGTGCGTAGCAGGTGCTGCGTGCCAGTACCCGTCACCACCACTTCCTGCAGGCTGTCCTGTCGCCACACGCCTGTCTGTGCGCTTGCGCCGACAGCCAACAGCCAAAGACCCAAGGCCAGTTTCTGTTTCCGATTCATCGTTAGTTACAAAATTCCGCAACGCATATTCCTGTGCGTGCATACGTACATATTATTATTGGCAGGTATTCTGACTTTCCTCAGTCTGCTTTACCTTCCCGACAATTCTCTTCCGTCAGTGGCGTTATACAAGCAGACCTCTTGAACGAGGATTACAGCTGCAGGTACAGTTCCGGACTCCCACCGGATTCCCTTGCATCAGGCGGCTACTGCCACCAGATTGCCAAAAGTTGGGTGCAAAGATATGAATTATTTGTGAATAAACCATCATTTTCCCATTTTTTTTGTATTTTTGCATCGTGAAATCTCAATTCCTCATAGCAGCCCCAACGAGCGGCTCGGGCAAGACAACGATTGCCCGGGGCGTGATGGCGCTGCTCAGGACCCGGGGCTACCGCGTGCAGCCCTTCAAATGCGGCCCCGACTATATTGATACGAAGTTCCACGAGGCCGTCTGCGGCCGTCCGAGCATCAACCTCGACACGTTTATGGCTACGCCCGACCATGTGCGCGAGCTGTTCTGGCGCTACGGCGAGGATGCCGACGTCTGCGTGGTCGAGGGTATGATGGGACTGTTCGACGGCTACGACCGCGACCGCGGCTCGTCGTCGGAGGTGGCCCGCGTGTTAGGGCTTCCCGTCGTGCTGGTGGTCGATGCTAAGAGTGCGGCTTACTCGATGGCGGCGCTGTTGCAGGGCTTTATCAGCTTCCGCGACGACGTCAGCGTAGCCGGCGTTATATTTAATAAGGTGGGGTCGGAGCGCCATCGGCAGATGTTGCAGCAGGTGTGCGACGACCTCGGCGTGGCCTGTCTCGGCTATCTGCCGAAGTCGGCAGCCCTGGAGCAGGGGTCGCGCTACTTGGGATTGGACTTCTCGGAATTGTCAAATAATAGTCACGCCGAAGGGGCTGACGGTCAGCTGACGGCGATCCTGGAGAAAACGGTCGATATAGACCGTTTGCTGGCCCTTGAGGTTTGCCGTAAGCAAACCCGACCTTTGCTTACGGCAAACCCCGACTTTACCGTAAGCAAACCCCGAGTCCTCCTGGCGCAAAGTGCCGAGGCCTTCAGCTTCGTCTATCAGGAGGTGGTCGACAGGTTTGGTTCTGTCAGGATTTTTAACCCTGAGAGCGACGTGCCCGACTTCGACGGCATCGACTTGCTCTACCTGCCCGGCGGTTATCCTGAAAAGCATTTGGCGGCACTGGTGGCCAATGAGACCTGTCGGCGTGCCATCAAGGACTATGCCGAAGGCGGGGGTAGGGTGGTGGCCGAGTGTGGCGGCATGATGTATCTCTGTCGGAGCATCGTGACCGACGAGGGCGAGTGGCCGATGTGCGACGTGCTGCCTTATCGGATTACGGCGCGCAAGGCCGACCGGAAGCTGTCGTTGGGCTACCGCCGGTTTGAGCTCGACGGGCGCGAGTATTGTGGCCATGAGTTCCACTACACGCAGTTCGCCGACCAGCCCGCGACGGCCGTTCAGGTGTACGACGCCAAGGGCAACCCCGTGCCGACGCCTGTCATGAAATACAAGAACGTTTTAGCAAGCTATACACATCTATATGAATTCTAAGTTATCTGTGTTGGTCATGGCCGTCGTGCTGGCAGGCTGTGGCTCGAAAACGAGTAAAGGGTCTGACGGTCAGACGGATAGCCTGTCTGACGGTCAGGCGCAAGAGATGGTGGAGGTGAAGTATGCCACGGGATTCTCCGTGCGCGACTCTGCCGACGTCCGACTGGTGAGTGTTGGTAAGAAAGAGCGCTTTGCGCTGGTGGCGAGCGACGAGACGGCGGTGCCCGAGGGCTATACGCGGGTGAAGGTGCCCGTCAGCCGTGCCCTCGTGATGACGATGCTCCAGCTGTCGAACTTCACGGCACTCGATGCCCACGACGTGGTGAAGGGCATTACGGGCACGAAGAACCTCTTCAACGCCGATATCCTGCAGCGGGTGAAGGACGGTCGCATTGTGAAGATTGGCATGGAGGGCAACTTCGACACCGAGATGGTGCTGGCGGCCAACCCCGACGTCATCTTCATTTCGCCCTCGAAGCGTGGCGGCTACGATGCCATCAAGGAGACGGGCATCCAGCTGATTCCCCACTTAGGCTATCAGGAGCTCGACCCGTTAGGGCAGGCCGAGTGGGTGAAGTTCGTGGGACTGTTCATCGGCAAGGTGCGCGAGGCCAACGAGGTGTTTGCGGGTATCGAGAGCCGTTATAACGAACTGAAGATGAAAGCTGCTGAGGTGACGGAGCGTCCCACCGTGTTCAGCGGCGAGATGCACTACGGCACGTGGCACGCCGTGGGCGGCAAGAACTACTTAGCGCAGATCTTCCGCGACGCCGGGGCTACGTATGTCGTTGACGACGACGAGACGGGCGGCGAGAACCTGGAGTTCGAGAAGATGTACGCCTTGGCCGCCAATGCCGACTACTGGCGCATCCTGAACAGCTTCCCCGGTGACTTCTCGTACGAGGCGCTGAAGGCGTCGGAGCCCCGCAACGAGCTGTTCAAGGCGTTCAAGGAGCGTAAGGTCATCTACTGCAACATGAAGAAGCAGGCCTACTACGAACTATCGCCCGTGGAACCCGACGTGCTGCTGAAGGACCTCGTCGCCATCTTCCATCCGGAACTGGTGGAACCCGACTACAAACCGAAGTACTATAAGTTGTTATAGCCTCCCCAAGCCCCTCCGAAGGAGGGGATGTGGCCTCCCCAAGCCCCTCCGAAGGAGGGGATGTGGCCTCCCCAAGCCCCTCCGAAGGAGGGGATGTTTAAAATCCTATAAATAATGAAGAAGAATCCATCGCATCCAGTAATCAAACATCCCCTCCTTCGGAGGGGCTTGGGGAGGCTTTTTGTGCTCGTCGTTACCATCGCGGTATTGCTGGTTGTCAACCTGTTGCTCGGCACGGTGCGCATTCCCGTGGGCGACGTGTGCCGTATCTTGATGGGCGACACGTCGAACGAGATATGGACGAATATCGTGTTCAGCAGCCGACTGCCGCAGGCCCTGACAGCCATCATGGCCGGTGCCGGACTGGCCGTCAGCGGCTTGCAGATGCAGACCGTCTTCCGTAATCCGCTGGCGGGCCCCTCGGTGCTCGGCATCAGCAACGGCTCGGCCCTCGGCGTGGCTTTCGTCGTCCTGCTGTCGGGACGGCTGGGCGGCGTGGCACTCAGTCGCTTAGGCTATCTCGGCGATGCGGCCATGAGCGTGGCAGCCATCGTCGGCGCTCTGGCTGTGCTGTCGCTGATTCTCTGGATCTCGCAGAAGGTCAAGGGAAACGTCACCTTATTGATAATAGGCGTGATGATAGGCTATCTGGCCAACGCCATCATCGGCGTGCTGAAGTTCCTGTCGCCCGAGGAGGACGTCAAGGCGTTTGTCGTCTGGGGACTGGGGTCGTTCAGCCGTGTGTCGGGCGACGAGATGGTGCTGTTCATCGTGCTGATGGCTGTCCTGCTGCCGCTGGCCTGCCTCCTGGTAAAACCCATGAACCTGATGCTGCTGGGCGATAACTATGCCGCCAACCTCGGCCTGAACATTCGCCGCAGCCGTATGCTGGTCATCATCTCGTCGGGCGTGCTCGTGGCTATTGTCACGGCCTACTGCGGCCCCATCATGTTCATCGGCTTGGCCGTGCCCCACCTGACGCGCGCCATCTTCCGTACCTCAGACCACCGCGTGCTGATGCCCGCCACAGCCCTCTGCGGGGCCGTCTTGGCGCTGCTGTGCAACCTCATTGCCCGCATGCCAGGCTTCGAAGGCGCGCTGCCCGTGAACTCGGTGACAGCACTCGTCGGTGCCCCCGTCATTGCCGCCGTCCTCTTCCGCCGCCGCAAGAACGACGTCGGCGAATAACCCCAAATCGGTCGTTAGATTTTTAGAAACGAATTAACCTCGCTCGAGCTTGCTCGCTTGGCTTGCCAAGAATTATATTTTATTTGGTCCACAAATTGTTCTTAATTCAACTTTCGAAAGTTTTATAACGACCACAGATTCAACAGATTAAACAGATTAAAGCGGCTATAGCCACGATTATTTTGGATTTCTTGCGTCCCGCTGGTAGCAAGCGACCAAAGGTCGAGCGCACAGATTGGATTCGCTTATTAATCAGCGACTTTAGTCGCAATAATCCATAAGAAATCTGTGCAATAGCATGACGATGCGCAGCCAAAATCTGTGAAATCTGCGAAATCTGTGGTAAATTAATCACTTGCGAAACTTGTATTCTTAATTAAAATAAATTCGTGATAAAAATTAGGATTAATTAGAATAATTCGTTTCTAAAGACCAATCTGGGATAACAGCTATAGGATTGTCTTGATGTCGAGCAGGCGGTTCACCGTATGGGTGGGCACGTCGGACGGTTCGACGCCCCAACGATTGAACAGAATGGTGTCGAGACCAGCGTTGTGGGCCCCCACGATGTCGGTATTCAGGTTGTCGCCAATCATCAGCGTTGTCTCCCGTCGGGCGCCAGAGACCTTAAGCGCATAGTCGAAATACTGGGGCGAGGGCTTGTTGGCCCCGGCGTCCTCGCTCAGAATAATCGTGTCGAAATAGTCGCGCAGACCGCAGGCAGCCAACTTCTTGTATTGCACCTCGTGGAAGCCGTTGCTCGTCATGTGCATGCGGTAGCCACGCTGACGGAGGTAGTCCATCAGCTCGTGGGCGCCCTCGACGACGCCCGGCTTCGACGAGCAGAACTCTAAGAAACGGTCGCTCATCTCGAGGCAGAGGGATTCGGTGACGGGCAAGCCGTCACCCACACTGAGGGGACGGCGGAAGCGCTCGACGATGAGGAAGGGACGCGTGATCTCGCCCCGTGAATAGCGGCTCCACAGGTCGATGTTTGCTGCCCAATAGGCGTCGTAGAACACCTGTGGGTCGGCATACCAGCGCTCTAAATGGAAGGCTTCGAACGTCTCGCGCAGGGCGATGACGGCGTTGCCGTAGGTATCGTACAATGTGTCGTCGAAGTCGATGAAAAGGTCGTTATAGTCCATAGATCGTTCCGTTATCGTCAATGAGTAATATGGTGAGTTCGCCGTCGGGCAGCAGCGGACGGCAATGTTCGGCACAATGGCCGATGACCGTCTTGGCAAAGTCCTGCTTCTTGTCGTCGGGCAGCATGTCCCACAGTTCGCGGGCCAGCGTGATGCCGCTGATGTCGGCGTCGCAGTCGGCCTCGCGGAGCATCTGCCGGATGAAGTCAAGGTCCATCGTGGTCTTGCGGCTATGGGTGTCGAGATGTCCCGCTGCTAACTTCACGGCCTTGCCCAGCATGACGCCCAACGTCACCTGCCTGATGCCGAGGTCGTGGGCTATCTTCAACGTCTCGCCGATATAGTTGCCGTACTCCACGAAAGCCTGCTGGGGCAGGGCGGGGTAGAGCGCCTTCACGAAGCGTTCGCTCTTGCCGCCGCTGTTGATGACCACGCGCTCCGTGCCGCTGGCCTTGGCCACCGTCATACACTTACGGATAGAGTCGATGAAGGCTTCCTCGGAGAAGGGTTTTACGATGCCCGAAACACCGATGATCGAGATGCCACCCTCGATGCCCAGACGGGGGTTGAACGTACGGCGCGCAATCTCAGCACCTTGAGGGACGGAGATGGTGCAGACCCACCCCCGGCCCCTCCCTGTAGGGAGGGGAGTGATTAGTCTTTCAAGATTATTGCGAATCATCTCGCGCGGCCCTTTGTTGATGGCGGGAGAGCCGGGAGGGAAGTCGAAGCCCGGAAGGGTAAACCTTCCGACACCCTCGCCGCCTTCTATCACTAACCACTCCCCTCCATTCAGGGAGGGGCCGGGGGTGGGTCTGATCTCCGCCCTTACTTCAATGCCATTCGTCACGTCAGGGTCGTCGCCCGCCTCCTTGATGCAGTAGGCGCAGCCCTTTCCCTCATATCCCACCGCCACCATGATTGTCTCGCCGTTGGGCAGCACCACCGGCACCTCGGCAGGCGTCTCACCATAGAGCAACTGGCGCGTTGCCGCCACTGCCGCTGCTGTTGCACACGTCCCCGTCGTCAGTCCGCTATGCAGCGGAAAGAACTCCGGCAGCAGGCGTTCCACGGTGCGCCGCAGTCCGTAGGGGCCGTTGACCGTATTGGCGAATGACAGTCGTGGTCGTTTCAGGGCGATGATACGCATGCCCTTGGCGCGGGCTTCGGCCACTTTTTCTGCGAAGCCGCCGCTGAGACCGCTCTCCTTCAGCAGGATGGCGTCGGCCGGGGGCATCGTGCCGTCTTCGTAGTAACAGAGCTGGTCGTCGGTAGCCCCCTGCTCGTGGGCCAACAGAATACTGCTCTCGCGATTCAGGATGCGGTAGACGATGCGCACGCCCTGAGCTTCCAGATGCTTGAGCTTGCCGATGCTTTGTACGCCGGTTGTGGCTAAGAGTGTCTTTCCGTGTAAGTCTGCTGCTACGATATCCGTGTAGTTGTCAATCCACGTGATGTCCTCGTCGCGTGGCGGATAGATGCGTTCGTAGCGGACGACGGGCAGTCCCATGCTGGCAATCGTCTCGTGCAGCCGTGAGGCAAAAGGGTGGGCAGCATCGACGATGAGCCGTATGTCGTGCTCGCGGCAGAACAGCCGCATGGCCTCGGCATCCAGCGCCCCGTCCGTGCGTTGTCCGTTGTGCAGCACAATGTCCTGCTCTCCCGTCTTGGTACTATAATAATAAGGTGTACCCGCTTCCTCGAGCACCTCCACGGCCTTGCGGCCCTCCGTCGTTCCTCCAAAAACCAGTATCATGCCTCTCCTTGACGGAACAGATGGGTGAAATGCTTCGAGTAGAGCTCTGACAAGCCCTGGCGGTTGTCGATAGCTTCGCCGACGACGATCATTGTGGTGAGGGTGAGACGGTTGTCGTGAATAATCTTGGCAAGGTCTTTCAATACGCCACGATAAATCTTCTGGTCGGGCCACGTCAGGTGGTAGCAGGCGGCGACGGGGGTGTCGTCGGGGTACTCCTTCAAAAGCTGTTCCTGGACATCGTCGACGATGGCGGCAGAGAGGAAGATACACATCGTAGACTGGCTGCGGGCCAGCAGATGGAGCTGCTCGCGCTCAGGCATCGGCGTGCGCCCCTCGCCACGGGTGAGGATGATGGTCTGCGTGCGCTCGGGGATGGTGAACTGCGAGCGCAGTTCGGCGGCGGCAGCAAGGAACGACGAGATGCCGGGGGTGATGTGGTAGGACATGCCCTCGCGGTCGAAGAAGGCCATCTGCTCCTGAATGGCGCCGAAGATGCAGGGGTCGCCGGTGTGCAGGCGGACGATGAAGTGGCCGCGGTCGTAGTGCTCCTTCATCAGCGCGCATTGCTCTTCAAGGTTCATGTCGGCAGAAGAGCGGACGACGGCACCGGGCTTGTGGCATTCGGTCAATGCTTTGGGGACGAGGCTTCCGGCATAGAGGATGAGGTCGGCTCGCTCCAGCATCTTGCGGCCGCGGACGCTGATCAGGTCGGGGTCGCCGGGGCCGGCGCCGACGATCTCGATATGAGCCTCGGCGGGGGAACCGCCGAGCACACGACTTTTGCGGAGATGGGCGTGGTCGATGGCGAGGGCTGCCGTCCAGTTCTTGCCCTTCACCTTGGGGATGATGAGCTGGCCATGATTGGAGCCTAAAATGGCGGCGGCCTCGCAGACGCTGGGGGTGCCGACGTGCTTGGCAACCGTTGCGCTGGGGTTGGGCACGTCGACGGCGGCGAGCTCTTCAGCAGTATAGAAGACCACCTCTTCGTCGTATTCATCTACGAGCATCGCACAGAACTCCTCCTCCTCTTTCACGTCGATGGTGCAATACCGGTGGGCGCAGGGCAGGATGCCACGATTGGCAAAGGCCTCGTCAATCTCGTCGTAGATATACTCGTAGTCGTCGGGATGATGAGCCAGTCCGAAGCCTATCGTCCCCACCATCGGTACGAAATGGAGTTCGAGCATACCATAGGGCGCCGAGCGGTTGTAAGGCGACACGATAATCAGCAACTTGTATTTCCGAGGGTCGGCCTCGCTGATGTCGTTGATGATGGTGACGTGGTCGGGCTTGGTGGCCTCCAAGTAGTCTGTTCCTTCGTCGCGGGCTTCGAGCAGCAGGGCCGTCGGCTTGCGGTTGACGAAGGCGAAGATGCAGGCGTTCATATCGTCGATATCGCTGGCGACGGGCCAGTCGAAGCGCTTCTCGAAGGTGTCGAGTGCCCACAGCCCGGCATTGTCGCTCTGGGTGGTGATCACTTCGTGGGCACCGAGGATGTCGGCTATCTGGCGCGTCAGGTCGTTGGCACCGCCGACGTGGCCGCTTAATACTGATATGACGTTGCGCCCGAAGCTGTCGATACAGACGACGGCGGGGTCGGTGTGCTTGTCGTCGACGAGCGGGGCGATGGTGCGTACGCAGATGCCCATAGCGCCGATGAATACGAAGGCATCGTAGTCGTGCCAACGGGTGGCGACGGCGTTGCGGCTGATGCTGTCGGCCTTGAGTGGTGAGAGCAGTTGGTCGGCAATGTTCCTGCCTTCGCCGCTGATGGTGATGATGGCTGTTTTCATGATAGCTGTTTATAGCATGTTCTCTAAAAGTTCCTGGTGATGACCAGGCAGGATGATGTGGTGATTGCCGATGGGGTTGCTGAGGAAGTAGCTCTTGGTGAGACTCTTGTCCTTCAGTAGTATCACCTGCTGGGTACGGCAGAGGTCGGGCTTGGCCTCGTTGCGGAGCAGAGTGCCCTCGGCAATGAAGTGGCGCGTGAGGTCGCCAGAGACCTTGAAGACGGTGACGGGGCCTTCCTTCATATAGCCTCTCACGCCAGTGCCGATGCCCGACTCGTAATGCGTGTCCAACTCGTAGCGCACCACCATATCAAGGGGTATGGTGCAATGGGCAAACAGCATCTCGCCAGTCTCGGGATTGATGGCCGAAGGATTAGCCTGAAAACCCGAAACACCCAATAGCGAACGGCTGATCATCATCGTGAGCATAGCCGGTATATCACCCTCACAGCCAGCTATATATCCTTCGGCGTTCAATCTTGCCAACGGCAGACAGCCAGTGTCTTTTACGGCCGTCAACAGGTCGAAACAACGAAGGGTGAAACCCTGCAGCTGATACTTGGCGATGATGGTTTTCAGCGCCTTGTAGATGGCGTCCTCTTGCTCTGCCTTGACGCCGTCTATCAGTTCCTGAATAGGCACGTCGACCAGCGTGATGCCTAATCGCTCGTTAATCTTTTCTTTGTCGGCATGACTCGAAATGAGCCAGTCTGACGGCTCGCCGATGACACCGAGTCTTGTGCCGTTGAGCGTCTGGCGGGCTTGCACCACTTTCGACAGGATGGTGATGCGACGGGCAATGTAGTGGCTACTGCCATGGATAATCTCGCCTTGGATGCCGCGTTGCCTGAGGTAGGAGAGAATCTCCATCGAGGCGGCGAGTGAGTTGCTCTTGCCCGACGTCAGCAGATAGAAAGGTGCCGTCGATTTCTCTTGGAGTTCAGGCAACAGGCGACGGAAGATGCCCTCCGTGCCTCCTGTCCTGACGTAAATCAGACTGAGCGTCTGACGACCATAGTCGCTATAGTCGCTGCCTTTCAGCTGATACTCGATGCCGAGGCTTCCGAGAAATTCGTTGGTCACGGCACTTACCGCCTTCTCGTCGTGCAGTTCCGACGTGAGCGTATAGATGGCAATCGTCTGGTTCTCTGTCATGGTTTCTTGTTTTGTGATTCAGGGGTGATAATACGGTAGTTGCCACTCAGGTGCATGAAGGCAAAGAGGCGGAGCAGACCGTCGTAGTAGGCGTCGAAGTAGCCGTCGTCGAAAGGCTCGTGCTTCATGTTCCACAGGTGGTCGACAAACTCCTTGCTCTTTGCGTGGCTGCACATCATCGAGGCAGCGGCAGAGGTGGCCACCAGTCCAATGCTGTGGCGCAACTTGCGGAAGCCGCCGGCCTGCAGTATCTCGAAGCCCTCAGGGAGCGTGCCGTCCGTGCGGTACTGGTCGACAAAGGTGTTGACGCCCTGACTGTAGAGGAAGTTCTGGATGGTCTCGCCATACTGGCGCTGCCACTCGCCATCGGCGCAGCTCCATTCGTAGTCGAGCGTGATGTTCATCGGCACGCGCCATGAGTCGTAGCGGAAGTTGTTGTTGCCGTTGCGGCGGGGAGCCTCGCCCTGCGGACGCTGTGGCATACCGGGAAATCGTGGCATCTGCATCTCGCTGCCGTCGTACTGACACTGGTCGCCGTTCAGGCCCGTCTGCTTATTGATACATGTGTGAAGGAAGTCGCGGCTCTTCTGGGCGCACTCGTTCCACAAGTCGCTACGCCCGTCGTCGGCCCAGCGTGCCCACACCTCGTAGAAGGCCGGGATGTGATAGCTGGGATCGGTGAAACGCTGGCCGAAGCCGTCGGGTGTGAAGGTGATGAGCTTGGTCTCAGGGTCTATGAGGTATGTGTTGTCGTGCGGCTGAATGCAGTCGAGGATATGCTGCGCCTCGGCCTTGTAGTTGATGCCTGTGTCGTTGCCCCAGCGGTTGGAGGCAAAGATGAGGGCGGTGATGAAGTAGAGCTCGCCGTCGGAGGCTGCTCCCTGGGCGTTGCGCGTGCCGTCGGTCTTGCAGCTCCAGGCGAAGTAGCCCTTGCGCACGCCGTCCTGATGCTGCATATAGCGCTTGCTCCAGCGCCACAGGCGGTCGAAGATGTCCTTTTCGCCGAACTGCACGGCAATCATCATGCCGTAGGACATACCTTCTGTGCGGGCGTCGTTGTTCTTGATGTCAGAGACGTAGCCCATCGAGTCGCCTACCTCGAAGTAGACCTTGTTGGGGCCACGGAACACGTCGTTGAACACTTCCTTCACTTTGGCGTCGACGTCGGCCTGCTTGTAGCCCATCTCGACGAAGAGGTTGCGGTACTGGCCGGTTTCGAACGCGCCTTTCTTCCAAGGTGTGAGTGCCGCTGCATGGACGGCGAGCATCAGCAAAGATGCAAGAATCATCGTTTTCTTCATCATTTTTGTGTTGCTTTAAGTATTTCTATTGGGTTATAATCATTCAGTTGGATGCGTAGCGGGGACTGCTGCTGCAGGCCGAGTTCACGGCAGACCTCGTCCCATAGCTGACGGCTGGAGGGACGGCTTGTCATCTGGTCGACAACAGGCGAGGAGACGCTGTTCATCACGATGACGCCGCCGGGAGCGAGGATGGTCAGTACCTGTTGGAGAATTTCCTTGAGGTGGCCACCGTGACCACCGATGAAGACGGCGTCGGGGTGGGGGCTGTTTGTTGCGACTGAGTCGCAACATGCCAGGAAGTCGCCGATGTGGAGGGCGATGCCTAGGGCACCGTGGCGGCGGGCGTTCTCGTTGATGATGGCCTCGCACTCAGGGCGTATCTCGAAGGCCTCGATGTGGAGGTGGGGAAACTGCAGGCGTGCCTCTATCGAGACGCTGCCCGTGCAGGCACCGATGTCCCATAGCACGTGGCGACGGGGCAGGTCGAGGGCTTGAAGGGTCAGCAGTCGGATGGGCATCTTCGTAATCATCTTCTCGCGACCGTCGAGTAGGACGAATGACGAGTCGGGGATTCCGAAAAGTCGAGGTGCGAGGTGCGAGGTGCGAGGTACGAGATTTCCCTTCACGCCACTCGTCTCAGCCTCTGAAGTATTCTCGTACCTCGTACCTCGTACCTCGTATCTCGAAAGAATCACACAGTTGGGCATAGCAAATTCGTTCAGAATGGCTTCTTCTAACGAGAGCGTTGTGATTCTTTCTGAAGATGGGTTGCCGAGGTGTTCGCCGACGTACATCTTGTAATTAGAATAGCCGTAGTCGAGCATTCGCCGGGCAATGGCGGCGGGCGTATGCTCGCGGTCGGTCAGTATGCCGATTTTCTCCGTACGCTCAATAAGCGCCCGGTCGAAATCAGGCCACGGACGACCCGTCAGCGAAACGATGCGCAAATCGTGATAGGGCATGACCAGACGGTGGGCCAGCATCTGCAGCGAGTTGAACGTCGGGAACAGTTCGATGTCGGCTTCCGGCATGCGTTTGCGGATGGTGTTGGCAAAGCCGAAGAAGAGCGGGTCGCCGCTGGCGAAGACGATGACGGTCGAGGTTCGAGGTTCGAGGTTCGAGGTACGAGAAATGTATTGCTCGAAAACGGCATCGAGGGGCACGGTGATGTCAATCCACTTGGCATCGGCAGGCAGCAACGGGGCGACAATCACGTGGTGGCGCTTGCCGCCCGAGAAGAGCTTGCCGTTCTTGATGATCTCCAACACCTCGGGTGGGAAGAATGGCTGCGGGTTGTCGGTAATGCCTATTACGATAAACTTCATAGGTCGCGTCCGGGTTTCAGTTGTTCGGCGTCGTCAAAAGTCAGGATAGCGTTGCAGAGTGTGGCGGCGAGGTTGCTGCCGCCTTTACGTCCCTCCACGATAATCTTGGGAATATCCTTGAAGGGTTTTACCATGTGTTTCGACTCACGGACGTGCACAAAGCCTACGGGGGCGGCGATGATGCCGGCGGGGTGAGCCTTGCCCTTGCGAATGAGGTCGCACAGCTCCATCAGGGCCGTTGGCGCATTGCCGAAGGCGAAGAGTGCATCAGGATGCTCTTCGACGGCCAGACGGATGCCGGCCTGGGTGCGGGTGATGTTGTTGGCAGAGGCATACTCTGCCACACTTGGGGCGCTGAGGTAGCATTTCGCTTCGATGCCTAAGCGTTGAAGGGCTCCTTTGCGAATGCCGCTCGTCACCATCGTCACATCTGTCACGATGGTCTTGAGCGAACCGTCTTTCACCTTATTATATAATGTCTCAACAGCTCCGTTGTCTGTATAGAGAATGTTCTCCATATCGAAGTCGGCCGTCGTGTGGATGGCGTGCAGCAAAGCCCATTTGTGGTCGAGGGGATAGTCCTGTCGCTTCAATTCGCCAGCAATGGTGCGGAACGACTCAATCATGATGTTCTGCCCAATCTTATTTCCCTCGTTTACTTCATGGCGATAATAACCACGTGGCGTTATTATCTTACTCCCCTCGCCATTGGGAGAGGGGGCGGGGGTAAGGCTTATATACGACTGCGAGTTGCCGATGATGATGACGGTAAACATATCGACATCCTCGGGGTCGAAGCTGCCGAGAGTCGTTATCTTCACCTCCTGCTCCTCACGGCCAGCCTGACGGACATAGCCTACGGGAGTCTCTGCCGACCGTTCCTGCAAGAACAATTCCTGTAGCCGGTATAATTGCCAGTAGCGTCCGTGCGACTTGGGGTTGTAGACGGCTGTGACGAAATCGCCTACGGCTGCTGCCTTGATGCGGCGCTCGATGACCTCCCACGGCGTCATCAAGTCAGACAAAGAAATCAAGCATGTGTCGTGGCCGATGGGGGCTCCCAATAGTGAGGCCGCCTTTTGGAAGGCCGAGATGCCTGGAAGCACTTGAATGTCTACATCCGACGACCGTTCCTGCTTCATCTCATAGATGAGCGGCGCCATGCCGTAGAGACCAGCGTCGCCCGAAGAGATGACCACGACGGTCTTCCCTTGCTCGGCCAGCAGAAAGGCTTGTTCGGCTCGCTCACGTTCCTTCTTCATACCTGTATCGATGCACTCACATCCTTCGCCGACGTAGGGCTCGATAAATTGGAAATAGTACTTATAGCCGACGATGACGTCAGCCTGTCTGACAGCCTCTAAAACGGCGGGCGTGATGTCCTCACAACTGCCCGGTCCGATGCCTGCAATAATAATTTTTCTCATAACTGACGGCAAAGTTACGAAAAGTCGAGAGCAGAACAAAAGATTTTAATCTTTTTTATGCCGAGACGTAAGAAGTTCGCGCTCAAAGAGCGCAAAGTTACGAAAAATAATTGTAACTTTGCATCTCGTAAGGAAAAAACTGCAAGAATGAAGAAATTACACCCTGTCATGCTGGCCGGTACGGGCAGCGACGTTGGTAAGAGCGTCGTGGCGGCGGCACTATGCCGCATTTTCCGTCAGGATGGTTATCGTCCGGCCCCTTTCAAGGCGCAGAACATGGCACTTAACTCCTACGCCACACCCGAAGGGCTGGAGATTGGCCGGGCACAGGCCGTTCAGGCTGAGGCTGCCGGTGTGCCTTGTCATACGGACATGAACCCGCTGCTGCTGAAACCTCAGTCGGACCATACCTCGCAGGTGGTGCTGAACGGTAGACCTATTGGCAGCAGGAGTGCCTACGACTACTGGCGGCGTGGCGCGGGCGATATTGATTTCAGGAAAGAAGTGTGCGCTGCCTTCGACCGTCTGGCGGCCCGCTATCATCCTGTTGTGATGGAGGGCGCTGGCAGTATCTCAGAATTGAACTTGAAGGAAACGGACCTTGTAAACCTTCCTATGGCACGCCATGCCGGAGCTGATGTCATTCTCGTTGGCGACATCGACCGAGGCGGCGTCTTTGCCTCCGTCTATGGCAGTATAGCCCTACAGACGCCTGAAGACCGTCGGCTTATAAAGGGCATCATTATCAATAAGTTCCGTGGCGACCTTCGTCTTTTTGATGAAGGGCGGCAAATGCTGGAAGACATCTGCCGTGTGCCCGTCTTAGGGGTCATTCCCTATTTCAAGGACATCCATATTGAGGAAGAAGACTCCGTGTCGTTAGCGCAGAAGTCGGCAGAGGCTGAGCGTGGCAAGCTGAATGTGGCCGTCGTACTGTTGCAGCACCTGTCGAACTTTACCGATTTCGATGCTTTAGAGCGCGACCCTCGTGTACATCTTTTCTATACCACGAATGTCGATGACCTGCTGAAGGCAGATGTCATCATCCTGCCCGGCACGAAGTCAACCTTGCACGACCTTTACGAACTGCGTCGCAATGGCTGTGCGCAAGCGATTGTCCGTGCCCACCGGGATGGAGCCACAGTACTTGGCATCTGTGGCGGCTATCAGCTGATGGGTGTCGAGGTGTGCGATCCCGGCCATGTTGAGGGCGACGTTGAGCGGCTGCCCGGTCTGGGTCTGCTGCCCGTGACCACTACCATGAGTGGTGAGAAACTGACGCGGCAGGTGACGACCCAGTACGGTCCAGGCTATGAAATACACATGGGCGAGACCCAGCCCTTTGGCCAGACCGCCCCGTCGCCGTTATTGCATTTAGCCGATGGCCGCGACGACGGCTATCTGGCAGACAGGCGGTGCATGGGTACCTATGTGCATGGCATCC
>Ga0310695_10006656_pt1 | contig 18926 bp, 18 predicted proteins | sample RumenRJG_04DNA_FD_203882 | JGI IMG/M metagenome (GOLD analysis project Ga0310695, IMG submission 203882) | Bovine rumen microbial communities from Lethbridge, Alberta, Canada - RJG_04 (v2) (version 2) | ecosystem: Host-associated > Mammals > Digestive system > Stomach > Rumen | place: Canada...
GTTTTTGCCATCGTCTTTTATGAGATACACGATATTGTCTGCATCACAAATAATGCTTTCTGTAGAAAAATAGCTGCTTCCAGTTGGCGTGATTTTGTATTTTTCCAAAATTTTATAGGTTTCGCTGTAAGACTTCTTTTTCGGAACAATCTCCTGCTGTGCAAACAATAAGCATCCGAAAAACATAGTGAAAATAATTGATAAGGTCTTTTTCATGTTTGATTCTCCTTAGAATTGTAAATTCCTCACAAAAGGTATTTCTTATGAGGTGAGAAAAGTTTAACATGTTGGATCTATCAAATCGTGATAGACAATTTACTTTTTATACTCTTTTGTACTTTTTCACAAATTGGGTATAAATAGTTGCAATAAGCGCATAATGCTTTTCATTAATAAATCCATCATCTTTTATTCCGCTTGCGATATTTATTACAAATTTTAAGGGGTACAAAATATCAAGCACTTCGGCTTCTTTTATCAAGAATTTTGACATTTCTCCTGTGTACATGAAAATTACTTGTGGTGCTTTCATTGTTTTTTCATCATAATAAAGTCCCATAAGAAAAGAATCGTCCGCAAGCACGACATCGCAGAGAGGCATTTTTTCAAGAATTGTCTCTACATATTTTGTTTCTTCGCTTTCAAGATTAGCACTCAGTTTTTTAAATTCTTCTTGTTCCATAATAAATCTCCTGTAAAAAATCAAAATCTGATGAAATATTTTATTTCGCAGGGGCTATCAAATCGTGATGTTCTCATTTTTTTATCTTTTCAAAAAATTTTTCTTACCGTTACCAAATTTTCGAATCTGTGTTATAATTTTCATAAAAGATGACAGGGGGCTTTATATGCAGCAGGAAACAAACGAGTTTGATTCAATGTGCGGTATCACTGATGAAGAACTGACAAGGCGTTTTGTAGAAGGCGTGCGTTTGGAAAACGAAAAAAAGAAAATTCTCGGTGTTCCTGTATCTGTTTATGACTCTGTTACAAAAAGGGCGTATCTCGAATATGCTGATGGAACGAGGGAATATGTTACAGCGAACTAATCTTCCTGAAATAATCGTGTTCGCAGGCCCAAATGGAAGCGGCAAATCAACGGTAACACAGTATGCAAAAGTTATTCAGCCTTATATAAATGCAGATGAGATAAAAAGGGCAAATAACTGTTCTGATTTGGAGGCCGCTCAACTTGCCGAATCAATGCGCGAAAAATGTGTTTCTGAAAAAACAAGTTTTACATGTGAAACAGTTCTTTCAACGACAAGAAACCTGAATCTTTTGAGAAGAGCGAAAGAATCTGGATTCTTTATTCGCTGTATTTATGTTCTGACTGAAAATCCAGATATAAATGTTTCTCGTGTAAAATCACGAGAGCAGGCGGGTGGTCATGGAGTTCCAGAAGATAAAGTTCGTTCTCGATACAAAAAGGCACTGGATTTAATTCCTGAGCTGATTCAAGTTTGTGATATTCTTCATATTTACGATAATTCAAAAATTCCTTTCCGAATTTTCAAAAAGCGAAAAATTCAGTATTTTTTATGGGAAAATGAATTTTGGACAAAAGAAAGAATTGAAGAATTAACTGGCTTAAAGTTTTAATTTTCCCTAAGAAACGCGCTCTTTTTTCTTTTGTCTATCACCATCTGATAGACCACCCATGTTATTATGATTACAATAAAATCAGTTTTCATGGGGGAAAATATGGCTGCAGAAAAAAGACATATCGACAGTCGCTTAATGCTTGAGCGGCTTTCTAAAATCCACGCAAAGATTAAATCTGGATGTTATCCGAGCACAAAAGATCTTGCATTTGACAATGAGGTTTCAATTCCGACAATCAGCAGGGATATTCAGTTCCTTCGGGAGCGGTTTAATGCAGAAATTGAGTATGACTCTGTTAACAGAGGCTATTACTATAAAAAAGATTTCGATATGCCATTGAACTTGATTTCTGCTAAAGATGTTCTTTTTCTTTCTCTGGCGAAGCAACTTTTGTCCCAGTATGAAGGAACTCCTATTTACAAAGAAATTTCTTCAATCATTGATTTCCTTTCGGATTCACAGGGCGTTGGAAAGTCTGACTTTCTTAACCGAATTGCACTCCCGCCTCTTCCAAAAGTCGTTATAAATGAAGAAAACTGGAACACCGTGGTTGAATGTTTGCAGAAAAACTTAGTTTTGGAATTTGACTACAACGGAAGATGGAAGACGGCAACCAGCCACAGAATTTTGCGACCGTATCAAGTACTTTTGCAGGACGGAATGTATTTTGTCTTTGGCTTCGATGAAAGTGCTGACGGTGGTAAGGGCGGTGAAAGAATTTTTTATCTTTCTCGCATGAAGAATCTTGAAAAAACGAATCGGAAATTTGATTTGCCTGAAAAGTTTGAGTTTGCTTCCCGATGTGGCGGTGGCAGGTTTGGTGCATTCAAAAGCGCGGAAAAAGTTCAGTATGAAATTGAATTTTATGATGATGCACGACAGTTTGTGAAAGATTGTGTGTGGGCGGATGACCAAGAGTTTTATGATGACGATGCGGAAAACATCACGACTATAAAATTTTCCTCTTCTCAGTCCATGAAAGTTTTGGAATGGGTTCTTTCTCAGGGCATGAGGGCGAAGCCGATTGCGCCGGAATCTTTCGTTGAACGCTGGAAAAATGAGGTTCGGGGAATGGCAAAATATGCAGGATTTGAGAACCAATGACCCGACATCATAATCTTGTATACCTTATTTCTTTTCCATTATAATATTCCCCATGTCTAAAGCACTTTTGATTTCATTTTTAGTTTCGATGGTTCCTTTGATTGAGCTTCGTGGCGCGATTCCTGTGGGCGTGGGTATTTTTGCCGCTCAGAACATCGAGATGACTCCAACTACGCTCGTTCTTCTTTTTGTCACTTGCATGGTCGGGAACATGCTCCCGGTTCCGATTATCTTTTTGTTCGCACGAAAATTTTTGGAGTGGGGGCAGAATCAAAAACTCATCGGCGGTATCTGCCGTTTCTTCCTGGAAAAAGGTCATCGCGGCGGGGCAAAATTGCAGGAAAAGGCAGGGCGGGGCTTGTATTTCGCGCTCTTTTTGTTCGTAGGAATTCCATTGCCAGGCACTGGAGCTTGGACAGGCACGCTCGCGGCAAGTCTTCTGGATATGAACTGGAAAAAGACCTGTATCGCGGTTATCGCAGGTGTTCTTCTTGCAGGAATTATCATGATGTCGCTCTCGTTTGGGGTAGCTTCGGGCGTTCAATCTGTTGCGGGGTAAAATGTCACGAGAAATCGAACTCAAAGTGCCGCTCACTTGCGAGCAGTTTGATCAAATCGAAAAAATCCTCACTCAAAAAGAGCAGCTTTCTTCTATTAGAATACGCGGTTTGTCGCATATTCTCAAATCCGATGAATATTTTTCCCGATACCACACTCACGAGGAACGGATTAAGAACAACGAGCTTCGTGTAATTAGGCTCCGCACCGAAAATGACGGAAAAGGCGAAAAGTCATTTTTCTGCATCAAGCGAAAGACAATCGAAAACGACGTGGAGTTTAATTCCGAAAAAGAAACTTTTGTCGAGGATGCGGACGTGCTCCGAGATTTTTTTGAGGCGAGCGGATTTATCAAGTGGTTCGAAAAGAAAAAGGACTCGATTTCTGTTTACGTCACGCTCTCTGAAAAGCCAGACTTTGAGGCGCATTTGGAGCTTGAAAAGGTCAATTCTCTTCCATATGTTGAAATCGAGTACACCAAAGAAGATTTGCCTGCCGATCAGGTTCGTGCCGGTCTGGAGCAGATTTTGCTTGCCCTCGGAGTTGATCCCAAAAAGCGGGATAGTCGCTCATGGGCAGAGATTTTAGAATGTTGAAATGATATAATTTTAAGATAAGGAGAGAAAAAAAGTGAAATTCCATTCAACAATCCAGAAATCAATTCTGCTGTTTGTTTTATGTATCAGTCTTGCGGGCTGCGGAACTACGGCAAAAACGAATGCAAAACCTCTGACCTATGACGAATTCAAGGTATTGGAACCTGCGCAAAAGAAACAGGTCTTTTCGGAGATGTCTGGGCCTGAGATTTATGCGCTGGTAAAGGAAAGTGATGAAAACTGGCCGGTAACTGCTTATGATGGCATTTCTCCAGAAAACGCCAAGGAGACCATCGTTTTATATGATTCCAACGGAGTCCTGCATTTTAACCTTGCATGGCCGTGTTACGGTGGATTTTTGCCTGAAAGCATCGCTTCGATAGGAGAACTTTCTGGTTTTGTAGATGTAAGCCGTGATGGTGGAGATGGCGGCTGCTCAATGTCCAGCGGAAAAAATCCTGACGGCACATATCCGAATGATTCACAGAGGGGCGTTCCAAAGTCATCCGCAAAAGTTCGCACTGGGATTTTTGACGTGGATGCATACAAAAAAGTAATTGATATCGTGACAAACGGACAGAGTGAAGAAGAACGCCTTTCCATGCTTGAAGAACTTGGATATGCCAAAGACATTGCCGGGCGATTCATTTCTGACCAGGAGGCATGGCTTCGTCGCGACGAAATTTCTGGAAAGAACAGCATTGCGGACGGAGCAAAAAAAGCTGCTCGCAACGTTGAAAGCAAATATGGTTACTATGGCATCGCATCTCCATGGAAAGCCGGAAACTTGAACCTTTCTGGCATGGCGGGGCAGATAAACACTGTGTTCACCTGGGGAACGCTCTGTGCTTCTGGGCTGATTTCCAATCTGGGGACTGCAGAAATTCACTAAGTTTATGTTGTTATTTATTTTGTGTTGCGAACAAATGTAATTTCCTCGTCTTTACGTTTGGACAAGCAACAAATTTTTGTAAGGTGACGGAAATTCCGTTTGGACGGCAATCTTACCCTTAACTTTTTATCTGCAAATGCCGTGCTAAGGAAAGGAATTGGGGGAGTTTTTTTGATTGTTCTGATATTTTTCTTTATATGGATTTTTTTCAGATTCCAATCAACATCTTGTAAAATCTTTGTTTTATTGAGATTATTAATTTATGAGAAAAATAATTTGTTTATTTTTGGGATTGCTCGTTATTGCTCTTTCTGGTTGCAAGATAGTGAGCAACAACAAAGGCAGTCTTGTTATACGAAACGAATCTGGGAATCCCAACGTTGAGATTTCTGCTGTCTATGTCATGCCAAAAGGAACAAGCGGCTACAATCTTGTGTTCAGCGGTTCAATTCAAAACGGAAGCGCACACTTCATTGAGCTTGAAGCCGGAGAATACTCTGTAATGATTTATGCAAAAACAACGGCACTTGGAGTATTTTCTTCTGAAACGAAATACGAAACTGGCTACAACATTTACAAGGAACTCGATGAGAACGGTTTTATAACAGTAATCTTCGACGGAAAGGGAATTTATTTCGAATAATATGTTTGCTTTTAAAGCAGTTCTGTCAAAAATTTGCAATCCATGTCCGCGATTTGTAAAATTCTTTCCCAGTCTGTGAGTGGCGGCTCTGTTCGCTCTTCGTCGCTTGCATCGTAGACGGCGCACACTTTGAAGCCTGCTTTGTGGGCTGTTCTGATTGCGTGGAGTGCGTCTTCAAAAACGACGGATTCTTGGGGCTTTGCATTGCATCTTCTTGCGCTTTCTTCAAAAATCAGCGGGCTTGATTTTGACGTGTTCAAATCTAGGCAGGTAAGGATTTCCTTGAAATATTTTTCGCAGTCGAGACGTTTCATGCACGCAAGGACGCAGCTTCGCTCGGTGGCAGTGGCGAGCACACAAGGAATGCCAAGCTCGTTCAGTTTTTCCAAGAATTCCCTTGCGCCTTTTTTTAGCTCCAGGCTAGTTCCGTAGTATTTCATAATCAGCTTTTCAACTTCTACGCCAATTTCTTCAATTGATTTTTGAACGCCATATTCGTCGATAAAATACTGAGCTGTCTCAACCATGTTCAGTTGCTTTACGTTGTCCCATAAATCTTCGCGAGGAATTTTGCCGAGGCTTTCTAGGTAGCGGTTTGCAATTGTGTGCCACATTGGCATTGAATCCAGAATCGTGCCGTCCATGTCAAAAATCGCACATTTCATGTTTTCTAAAATTGAATTTTTCATGATGCAGAGTATAGCAGAAAAATAGATAAAATAAAATTTCCCCGATAATCCTAATAAGGAGGAATACCTTATGGGATTAAAGAAGATTTGTGTGTACGGTTTTGGCATGAACGAATATGTGTTCATGCTGCCTGCAATCCGCTATGTGCTCGACCGTGTCAAAGCCAGCCGTGTCCTTTCGCTTGACGAGATTCGCGAGAATCCGCCCGATTGCGACGTTCTCTGCGTGAACTGTGCTATTTCTTTCTATGATTTGGAACTGTTCTTTAAGGCTGTTTCCGATGGATATGGAGAAGAAAGGCCTTTGGTCTTCTGTCTTGCATGGGAAGGAGTGCCGCAGGAAAATCTTGACATTATGGTTGAAAACAAAGCAGAGCTTATTATGTTCGATTTGAAGAGCGAGGAAGAATTTGCTTTTTGCAAGAAGGCATATCTTGAGGGAAAGCCCTTCCGCTCGCAGGGAACTTTCTGCCGTGGGGAAGAGTTTTACTGTGACAGAGTGGACACTTACTACAAGCTTTCCAAGAATCAAAAATATGCCTTTCTTTACATGATGACAGGAAAGAGCCAGAAGGAACTGAAGGCCGACTTCGGATTCAACTCTCTCAATACTGCTGCGGCTCATTGGCGCGCAGTTCTAAGGAAATTCAATGTCAGCTCTGCCTTTGAACTGAGGGCAAAGTTCAGGTAAAGCATTGCAATCCGCAAAAAAAAGTATTGCAATACGCAAAAAAAAGCACGGCAATACGGAAAAAAAAGTATTGCCGTGCTCGTACGTTAATATTGCAATGCTTGTGTCTTAGTATTGCAATGCTTCACCTTTAGTACGGCAATGCTCGTGTGTAAGTATTGCCGTACTAACATGTAAGTATTGCCGTACTAAAGTTTGCGGATTGCTATGCTACCGTGAAAGTATTGCTGAAAGTCTGTGACTTCGATTCCCTGCATGGAACAGTGCTTTTGGCGTACTGAGTCACAATCTTAATTCTCCAGCTTCCGCTCTCAAGGTTCGGCACTACGCAGGCGATTCGGCTTGATGTGTTCACGCCGATTTTTGATGCTGGAATTTTAACGGTCTTGCCTTCATCTTCTGCATTCACGAAGTAGAGGCCTACGTCTTCGTTTGTGCCTGTGACGAGGATGCTCTTTCCTGTGATGGCAAGGAAGCCGCCCGGAGTAAGGACTGAGTCCTTTCCGCTTTCAATGTCAGTAACCGAGACAATCTCAGGCTTGATGCTGTTGCCCTGCGCGATTACAGGCGAGAGCGACTTTGCGAGTTCCTTTACTTCCTTGCCGCTTCGGAATGCGATGTCAATTGCATTCTTCTTGGAATCAAACGACGACTGCTCGCTGTCGAAGCTGCCCGATATCTTTGCGTAGTATGAGCCGATTCCGCCGTCTACGATTGAGCCGTTGAGAACGCGGTCAATCATGGCGTTGTTCACCACGCTCCATACGCTCAGAATCTGCTCGACCGTGTAGCCGGAAAGGCTTCCCGTGGCGATGATGTCGTTCGCGATGTTCTCCATGCTAAGCTTGTTGCGGAAGAGAGTGCGGGCATGGTAGGTGGTCTTGCCGTCGGTTTCCTTTCTCATTGCGGTAGGGTAGAGTGCTACTGCAAGTTTTGATGTTTCGTAGTCAGCTGCCTGCTGTGAAAGTGTGTTGATATTCATAAAATCTCCTATTTGTTGAAATTGTGAATGCAGTATGCGCCGGCCGCTATAACAAGTGCCTCGCATACAGATACCTTGATCCAGAATCTTCTCCGTTCAGAAACTTTTGTGCATTTCAGGCGGAGAGCCTCGTTTTCGTTGCAGAGCGACTGGACTAACTCCTCATACCCTGCGACATCCTCCTTCCACTGGTCACACATGTCGTCGATGACTTCGTAGATTTGTTCAATCTGCTCAGATGTCACCGTTTGAAAGAATGTTCCTGATCCGCTCCTTTGCTCCGGCTGCCGTATGCCCCGGCTTTCCGCTGGATTTTCTCCGTGCGGAAGGGCACAAAGCGGTGGCAGGGACATGCTCAGAATCAGGACAAGAGCCGTCATCTTTTTTTTCATCCTCTGAATCTCCTTTTCCCAGATGATTCATAATCTGCTTTCCCGTCCTGTTCGTTATGATTCCGAGAATCAGCGAGCACCAGACCGCCCCCGAAATCACTCCCAGATAAAGGAAGGCGCAGCATACTATGAAAGCCATACCCTTGAAGCTGATGAACTTTGCCACGAGATATACGCAGCGTTTAAGCACCAGAGTCCAAAGCTCGGCAAAGCTTACCTCACAAAGATTTACGCCCATCGCTTTTCCTCCAGTTTCCGCCTCACGAGCAGGAAGTGTGAATACATCGCCTTGAGCTCAGAAAGAGTGCGGGGGGTGCCGCCGTTCTTTTCAAGCCGTGACTCGTTCAAAAAAAGCCCTTCGCCCATATAGCCTGCAACATGAACCGCCTTTCCGCCCTCATTGAGGAAGAACGCCGCCTGGATTCCGCCGTAATCTTCAGCTTTTTTCGTGAAGTAATTGCGGAAAAGGCTGTCTGCCGTAACCCTGATTTTTGTGCCGAAAACCGCGTTGAGACTTGCGCAGACCGTGCCGGAGCAGTCGCTTCCTTCAGTGCTGCCTGCACCCCAGACGTAAGGCGTGCCGTTGAATTCGGCGAGCAGGGAAGGAAAGAGTTCTTTGTTTGAAAGTCCTTCTTTCCGAAGCTCGTCTGCATATTCGCACAGGTAATTGTGCGTGTCCGATTTGTTTTGATTCATAATGAAATCTCCTTTAGTTGTTTGTCATCACAGAAAATCTCTGCAGCGATTTTCTGTGATGCACTTTATAAGCGCTTATAACTAAAGGATAGCGGAAAAATTTGAGGAAAAAACTAGTAGTTTAGTTAGTCTAAAAAAGTAGACAGTTCTGTTTGCTGGTAGGAGAAGTGCGTTTTATCGGCCGTTATAAAGGTTTTGAATGCATTTTACTTCATTCAGAATGTCTTGCACTAATTCTGGCGGATTCAAAACTTTGACGGTTTTTCCCTGACCCAATACCCAGCGTTTAATTTCTGGAAGCTGTGTCGTTTCAAATTGAATCAGTACGCTGCCGTCGGAATTTTCTGTGATTTTCTGGTCTGAATGGAGCTTTCGCTCAAGGGCAAAAGTTCCTATTGCCTTGTCTATCAAAAGTTCGACGTTATACTTTTGCTTTGCACTTAGCCAGATACCAAGTTCCTTGTCAAAATAGTCTTCTGCCTTGAAAGTCTTTGGTACTTTGAAACGCTCGCTTGTTTCTTCTGTGTTTTTTATGCGTGAGATGTTGAAAACCCTGACTTCATTTTTATCGTGGCAGAATCCTAAAATATACCAGTTTCCTTTTTGGCAGACCGCATGATATGGATCCAGTTTGCGCTCCATGAATGTATTTTTTTGCAAAGGTCTGTAATCAAAACGAAGTGATTTGTGGTTCTGTAAGGCAGAAAAGATTGTTTCAAAAACTTTCGCATCGATTTCTGGGAGCAAATCCGGGATAAAAGTGACATTTGATTTTAGAAAGGAAGAATCAACGGTAACTGAGTTAGGAAGCCCCTCTGTAATTTTTTCAAAAATCTTGCGGAGATTTTCTTCCAGAGGTGTATTTTTATACTGATTGAGAAGCTGGTCAAAGAGTGTGAGCGAAAAAAGTTCACCTTCACTGAGCATTACGCTTTTTAAAAAGAAAGTCGGGTCTGAATAATAATATCCGCCGTTTCCTTGCCGTGCCTCGATTGGTGCGTGATAAAAATTAATCATTTCATTAATGTCGCGCTGGATAGTCCTAACGGAACATTCAAGTTTTTTTGCAAGAAAGGAAGCCGTAGGATAATTTCCATCTGAAATATACTGGTCAATTATAGCAAGCCGCCTTTGTGAGTTATAAGCTATTCTTTTTTCTGACATAAAATCATTATAAATCATGAGGTGCGACAATGAAAGTCGTATCTGTGAAATGAAAAAAATAGTAAAAAAAAATATTGCTATGACTTTCCTTGACATAAGGGGCGGGTATAATTGAATTATAAGAAGGGGCCTTAGTGTTCTAGATTTTTCTCAAAGGTATTTTCATAAAAAAATTTTGATAATATGAAAATGCTGTTGTATAATAATTGTAAGGATTTTAAAAAGTGAAAGACAAAACTGATTCTGAATGCCTAAGCAATAAGGTCTTTTCGATAATAAATTGGATAGATTTTTCTTTTAACCAAAGATTCTTCTATAAAAATACAGAATTAACGAATGACTACATTTATCTATATGCCAGCTTTCTTTTTTACATGGTTTGTGATAAAGAAAATGTCTTTGATTCTGCTATAAGGGATTATCTTCATGAATCTCTATCAAAAGTTCTTAATGAATTGCCGCAAACAGATGAGGTAATTTGCGTTTCGAGAATTAAACATCATCTTCTTTTTGGAAATAAGACAGATTTTCGGTATCTTTTGATTTCTCAATTATTTTATACGTTTGAATTGATTGGTATTCCTGTAAAAGTAGATTTTAGGAATCTCTTGCAGGAAAAACTTTTGTTCAATGAAAAAGAATTTGCGAAAGTTTTGAATAATATCATTAATCCAAAACTTATAACTGATAAAAAAATTATTCAGTCTTTTTCTGACTATCTTGATTTTAAGGAAGCCTTGTCTTCATATAATTCGTTGCGGATTGCCAATATCGGGGTATGTGCAACTATGAGTGCAGGAAAATCCACATTTGTAAATGCCCTTTTAGGAGATGATTATCTGCCGTCTCGAAATGAGGCAACTACAGCCAGAATAACCAGCGTTTACGATAATGACCATTCTCAGAAACTCATTGGTTTTACAATGAGTGGTAATAAATTAGCAGAAATTGAAAGCAATGTTTCAGAAAAAGATGTTGATTCATGGAATTCAGATTCGGATATTACACGTATTTTCCTTCAGGGAGATTTGGACAATATCGGAAACAATGGCATTGTAGTTTCTGTGCATGACACTCCTGGAACGAATAATTCTGGAGATAAAAATCATCATGATATTACAGTCAATTTTCTTTCTTCCCAAAAGTTTGATGTGCTGATTTTTGTTGCAAATGCAACTCAGCTTTGCATAAATGATGAATATGAATTGCTTAAAGAAATATATGAAAAAGTCGTGAAGCCAAATAATTTGCCTGTAATTTTTGTGCTGAACAAGGCAGATGAATTTGATCCAGAAAAAGAGGATATTTCCCAAATTATAACGAAATACAGTGACTATCTTTGTGAAATAGGTTTTGAGAATCCAAAGATATTCCCTGTTTCTTCAAAAGCAGCTCGTCTCTTAAAAATGGCAAAAAAAGGAAGGTCTGAAAATCTTTCAGGCAGAAATAAAAAAGAACTGAAAACAATTCAGGCAGAATTTTCAGATTTAACTTCTACCGGCATACCGCAGGTGGAAAAATACATAGAAAAAATTATTGGAGGACAATAATGGCAAATATTCAATTAGAGTACAATCCGTATACAAGGGAAACTGTTTTTTCTGATGGTTCAAGAAAAAGTGATGAATTCTTGAGTTCACACGAAGGTAAGGAAATCTGCACTTGGATAAAAGAATTTCTTGCAAGACTGGTTGATACTTGCAACGAAAATGTTGAACTCAGCTTCTCAGGAATTGAGCGAGACTGCGATACAGTAGGGGATGCTGTAAGCGAGTTCAACAAAGAAACTTCTGGATTTAAAGTTACATTCCGTCGCAATGTAAAAAGAGCTCAAACAGACTCATCTTCAAAAAACAGAATTGAAAAACTTCGCGAATTGTATTCGGAAATGAGAAGCGAAAAATGTCCTTTTGAAGAGCTTCGTACTGATAGCAACATTGAGAAATCTTTTAACAATGCTTTGGACAATGAATTTGAGATTGCCGTAGTTGCAACAATGAGTAGCGGAAAGTCAACTCTTATAAATTCTATGCTCGGAACAGAACTTTTGCCATCTGGGAATAGAGCGACCACTGCGAGAATTGCACGAATTCACGATGAAGATAATGCTGAAAATTTCCGTGGTGTATGTTACGACAAAGACGATAATGAGATTGGCCGAAGGGATTTACTTACTCTCGAAAGTATGATTGAATTCAACGGTAATCCTGAAACAGCAAAGATTGAAATCTTTGGAAATATTGTTGGGATTTCTTCGCAAAGCTTAAAGCTAGTGCTTACCGACACGCCAGGAACTAACAATAGTCGAACGGCCGAGCATAAAAAGCATACCTATCGTATTATCAAGGACTCAAAATACAAGCCTATGGTGCTTTATATTTTAAATGCTACTCAGCTCGAAATAAATGATGATGACTTACTTCTTACTGATATTGCAGATGCTATGTGTGATGGAGGAAGACAGGCAAGCGACAGATTCATTTTTGTTTTGAATCAGGCTGATGCATTTGATACAGCTCACGAAGATATTCAGGAATATCTTGAAAAAACACGGGATTATCTTGAGAATCACGGAATCAAGAATCCTAAGATTTTCCCATGTTCTTCCTATGTCGCAAAACTTATCCGCCTTTACAAATCTGGAAAAAAATTTACTAAGAAAGAACGGCTTGATTTGGATTCAAAAATTGAACTTTTCTTTGATGACGAAGAAGAAAATTACAATGGACTGCATTTTTCAAAAATGGCGGATGTTTCTGAAAATGTTCGAGGAAAACTTGAAGATGAGGAAACTAAAGCTAGAAAATCGAACGACAAATACACAGATGCTCTTATTCAGACAGGAATTCCTGCCGTTGAAGGTGCAATCTCTGAGTATCTTGAAAAATATGCCCAGCCGCAAAAAATCACTGAAGCGATTCATTCGTTCATGCAGATTATTCGTGACTTGGGAACGGAAGCAAACGAAACTAAACTTTTAAAAGACAATCAGGCGAAGATTGAAGAAACAAAGATTGCAATCGAAAAAATTGAAGCAATCATTAAAGAAGGAAAAAAAGGTTCTGCTCTCAAGGATAAAATTGATTCACTTTCCGCTGACAAAGAAATTCGCGATGCTTTTGAAAAAGTTTCTGGTGCAAAAATCGGAGAATTCATTTCAAACTCAAAATCGAAATATTGCAGTGATAAGCTTACTGAGGACGAAACAAAGAAAAGAATTTTGCTTATTCAAAAAGACCTTGAGGAGATTAGAAACAAATTTGCAATTGACATTGAAAACATCATAAATGAGAATGTCGGTTCTGAAGCTCAAAAATATGTAGATGAATACAACTCTTATGTTTCAGAACTCCTAGAAAATGCGTTCGGACATGAAGTTAAAGCTGCATCTGTTTTGGGAAGTCTAGCTACCATGAATTTAACTGCGGACAATGTGGATGAATTCGAATTCAATGTAAAAGAAAAGACTGGAACAGAGCTTGTTGAAGAAGAAAGAACGAGAACTGAATATCGAACAAAAACACGACACGGCACTCGAAAGAAGAGCGGAGTTGGAGCTTGGCTTGCTCGAGGTTTCGGAAAACTTTTCGGAAATGACAACTGGGGATATGAGGATTATACATACAGTGAAGAAGTTCCTGTCGAAGTTTCATATATGGCAACTGTTGAAAAAGACAAATTTGAAAACAGAAGATATGTGAACTTTACAAAAATGTTCAACGCCCTTGTAATTCCAAAACTTGACAATTTTTCTTCTCAGGCGCGTATCCTTGCAACAGAATGTGCAAAAGAAGAGGAACGAAAACTCAAAGATGCGTTCAAAAAATCTTTCGATGAGCTGAATGGTGCTATCGAAGAAAAACTTGTTGAACAGAAAAAAACGTTGGGTGATAAGAAAGCATTGGAAGAAAAGGTTTGCAAAAACGAAGCAAATCTTGCCTGGCTTGAAAGTTTCAAATCTCGTTTGAACGAAGCACTTGCTAATTAAAGGATGGTTTTATGAAAGATAATAAATTTAAACAAGCTGTAGCGATTCATGATTATATAACAATCCGCGATATGCTTAGAATCCGTTTGCTTTCTGACCACGATGTTACAGGAGGAGCCTTTAGTGAATGTTGGGCGGAATGTGTAAAGGCTGGTATTACTCAGAATATTTTTCAAGAGCATGACGGAAGAGATATTCCCATCGAAAAAACAGAGTCAAATTATAATGCTCTTATAGGTCAGCTTGCGACAAATTTTTCAGAGATAAGATTGAATAAGATTCTTTCTTTGGCAAAAAATATTTGGGCAAGTGAGCAAACTGTTCAAACTTCACAAAAAACTGAAAATATCGCAAATTCACAGAAAACTTCGGATAGCAACGAAGGAGTTGCACGAGAAGGTCGCGTAATCAGTGAACGCATTCTGGGCGAGCGTGAAATAGAAATGAAATCAAAAAACTCTCATTCTTCTGAAAGGAGGGAGAGCTTTCGTGAAAAGTATGAAAGCAATGGGCGGAAATTTGAAGACAGGAATCAAAATATGCAGGCAGAAAGCGAAAGAAATGATTCAGGAGTTGGATTTGCAGTAGCTGTGGCGGCTGTTGCCGTGGTTGCTATTGTTGCAGGTGTTATTATTTTCGGATAAAGGTGAGAATATGTCTCAAACAGAGTTAAAAGAAATCAAAAAACAAGACTTGCCATTTGCAATCGGAATGGCAGAAAGCATTTTAAACAAAAATTATCTTACAAATCTTTCTGACTATGAAATTGTAAGCAATTATGAAAAGCAACTTTCAGATTCTCTTGCAAAGAAATTAAATTCTTCAGTGAGATTTTTTGATATTACACAGATTGTCTTGAACAAAAATGAGAATATGAGAGACAAACTTGTTTCTGTCTTCAATGCGGTTGGAAACACTAGTGCTTCACTTTTGATGCAGATAAGGGGAAGTAAGGAAAAAGTTGAAATCAGACTTGGAATCAACAGTCATAATGAGAATAATGAAAAAACAACCCTTGCAAAAAACGTTCTGAAAAACAGTTTGAAAGCAAATTTTCCAGGAACAGAATTGGAAGAGCATTTTAAGGTAGAAGAAGAAAAAGACGGCAAAAAAATTGAATTTACGAAGAATGTTTTTGAAAAAGTTCTTGATGATTTTTCTGCAACTAAAACAATTGTTGCCGTAACTGACATTGCAGGCTTGCGTTATGAAGAAGAAACAAGTGAGCGAAAATTCATGCAGGGAATTGAAAAACTCATAGATGCGATGCGTGGAAAAGAATACTCGCTTTTCCTTATTGCCGACCCTGTAAGTCTTTCAGATTTGAATGAAAATCGTCGTGCTTTGGAAGAAATTTACACAAATCTTGTTCCATTTAGTTCCTCACAATATTCTGTCAGTGAGAATGAAAGCATTGGCGTGAATGAGTCTATCTCTTTGGGAGCAAGCAACACAATTACACAAAGTATTGCACACTCCGTTAGTCACACAATTGGAAAATCTTATACTGAAACTAATGGTACTAGCAGAACAGAAACTAACGGAACTTCTCATACAGTAACGGATGGAAAAACAAACGGTTTCTCCGTGGGAGGATTTATTGGTGTTAACGCTGGAATTATGGGGGGAGGGAATATTGGTTTCAATCATTCTAAATCTCATTCAGTTTCAGAAGGTACGAATCATTCTGTAGGATATTCGGAAAATCATTCTTTTGCTAAAGGAGTGAACGAGTCAAATACAAATGGTGAAACTGCTTCTGAAGCAAAGTCTCATTCTGATTCAATTAATATTTCAAAAGGAACAAACAAACAAATCGGTGAAAGTAAAAACATTCAGATTCAGTTTGAAAATCACACCGTCAAAAAATTGATGGAAAAGATTGATAAAATCTTAGAGCGTTACGATTCTTGTGCTGATTTGGGAATGTGGAACTGCTCAACATATTGTATAAGCGACAAAGATACAGCTCAAATGCTTGCAAGCTTATACCGTTCAATAATTCGCGGAAAAAATTCTTCGTTGGAGTCAAGCTTTGTAACACTCTGGGATTTAGAGTCTAAAAAAGTTCCTGCAATTTCTGAAGCATTAAGACATTTTGAGCATCCAAAATTTAAGTACGGTAATTTTCTAATAACGCCGGGTACACTTATTTCAAGTTCAGAATTGGCAATTCACGCAGGACTCCCAAATCATTCAGTTCCAGGAATACCAGTTCTTGAATGTGCAGAATTTGGACGTACAGTTTCTACGTATGACAAAAAAAATTCCCCTAATAAAAAAAGAGTAGAATTGTTACTTGGCGAAATTTGGCACATGAACCACAAAGAAGACCTTCCTGTAGAATTGGATGCGGACAGCTTGGCTTCTCATACATTCATAACAGGTTCAACTGGTAGCGGAAAATCAAACACTGTATATCAGCTTCTGTCTTCATTGCGAAAACGAGGTATAAATTTCCTTGTTGTAGAACCGGCAAAAGGCGAATACAAAAATGTATTTGGCAGCAATTCTGATGTGTCTGTATTTGGTACAAATCCTGACCTTTCACCTCTTCTTAGGATCAACCCTTTTAGCTTCCCTCACGGAAATGAAGATCCTTCAAAGAACATTCATATTTTGGAGCATCTTGACCGCTTGATTGAAATCTTCAATGTGTGTTGGCCGATGTATGCTGCAATGCCGGCAGTTCTTAAAGAAGCTGTAGAAAAATCATACGAAGATTGTGGTTGGAATCTTACAAAATCTACAAATAAATACGGTTCAGAATTGTATCCTACCTTTGCCGATGTTACACGGAATATACGCACAATTATTGACAGTTCGGAGTATGATGCTGAAAACAAAGGCGCATACAAGGGCTCTCTCATTACCCGCTTAAAATCTTTGACAAATGGAATCAACGGACTTATTTTCACAACTAATGAGCTTGAAAGCAAAGATTTATTTGATGAGAATGTTATCGTTGATTTGAGTCGAGTTGGTTCTACAGAAACAAAATCGCTCATTATGGGCTTGTTAGTTTTGAAGTTACAGGAATATCGCATGACAAGCGGTGTAATGAACGCTCCGCTTCAACATGTTACAGTTCTTGAAGAAGCCCACAACTTGCTCAAAAGAACCAGCACAGAGCAGTCACAGGAGAGCGGAAATCTGCTTGGAAAATCTGTAGAAATGCTTACAAACTCAATTGCCGAAATGCGTACGTATGGAGAAGGTTTCATAATCGCAGACCAGGCTCCAGCATTGCTTGATATGGCAGTTATTCGCAATACAAATACAAAAATTATTATGCGATTGCCGGACAAAGATGACCGCGAACTGGTTGGAAAGGCTGCAAACCTTAACGATGACCAAATCATTGAACTTGCAAAACTTCCGCGAGGTGTAGCAGCAGTTTATCAGAATGAATGGGTTGAAGCCGTATTGTGTAAGGTAAAGCATTTTGTAACGGATGAAAAGCCTTATTCTTATGCAAAAACGAATCCTGTATTGAGCAATATTTCCGATAAATCTCGAACACTGCGTATTGTAAGATTGTTATTAACTCTGCGTAATGAAAAAGAAATAGAAGAAATCAATTCATTCTTGAATCACTTTTATCTTCCAGCAGCTACATATGTTGGTATAAAAAAGTATATTGAAACTAAGCCTAAAAAGACTGACTTTGTAAAAATTGCACCTATTGTATCTTCTTTATTACCAGAGTTGAAAAAAAATATTTTTGATAGTCCTCTTGAGAATAAGACAATTAAGGATGTACGCCATAATTTGCAACTAGAGATTTCCAATTTGTGTCAAGACGAACAATTGCAGAGAAATATCTTACAATGCTTACTTATAGATTATGCTTATAATGACTTAAGTAATCCGCAGAAATTGGCTGAACTGAAGATGGATGAAGGGAAATAAAAATGGAATTTAATTTGGAGCAACTTGAAGAAAAACTTTCTGAATCGCAAAATACTCTTGACTTGCATAAACCAATTGATTTTTCAGAGTCTGGAATGGGAGACAGAGCTTTCAATCCTCATGAAGAACAGAATTTTTGGGATGATAGTGATTACCACGATAGCGATTCTGAAGATGAAGATAGTATAGATGCAGATATATGGGATAGTGATGTTTCTTACGAAGAAATGAGTGAAGAACAACAATGGAATAATGATAATCCTGATTATCCCTATGAAGATGCTAATAAGGATGACGAAATCAACGATACACACAATATTGAAGATTGGCGTGAGTATCGTGATGCCAAGCTAAACAGTAATAACCCAGATGATTTTATGAGTTATGGTGATTGGCAAGATGAAAAAGCAAAATGGGAAGAAGACCACCCAGATGGCCCATCATATAGTGATGCATTTCAGAATTACCAAAATACAGATCAAGAAGGTGATACAGAGCTGGCGAAATGGCGTGAGTATCGTGAAATGAAAGACAATAGTGATGACACTGATTCATTTCCAAGTTATGAGGACTGGACTAAGAATAAGGAAACATCAAACTCTGAACCAAAAGTCTCTTACGATATCCATACACGCAATGAAAGTTTGGAAGGAGATAGGCATCCAATAACAGGTGTACCGTTTGAAAAGAAAACTGTAAAAGATGCTGAGGGAAATGATGTTACAGGCGTATTTCCTGTTTTTGATTCTGAATTTGATGCACAGTTACCAGAAGATTTATATCAGGCATCTGATAAAGAACAGTTTGCCGAATGTAATAAGCAGTTAAAAGAATCAGTTGACAAAGACCCTGATTTAGCATCGAAATTTACCCCAGAGCAGCTTGAGCAAATTGAAAATGGTGATACTCCTGATGGATATACATGGCATCACAATGAAGAAACTGGTAAAATGCAGCTGGTAGACGCTGATGTTCATGCAAAAACTGGGCATACAGGTGGTAAAACCATTTGGG
>Ga0310695_10006657_pt1 | contig 18925 bp, 11 predicted proteins | sample RumenRJG_04DNA_FD_203882 | JGI IMG/M metagenome (GOLD analysis project Ga0310695, IMG submission 203882) | Bovine rumen microbial communities from Lethbridge, Alberta, Canada - RJG_04 (v2) (version 2) | ecosystem: Host-associated > Mammals > Digestive system > Stomach > Rumen | place: Canada...
ACGCCCAGACTCTCAAACATCTCAATGCTTTCCTTATCCAGGTAACGCTCGAAGATGACTGGGCAAGACTTCTCGACGTCAAGACCACGCTTCTCGGCCTCAGCAACCCACTCGTCGCTATAACCATTCCCGTCAAAGCGGATGGGCTTACAAGTCTTGATATCCTCGCGCAGCACGTCGATGATGGCGTGGAACTTGGCACTGTGTTCAGTACCGGCGAGTTTCTTCTCGAACTCAGGAATCTTGGCATCCACACGCTTCTTGAAGTTCACAAGTGCTTCGGCTACGGCACTGTTCAGGGCAATCATCGCACTGGCGCAGTTGGCCTCAGAACCTACGGCACGGAACTCGAAACGGTTACCTGTGAAGGCGAATGGAGAGGTACGGTTACGGTCGGTGTTATCAATGAGCAACTCCGGAATCTCAGGGATGTCCATCTTCAAGCCCTGCTTGCCAGTCATAGCGAGGAAGTCCTTGTCGGCTTTCTCAATATGGTCGAGCAGTTCGCTGACCTGCTTGCCAAGGAATGAAGATACGATGGCAGGGGGAGCCTCGTTCGCACCCAGACGGTGAGCGTTGGTAGCACTCATGATAGAGGCTTTCAGCAGACCGTTGTGCTTATAGACACCCATCAGTGTCTCAACGATGAAGGTTGCAAAGCGCAGGTTGGCCTCAGGAGTCTTGCCAGGGGCGTGCAACAGAATGCCGTTGTCGGTGCTCAAGCTCCAGTTGTTGTGCTTACCGGAACCGTTGATTCCTGCAAATGGCTTCTCATGGAGCAGTACGCGAAAACCGTGCTTGCGAGCCACACGCTTCATGACAGACATGAGCAACATGTTATGGTCAACGGCCAGGTTTGTTTCCTCAAAGATAGGTGCCAACTCGAACTGGTTGGGAGCCACCTCGTTATGACGCGTCTTACAGGGAACACCCAGTTCCAACGCCTCAATCTCCAGCTCACGCATGAAGGCAGCCACACGCTCAGGGATACTGCCGAAGTAGTGGTCATCCATCTGCTGGTTCTTGGCAGAGTCGTGTCCCATCAGGGTACGACCTGTCAGCAACAGGTCAGGACGAGCGGCATAGAGACCTTCGTCCACGAGGAAATACTCCTGTTCCCAACCGAGGTTAGAGGTAACCTTCTTCACACTGGGGTCGAAGTAATGGCATACATCGGTAGCAGCTACATTGACAGCATGAAGGGCACGCAGCAGAGGTGCTTTATAGTCGAGTGCCTCACCGCTATAAGATATAAATACGGTGGGGATACAGAGCGTATCATCGATGATGAATACAGGCGAGGTGGGATCCCATGCAGAATAGCCACGGGCCTCGAAGGTGGAACGGATACCACCAGAGGGGAATGAAGAGGCGTCGGGCTCCTGCTGTACGAGCAGCTTACCTGTGAACTCTTCTACCATACCACCCTTTCCATCATGCTCTATGAATGAGTCGTGTTTCTCGGCTGTACCCTCTGTCAGAGGCTGGAACCAGTGTGTATAGTGTGTCACACCATTCTCCGTAGCCCATTGTTTCATACCCTCGGCTACTGCGTCTGCCACCTGACGATCCAGTCGGGAGCCATTGTCCATCACGTCAATCATCTTTTCATAGACATCCTTTGGAAGATACTTATACATCTTCTCGCGATTGAAGACCTTCTTTCCAAAATACTTTGCCGGTCTCTCACTGGGTGTTTTTACATCGAGAGGCTTCTTTTTGAATGCCTCACCGACAACCTGAAATCTTAAAGCTTCCATAATCTTATTAATTTAATGTGGTTTGCTTACAATTTGCTGTTTTCGTCGGCAAAGTTACGGCATTTTGAAAGAAATCTAAGCAAATTTTATCCTTTTTGTTTGAATAAACATTTTGTTTGTGACACTTTGTAAATATTTGAAGGATTAAAGGTGTCACTTTGTTATCATTTTGACCTCAAAACCTAGCATTTCGTTACAAAGTGTCAAATGTACAATTCTTTATAAACAAAAAAGCTAATGACTACTTGTCTACAACACCATATTGTATTACCTTTGCAGCCAATATCAGACAATACGTTAGTAAAAGTAAGGATAATATGACAAATTGCAAACTTCAAACCAGAAAAAAAGAGCAATTTAGTGGACTTTACCAACCAGACTATGAGCATGACGCATGCGGTGTAGGCATGGTGGTGAACATTAATGGTGGTAAGAGCCATGAATTGGTGGACAATGCACTGAAAGTGCTGGAGAACATGGAACACCGTGGAGCTGAAACCCGCGACAAGACCGGCGATGGTGCCGGCATTATGGTTCAGATTCCACATGAGTTTATTCTGTTGCAGGGTATCCCCGTGCCTGAAAAAAGTAAGTACGGCACAGGTCTAGTCTTCTTGCCGAAGGACGAGAAGGCTCAGCAGGAGATTCTGAGCGTGATGATTGAGGAGATTGAGCGCGAAGGACTGACGCTGATGCATCTGCGTGCCGTGCCTACTAATCCTGAAGTGCTTGGTGTAGCAGCTCGCGAAGTGGAGCCTGATATCAAGCAGATTTTCGTAACTGGCATATCGGATGAGGACGTACCCGTGTTCGAGCGTATATTATATAAGGTTCGCAAGCGTATAGAGAATCGTATAGACAATGACGATTTCTATATCTGCTCGCTGTCCAACAAGAATATTATTTATAAGGGCATGCTGACTAGCGGACAGCTGCGTCGCTATTTCCCCGATTTGTCGAATGATTACTTTACAAGCGGACTGGCACTGGTACACTCGCGCTTCTCAACTAATACATTCCCAAAATGGAAGCTAGCTCAGCCATTCCGCTTGCTGGCCCACAATGGTGAGATTAACACCATACGTGGAAACCGCGGTTGGATGAAAGCCCGTGAGAGCGTGCTGAACAGCGAGGCACTGGGTGACATCAAGGACCTGCGCCCCATCGTGCAGGAGGGTATGAGCGACTCAGCCAGTCTCGACAACGTGTTCGAGTTCCTGATGCTGAGTGGCCTCTCACTGCCACAGGCGATGGCTATCCTGGTGCCTGAGAGTTTTAACGACAAGAACCCTATCAGCGAAGACCTGAAGGCTTTCTACGAGTATCACTCTATCCTGATGGAGCCGTGGGACGGTCCTGCCGCCCTGTTGTTCAGCGACGGCCGCTATGCAGGTGGTATGCTTGACAGAAACGGTCTGCGCCCCAGCCGTTATACCATTACAAAGAGCGGTATGATGGTAGTAGCTTCAGAAGTCGGCGTAATGGACTTTGAGCCAGGCGACGTGGTATCGAAGGGTCGTCTGCAACCAGGAAAGATTCTGCTGATTGACACCCAGGAGGGTAAGATATACTATGATGGAGAGATCAAGGAAAAGCTCGCCAAGGCTCATCCTTACCGTGAATGGCTGAACGAGAACCGCGTGCAGTTAGAAAAGCTGAAGAGCGGTCGCCACGTCGAGAACGGCGTAAAAGATTTGGAGCAGAAACTCGTCACCTTCGGCTTCGGTCAGGAGGATATCGACAAGACCATCATCCCAATGGCAACAGCTGGTCAGGAACCTGTAGCTGCTATGGGTAACGATACTCCATTGGCTGTTATCAGCGACCGTCCACAGGTGCTGTTCAACTACTTCCGTCAGCAGTTCGCACAGGTAACCAACCCTGCCATCGACCCCATTCGTGAGGAACTAGTGATGTCGTTGACGGAATATATCGGCGCTGTAGGTACTAACATCCTGACACCCGATGCTTCGAACTGTAAGATGGTACGCCTGCCACAGCCTGTTTTGACCAACACACAACTTGATATACTTTGTAACATCCGCTACAAGGGCTTTAAGACACAGAAGCTCGCCATGCTGTTCGAGATAGCACAAGGCGAGGAAGGACTGCGCAAGGCACTTGATGATTTGTGCCACCAGGCCGAGGCTAGTGTGGACGAGGGCGTAAACTACATCATCCTCTCCGACCGTGACATCGACGAGAAGCATGCTGCTATCCCATCGCTGTTGGCAGTAAGTGCTGTTCACCACTACCTGATTAGCGTGGGCAAACGTGTACAGACCGCCCTGATTGTGGAGAGCGGTGAGATTCGCGAGGTGATGCACGCCGCCCTGCTGTTGGGCTACGGTGCCAGTGCCCTGTGTCCATACATGACGTTTGCCGTGCTCGATGACCTGGTGAAGAAGCATAAGATCCAGGAGGAATATGCCACTGCCGAGAAGAACTACATCAAGGCGGTTGACAAAGGTCTGAAAAAGATTATGTCCAAGATGGGTATCTCGACCATCCGCTCATACCGTGGAGCCAAGATTTTCGAATCCATCGGTCTTAGCGAGGACTTGCTGCGCCGCTACTTCGGCACCGAGGTAAGCACTATCGGTGGTATAGGTCTGAAGGAGATTGCACGCGATGCCATCCGTTTGCAGGAGGAAGCCAAGAAACAGACGTTGTTGCAGAACCAGGGACAGTTTGCTTGGCGCAAAGACGGTATCAAGCACGCTTGGAACCCTGAGACGATTGCTAACTTGCAATTGGCCACCCGTCTGGGCAGCTATAAGAAATACAAGGAGTGGGAGAAGATGGTTGACGAGAAGGAATCGCCCATCTTTATCCGCGACTTCTTCAACTTCAAGAAAGCCGCCAAGCCCACCCCAATCGACGAGGTAGAACCTGTAGAGAGCATCGTGAAGCACTTCGTAACGGGTGCCATGAGTTTCGGCGCCTTAAGCATCGAGGCTCACGAGGCATTGGCACTGGCCATGAACAAGCTGGGTGCACGCTCTAACACTGGTGAAGGTGGTGAGGACAACGCCCGTTACCACTCAGAGGTAGATGGTGTAAGCCTGAGCTCAAAGACCAAGCAGATTGCCAGTGGACGTTTTGGCGTCACCGCCGAATACCTGGTGAATGCCGAGGAGATACAGATTAAGGTGGCACAGGGTGCTAAGCCTGGTGAGGGCGGACAGCTGCCTGGTTTCAAGGTCAACGAGATTATCGCCAAGACACGTAACGCTATCCCTGGCATCTCGCTCATCTCTCCCCCACCTCATCACGACATCTACAGTATCGAGGACCTGGCACAGCTCATTTTCGACCTGAAGAATATCAACCCCACTGCTGCTGTCAGCGTGAAACTCGTTGCCGAGAGTGGCGTAGGAACCATTGCTGCCGGTGTAGCCAAGGCTAAGGCCGACCTCATCGTTATCTCTGGTGCCGAGGGTGGTACGGGTGCCAGCCCTGCCAGTTCTATGCGTTTCGCAGGTATCTCTCCTGAGATTGGTCTCGCTGAAACCCAGCAGACGCTGGTCATCAACGGTCTGCGTAACCAGGTTCGCCTGCAGACCGACGGACAGTTGAAGACCGCCAAAGATGTCATCATCATGGCCATGTTGGGAGCCGATGAGTTCTCGTTTGGTACCCTGCCGCTAATCGTGTTGGGTTGTGTGATGATGCGTAAGTGTAACACCAATACCTGTCCGATGGGTGTGGCCACCCAGAACCCGGAGCTGCGCAAGCATTTCCAGGGTCGTTCAGAATATGTGGTGAACTTCTTCACCTTCCTAGCCGAACAGGTGCGCGAATACCTTAGCGAGATTGGTGTTCACAGTCTTAAGGAGATTATTGGTCATACAGAGCTCATCGAGGTAGATACCACCAACGCTACTGATAAGCAGAAGACCATCGACTTTGCCCGTCTGCTGCACAAGCCTGAGACAGATAAGGCACTCTACTGGGACCGCGGTGCATTCACCAAGGTGAGCGGTGTGAAGGATGAAGAGATTATCAAGGCTGCTCAGAAGGCTATCGACAGTCAGGAGGAGATAACTCTCGACTACGCCATCAAGAATACCGACCGTGCCGTAACTACCATGCTGAGTGGTGTCATCGCCCAGAAATACGGCGAGGCTGGTCTGCCCGACAGCACCATTAAGATTAAGTTCAAGGGCTCGGCAGGTCAGTCGTTCGGTGCCTTTGCCGTGAAGGGTCTTGCCATCCGACTTGAAGGTGAAGCCAACGACTACTTCGGCAAGGGACTCTCCGGTGGACGCATCAGCATTCTGCCCCCAGCTCGCAGCAGCGAGGAATTCCATGCCGAGAACAACATTATTGCAGGAAACACGGGTCTTTACGGTGCCACCTCAGGTGAACTCTATATCAATGGTAAGGTAGGCGAACGCTTCGGCGTGCGCAACTCCGGTGCCATTGCCGTCATCGAGGGTGCTGGCGACCACTGCTGTGAATATATGACTGGCGGACGCGTCGTCGTACTGGGAAAGACCGGTCGTAACTTCGCCGCAGGTATGTCGGGCGGTGTAGCTTACGTCTATGACCCCGACCACACCTTCGACTACTTCTGTAACATGGATATGGTGGAGCTCTCGCTGGTCGAGGATTCCGTTTCTCGTAAGGAGCTGCTCGAACTCATCCGTCAGCACTATCTGCACACAGGCTCTGCCCTTGCAGGTCGTATGCTCGACGACTGGCACCGCTACATCGAGGACTTCATCCAGGTAGTTCCTATCGAGTACAAACGTGTGCTCGAAGAGGAGAAGATGCGGAAGTTGCACGAGAAGATTGCCGATATTCAGAGAGATTACTAAATTGTAAATGGTAAATTGTCAAATTGTACATTGAAATGGGAAATCCAAAAGCATTTTTAGAGATACACCGCCAGGAGGCGGGATACCGTCCGATTCACGATAGAATCCACGACTTTGGCGAGGTAGAGCAGACGCTCAACACGCGCGAACGTAAACTGCAGGCATCACGCTGCATGGACTGTGGCGTGCCTTTCTGCCACTGGGCCTGTCCGCTGGGAAACAAAGCACCCGAGTGGAACGATGCCCTGTATAAAGGTGACTGGGAGTTGGCTTACCGCCTGCTGAACAGTACCAACCCCTTCCCCGAATTCACGGGCCGCATCTGTCCCGCACTCTGCGAGAAGGCCTGCGTACTCAACCGTTTCAACCACGAGCCAACAACCAATCGCGAAGACGAGGCCGCTATCACGGAGGCCGCTTTCCGCGAAGGTTACATACAACCCAAGACCGACATCAAGCGTAATGGCAAGAAGGTGGCAGTGATTGGTGCTGGTCCTGCCGGACTGGTAGCTGCCAACGACCTGAACCTGATGGGTTACCAGGTGACCGTCTTCGAGAAGAACGAGGCTGCTGGCGGACTGCTCCGCTACGGCATCCCCAACTTCAAGCTCAACAAGGCTATCATCGACCGCCGCATCGCCCTGCTGGAGCAGGAAGGCATTGAGTTTAAATATGGACAAGACATATCTCTCACCTCTGACCTCTCACCTCTAACCTCTGACTTCGACGCCGTCGTTATCTCTACAGGTACTCCGACTGCCCGTGACCTCAAGGCTCCTGGCCGTGAGTTGAAGGGTGTCCACTTCGCCCTCGAGATGCTGTCTCAGCAGAACCGAGTGCTGGCTGGTATGGAGTTTTCTAAGGACGAGCGCGTCACCGCCAAGGGCAAGGATGTACTTGTCATCGGTGGTGGTGATACTGGCAGCGACTGTATTGGTACTGCCCACCGCCAGGGATGCAAGAGCGTTACTCAGATTGAGATTATGCCGAAGCCCGTGGAAGGTCCCGAGGACCCGCAGAACCCCTGGCCCAACTGGCCCCGCACCCTCAAGACTACCTCAAGTCACGAGGAGGGTTGCACCCGTCGCTGGAATATCAACACCCTGGAGTTTTTGGGCGAGAACGGCAAACTGACTGGCGTAAAGGTTCAGGAGATTGACTGGAAGCCAAACCCAGAAGGCGGTCGCCCCATCATGATCGAGAAGGGCAAGCCCGAGATTATCAAGGCCGAGCTCTGTCTGCTGGCTATGGGATTCTTGAAGCCTGAACATCCGGAGTATCCCAAGAACGTCTTCGTCTGTGGCGACTCGGCTAATGGTGCCTCGCTCGTAGTCCGCGCGATGGCCAGTGGTCGTCAGACCGCCCAAAAGGTAGCCTCTTATCTCCAACACAAATAGACTTTAGTTCCATTTTTAGAAAATCCCTGTTTTCCAATACGGAATTCAGGGATTTTTTTGTACCTTTGACTTCGTCGAAAATACTCTCGCTCGGAAAAACCTAAATACATTTGGTTTTTCACTCGCTTATTCGTATCTTTGCCACAAAATATGAATATGACTTCCTATTTGAATACAGAGAATATTGCCCGTAGTAAGGATGGTGTAGAATATCATCCGCTACGACCTTTTCTGCCTGAGAATGCCAAGGTGCTCTTCCTAGGCAGTTTCCCACCTCAGCGCAAGCGTTGGTGTATGGATTTTTATTATCCCAATTTCATCAACGACCACTGGAGGATCGAGGGACAAATATTCTTTGGTGACAAGAACCATTTCGTGGATTTGCAGGCCAAGCACTTTAAGATTGACGAGATTGTAGCGTTCTGTAAAGAGAAAGGCCTCGCCTTCTTCGACACTTCTACGGCTATCCGTCGCCTCAAAGACAATGCATCGGACAAATTCCTGGAAGTCGTGGAACCAACGGACATCGCGAGCCTCTTGCAACGACTGCCACACTGCAAGGCCATCGTCACCACGGGCGAGAAAGCCACAGAGACCATCTGCGCCTCGCTCGGCATTGCAGAAATTCCCAAGGTCAACACGTCCGTTCTCATCCCTCATCCATCATCCATCTCACCTCATCCATCAACCATCAGCCTCTGGCGCCTGCCATCGTCCTCCCGCGCCTACCCGCTGGCTTTCGACAAGAAAGTAGAGGCCTATCGCCGGATGTTCGACTCGCTATAACGTCGGGACACCTCCCAATTATTAAGTATTCTTAGTCTTTGATGGTCTATTTCTAACACTTTGTAAGAAAAGCAAGGGATTAGAATTCAATGTGTCAATAAAATGGGCTGATTTAGGGTTGAATTCTATACAAAATGATATTTATTCAGTTTTTTTACAAACATAAAGGCAATATTTCTTGGTTGGTTTTGTCTTTTTGACTACCTTTGCACTCGAAATTCTAACAAAAAGATAGAATAATTAGGTATTTATGAGCAAAATGGCACAAAAACTCAGATTTTCAAAGATGCATGGTTGCGGAAACGACTACATCTATGTCAATACGATGGAGTTCACCGTGCCAGATCCTGTGGCTGCTGCCATTGCATGGAGCGACCGCCACAAGGGTATCGGGTCTGACGGCCTGGTGCTGATAGGGAAATCACCCGTGCCTGAAGCCGACTATACCATGCATATATATAATGCGGACGGGTCGGAAGCCATGATGTGTGGCAATGCGTCGAGGTGTATTGGAAAGTATCTCTATGAGAAGACCCACCCCTGGCCCCTCCCTGTGAAGGAGGGGAATGGATACCAAGAGACCGAGATTCGTTTGCTCACGTTGTCGGGTATCAAGGTTCTTCATCTGCACATCGTCAACGACATCGTTGAATATGTTACAGTCGATATGGGCGAGCCTGTCTTCGAGGACGGAACCCTTTTCAATCCCACTCTCGCGAGAAGTCTATCTACTCCCCTCCATCACAGGGAGGGGCAGGGGGGTGGGTCTGCTCTTTTCGTCTCTATGGGGAACCCCCACTATGTTATCTTCACGGATAATGTGGACCAGGTGGGTGAAACCGGACGACTGCTCGAAAAGCACCCGGCCTTTCCACAACGCTGCAACATAGAGCTTGCCCGCATAGAGGCGGACGGAACCATCCGGACTCGCGTCTGGGAACGCGGAAGCGGTATTACTCAAGCTTGTGGCACCGGTGCCTGCGCTACTGCCGTAGCAGCCGCCTTAACGGGCAGGGCTGGACGCAAGAGCAACATCGAGATGGACGGCGGTACACTCAGTATTGAGTGGTGCGAAAAAGATAACCACGTCTATATGACCGGACCTGCTGAATTCGTCTTCGACGGCGAAACCTATGTCCCCTAAGTTAGGGGACGACAGGGGTCTGAACAGGCGCAGTCCCCTCAAATAGTAGTAATTAAATGGTTTGATAAACGCTTGTTCAGACCCCAAACCCCTAACTTAGGGGCCTCATAATATGGCATTAGTAAATATACATTTCCTGAACTTGCAGAACAACTATTTGTTCGCCGACATTGCCAAGAAGGTGAATGCCTTCAAGGTGATGCACCCCAAGGCCGATGTGATTTCTTTGGGCATCGGTGACGTGACGCAACCGCTGGCTCCCGCCGTTGTGGAGGCAATGCATAAGGCAGCCCACGAGATGGGTACCTCGAAGGGGTTCCGCGGATACGGTCCTGAGCAGGGCTATGACTTCTTGCGTGAGGCCATTCTGAAGAATGACTTCCGTCCCCGTGGCATACATCTTGACATTGACGAGATCTTTGTCAACGACGGTGCGAAGAGCGACACCGGCAACTTCCAGGAACTGCTTCACTGGGATAACTTCATCGGTGTGACCGACCCCATCTATCCCGTGTATATCGACTCCAACGTGATGATTGGTCGTTGCGGTACCTTCCGTGACGGACGATGGACCAACGTGCGCTACCTGCCCACAACGGCAGAGAACGGGTTTATTCCCGAGCTGCCTAAAGGTCGTCCCGTCGATGTCATCTACCTGTGCTACCCCAACAACCCGACGGGTACGGTCATCACCAAGCAGGAGTTGCGCAAGTGGGTGAACTATGCGCTGAAGAACGATGCGCTGATTCTCTACGATGCAGCCTATTCTGCCTATATCCGCGACCCGGAGATTCCCCGTAGCATCTACGAGATCCGTGGTGCCAAGAAGTGCGCCGTCGAGTTCCACTCGTTCTCAAAGACGGCTGGATTTACGGGTGTCCGTTGTGGCTATACGGTAGTTCCCAAGGAGGTGAGCGTATCGACTTTCGAGGGCGAGCGCATCCCGCTGAACCAGTTGTGGCTGCGCCGCCAGTGTACGAAGTTCAACGGCACGAGCTATATCTCGCAGCGAGCTGCCGAGGCCATCTATTCGCCCGAGGGCAAGGAGCAGATTAAGTCCACCATCGACTATTACATGGAGAATGCCAAGCGTATGCTGACACGCCTTCGCGCACTGGGCTACGAGGTGTATGGTGGCGAGAATGCCCCATATATCTGGATGCGTACCCCCGACGGCATGGATTCATGGTCGTTCTTCGAGGCCCTGCTCTATGGTGCCTACGTGGTCTGCACGCCAGGAGTCGGCTTCGGCCCGTCAGGCGAAGGCTACGTCCGGTTCACCGCCTTCAGCAGTCACGAAAAGACGGAGGAGGCTCTGGACCGCATAGAGAAATGGAGCAAAGGATAACGGAATCGATTTCAAATATATGTTCGTAACCTCATGGGAGGTTCTAGTATTCATTTAAAGGTAAAAAGGTATGAAAAGAATTGAAGCAATTATCCGCAAGACGAAGTTCGAGGATGTGAAGGAAGCATTGCTCAACTCGGACATCGACTGGTTTGAGTACCACAACGTGCACGGCATCGGCCAGAGCCGACAGGAGCGTATTTACCGTGGTGTCCAGTACTCGACGGACGTGATAGAGCGTGTGGCACTGACCATCGTGTGTCGCGATCCGCTGGTGGAGCCTACGGTGAAGGTGATTCTGGATGTAGCCCATACGGGCGAGGTGGGTGACGGCCGCATCTTCGTGAGCGACATGATCGACACCTGGAGCATCCGCACCGGTGAACATGGTGATACTGTTCTTAAAGATAAGAAGTGAACAGTGAATAGTGAAGAAATAGGATAACAAACACAAAAACATTTAGGATATGAACGAAATAGGATTATCACTCGATACCGTATGGATGCTGTTGGCAGCCATGTTGGTTTTCTGGATGCAGCCCGGTTTTGCGCTGTGTGAGGCTGGTTTTACACGCAGTAAGAACACCGCTAACATCCTGATGAAGAACTTTGTCGACTTCATGTTCGGCTCGCTGTTGTTCTTCTTCCTCGGCTTTGGATTCATGTTCGGCAGCGAGGGCGCCGGTTTCATCGGCATGCCTAACTGGGGCGACCTGAGTTTCTATAAGGGCGACCTGCCCGTTGAAGGTTTCTTGATTTTCGAGACCGTGTTCTGTGCCACCTCCGCCACCATCGTCAGCGGTGCCATGGCCGAGCGCACCAAGTTCTCGATGTACCTTATCTACAGTGCTGTCATCTCGCTGTTCATCTACCCCATCGAGGGTCACTGGACCTGGGGAGGCGGTTGGCTCTGCAACGATGCTGCCGACGGCTTCATGATGACCACTTTCGGCGACGTGTTCCACGACTTCGCAGGCTCTGCCATCGTGCATAGCGTAGGTGGCGTGCTGGCCCTGATTGGCGCCATGGCACTGGGTCCCCGCATCGGCAAGTATGGCAAGGACGGCAAGAGCCGTGCTATTCCCGGTCACAACCTGACAATGGCTGCCCTGGGTGTCTTCATCCTCTGGCTCGGCTGGTTCGGCTTCAACCCCGGTTCTCAGCTGGCTGCAAGTGGTGAGGTGAACCGCGTTGCCATCTCTCACGTGTTCCTGACCACCAACCTCGCAGCAGCTGCCGGTGGCGTGGCTACCATGTTCCTGACTTGGCTCAAGTATGGCAAGCCCTCACTCTCACTGACGCTCAACGGTGTACTGGCAGGTCTTGTGGGCATCACAGCCGGATGTGACATCGTATCTCCCGTCGGTGCCGTCATCATCGGACTTGTTTGTGGTATTGCACTCGTCTATGCTATTGATTTTATCGACCATAAATTACATATTGACGACCCTGTAGGTGCTAGTTCCGTTCATGGTGTCTGCGGTATCCTGGGAACCCTCATGACCGGTCTGCTGTCAACCACTAACGGTGCCTTCTACGGTTACGGCTGGGGATTTTTCGGTGCTCAGTGCTTCGGCATTCTGGTCATCGACCTCTGGGCTGCCGCCTGCGGATTCGCCCTGTTCTATGGTATCAAGAAGCTGCACGGCCTGCGCGTTGACAAGCGAATAGAAGAGGAAGGACTCGACATCTATGAGCATGGAGAAGCATGCTACAACTAATTAACAAAGCGGCCTTTGGCCTAATTGATAATTGATAGTTGATAATTAAGAATTAAAAATTTAGGGTATGAAAAAGATTGTTATGTTTGCAATGGGTTTGGTGCTTAGCTGCACCACCCTTGCTCAGGAGAAAATTGAAACTACGATTAGTGCTGATTTCGTAAGTAGTTACATCTGGCGTGGCCAGGATTTAGGAAGCACTGCCATTCAGCCGACCTTGGGCGTTGGATACAAAGGACTGTCGCTGACAGCCTGGGGCAGCTACGGACTCGTCAACAAAGACGATGTCAAGGAGTTCGACCTGACACTGGACTATACCATCGGCGGACTGAGCATCGGTATTACCGACTACTGGTTCAGCAGGATGGACGGTGGAGATCCCGACGGTCGCTACTTCAAGTACGAGGCCCACGGTACCAACCATGTGTTTGAAGGCTACATCGGCTACGACTTCGGCTTTGCCTCACTCCGTTGGTTCACCAACTTCGCCGGCAACGACGGCGTGAACAAGAACGGCAAGCGAGCCTATAGCAGTTATGTGGAAGCTGCTGTCCCATTTAAACTGGCTACCGTAGATTGGACTGCTACAGCTGGCGTCGTTCCCTACGCCACCACCTCGTATGCCACCACAGGCTTCGCCGTCACCAAGCTCGCCCTGAGAGCTACAAAAGACATAAAGATAAGTGATACGTTCTCTATTCCTGTGTTTGCAGAAGTTGTTGGAAACCCCTGCTCACAGAAAGCTTACCTGGTTCTGGGATTAACGCTGCATCCATAAAAAACAACCGAATCAGGCAAGTGTCCTCTCTTCCGCCTCAATGGTGGGAGAGAGGATCTTTTTATATTGAAAAACCATCGGAATCCTCAAAAGTAACAGATTGCAAATAATAAGCATTGTTTTAAGACAAAAAGAAAGGAATTCAGACCTCGACCTGCTGCAAGACTTTACACCTTGTCAGATTTGCGTGTTTTTAACAATCAAAAGACCAGCCATATCACCTGATTGGTGTCAGAAAGCATTATCTTTGCAATCCATAAATACTGTTTTTGATTTATGGACACAAAATACATTTTCGTTACGGGCGGTGTCGTTTCCTCATTAGGAAAGGGCATTATATCGGCCTCTATAGGCAAACTGCTGCAAGCACGCGGCTACAAGGTAACCATCCAGAAGTTCGACCCCTACATTAACATCGACCCTGGCACGCTGAACCCCTACGAGCACGGCGAGTGCTACGTGACTGACGACGGTTTCGAGACGGACCTGGACCTGGGGCACTACGAACGCTTTACAGGCATACATACAACACGAAACAACTCTATAACAACAGGGCGTATCTACAAGACCGTCATTGATCGCGAGCGACACGGCGACTATCTGGGCAAGACTATCCAGGTAGTGCCACACATCACGGACGAGATTAAACATCGAATGCTACGCAAAGATGAGAAGAACGAACAGTTGGACTTCGTCATTACAGAGGTGGGCGGTACTATCGGCGACATTGAGAGTGCGCCATTCATGGAGGCTATCCGACAGTTGCGTTGGCAACTGGGTCGTGACGCGGTGTGTGTGCACCTGACCTATGTGCCCTATCTGAAGGCTGCCGATGAGTTGAAGACAAAGCCCACACAACACTCCGTGAAGGAACTACAGGGCATGGGTATCCAACCTGACATCCTCGTACTTCGTACAGAGCGACACCTGGATGACCATCTGCGTATGAAGGTGGCTTCGTTCTGTAACGTTGACCTGGAATGTGTGGTGCAGAGCGAGGATATGCCCTCCATCTATCAGGTGCCTGTGAGCATGCAGCAACAGGGACTCGACGCTGCCATCATGCGAAAGATAGGCATCCCCGTGGGTGAGACACCTGCCATGAAATCGTGGCACGACTTCCTGAACAAACAGCGCAACGCCACGCGTGAGGTGCATGTGGCATTGGTGGGCAAGTACGACTTACAGGATGCCTATAAGAGCATCCGCGAGAGCCTGAACCTGGCAGGCATCTACAACGATGTGAAGGTAAGGATTCATTTCGTGAACAGCGAAGAAGTAACGGCTGAGAATGTCGCTGAGAAACTCAACGGCATGGCGGGTATCATCGTCTGTCCAGGTTTCGGTCAGCGAGGCATCGAGGGAAAGATTATCGCTGCAGAATATACCCGTACACACGACATTCCTACCTTCGGCATCTGTCTGGGTATGCAGATGATGGTCATCGAGTTTGCCCGTAACGTGCTGGGCTACAAGGATGCTAACAGTCGTGAGATGGACAACGAGACGCCGCATAACGTCATTGACATCATGGAGGAGCAGAAAAGCATCACCCAGATGGGCGGCACGATGCGACTGGGTGCCTACGACTGTGAGCTGGTCAAGGGCAGTCGCGTTTATAAGGCTTACGGCGAAAAGAAGATGATCAGCGAACGCCACCGTCATCGCTATGAGTTCAACAATGCCTATAAGGACGAATACGAACGGGCTGGCATGCAGTGTGTAGGCATCAACCCTGCTGCCAACCTCGTAGAGATTGTCGAGATACCCGAGAAGCGCTGGTACATCGGCACCCAGTTTCACCCCGAATATTCGTCCACGGTGCTCCATCCGCATCCGTTGTTCATGAGTTTCATTCGGGCGTGCCTTGTCAAATAGTAAAATTGTCAAATAGTAAAATAGTCAAATATAACCATGTGTGGAATCGTAGCTATATTGAATGTAGAAGAGCAGACTTCTAAACTGAGAGAGAAAGCACTGAAGATGAGTCAGAAAATCCGTCATCGCGGACCCGACTGGAGTGGAATATACTGTGGTGGCACGGCCATCCTCGCCCATGAGCGTCTAAGCATTGTAGACCCGGAGTCAGGTGGTCAGCCCCTGTTCTCGCCTGACAAGAAACAGGTGTTAGCCGTGAATGGCGAGATCTATAACCATCAGGAGATTCGTCGCCGCTATGCCGGCCAGTATGAGTTCCAGACGGGTTCGGACTGTGAAGTGATACTAGCGTTGTATCGTGAAAAGGGCATCAATTTTCTGGAAGACCTGAGCGGCATCTTCGCCTTTGTACTCTACGACGAGGAACGCAACGAGTTTCTGATAGCCCGCGACCCCATCGGTGTCATACCTCTATATATAGGTTACGACAGCGACGGCAAGGTATATGTGGCTTCTGAACTGAAAGCCCTCGAAGGCCAGTGCGAGCGTTACGAGCCGTTCCTGCCCGGCCACTACTATTGGAGTGTCGACCCAGGACAGAAGTGGTACTATCATCGCGACTGGATGCAGTATGACGCTGTAAAGGATAATCCCGCCAGTGTGGAGGCTATCCGCAATGCACTAGAGGCTGCCGTGAAGCGCCAGCTGATGTCCGACGTGCCCTACGGCGTACTGTTGTCTGGAGGGTTGGACTCTTCCGTCATCTCCGCCATCGCCGAAAAGTTCTCAGAACATCGTATTGAGGACGACTCGAAGAGCAAGGCCTACTGGCCCCGTCTGCACTCCTTTGCCGTAGGACTAAAGGGAGCTCCCGACTTGGCAAAGGCTCGCCTAGTGGCCGACCATATCGGTACCGTTCACCATGAGATCAACTATACCATCCAGGAGGGACTGGATGCTATCCGCGACGTCATCTATTATATTGAGACCTACGATGTCACCACCGTCCGTGCCTCCACACCCATGTACCTGTTGGCAAGGGTCATCAAGTCGATGGGCATCAAGATGGTGCTCAGCGGCGAGGGTGCCGACGAGATATTCGGAGGCTACCTCTATTTCCATAAGGCCCCCACAGCCAAGGACTTTCACGAAGAGACCGTCCGCAAGCTTTCCAAACTGCACCTCTACGACTGTCTGCGTGCCAACAAGAGCCTTTCGGCATGGGGTGTCGAAGGACGTGTGCCCTTCCTCGACAAAGAGTTCCTCGATGTCGCCATGCGTACGAACCCTGAGGCCAAGATGTGCCCAGGCAATACGATGGAGAAGAAGATTGTGCGTGAGGCCTTTGCCGACATGCTGCCCGCAGAGGTTGCCTGGCGCCAGAAGGAGCAGTTCTCTGACGGTGTGGGCTATTCATGGATTGACACCCTAAAGGCCGTAACGTCGGTAGCGGTTTCCGACGAGCAGATGGCTCACGCCGCCGAACGTTTCCCCATCAATCCACCCAAGAACAAGGAGGAATATTACTATCGCAGCATCTTTGCTGAGCACTTCCCCAGCGACAGTGCCGCCAAGAGTGTTCCCAGCGAGGCCAGCGTGGCCTGTAGCACAGCCATCGCCCTTGAGTGGGACGAAGCCTTTAAGAACATGAACGACCCCTCAGGCCGTGCCGTCAAAGGGGTGCATGAGCAAGCCTATTAAAATAGGGAAATATCTTTATAGATAGCGACGTGTTTAAATAGAGCAGGACGGTAGAACGTCTCACCCTGTGATTTCTTGGATGACAAGGCTTGCCAGCGTCATGCCAAAGACGGCGGTGATTTGTACGAGCGAGCCTTTCACCTCACCCACTTGACAGGCAGGCTCATCGCTGAACACGCACTTGAATTTCCGCTTCGGGAAACGCTGCTGTTTCTTGAAGCGGTTTCTTAATGCACGAGCCAAGGGGTCTCCCTTAACCTTCCAGAACTCAGCAACCTGTACCCTCGTGGGGTCTAACTTCAAGGCGGCACCCATCGACGAGAAGAACTTGGCCTTCGTCTGGCAAGCCAACTCAATAAGCAATGCCTTGTCCTTCAGCGAATCAATAGCATCAATGATAAAGTCGTAGTTGTCTAACGCAAAGGTGGGAGCAGACTCTTCATCAAAGAGTTTGCAAAGCGCTGTTATCTCGGCCTGGGGGTTGATGGTGAGCAATCGTTCACGAAGGGCTTCTACCTTTACCTGTCCTATGGTTTGCTGGGTGGCCATCAGTTGGCGGTTGATATTAGTGACATCCACACGGTCGAAGTCCACCAGAGTGAGATGCTTTACACCCGTTCGTACCAAGGCTTCGGCACACCAGGAACCTACACCCCCGACACCGAATATAATAACACGCTGGGCACCGATGCGCTTCATTGCATCAGTGCCCAGCAATTGTTCTGCTCGTTGAAACATGAGCTTTTCTATTGATTAGAAGTCCATCTTATCGAGCTCGTCAGAGAAATCCTTAGGCTCGTTAGCGGGCTCATGATATTCCTCGTTGCGCTCACGACGCTCAGGACGGGGGCGACGCTCACCACGATCATTGTGATCAGGACGCTGGCGACGCTCGCCACGCTCAGGACGCTCACGACGACGCTGCTGAGGCTCTACATAACCTTCGGGCTTCTCAACGAGTACACGATGAGAGAGCTTGAACTTACCAGTCTTAGGATCAATCTCGAGGAGCTTCACCTGAATCTTGTCACCCTCTTTGATACCAGCCTCCTCGACGGTCTCGAGACGCTTCCAGTCAATCTCAGAGATGTGCAACAGACCATCCTTGCCAGGCATGAACTCTACGAAGCATCCGTAAGGCATAATGCTACGGACGGTACCCTCGTAAACCTCACCAACCTCAGGAATGGCAACGATTGCCTTAATCTTAGCGATAGCGGCATCAATGCTATCCTTGTTAGGACCGCTGACCTGAATCTTGCCAACACCATCTTCCTCGTCAATGGTGATAGTAGCACCGGTATCCTCCTGCATCTGCTGGATAATCTTACCGCCAGGACCGATAACAGCGCCAATGAACTCCTTAGGAATCTCAAAGGCAACAATACGTGGAACATGTGGCTTCAACTCAGGACGTGGCTCAGCAATGGTATCGGTGATGCACTTCAAGATGTGCTCACGTCCAGCCTTAGCCTGCATCAGCGCCTTCTCGAGAATATCGAACGACAGACCGTCGCACTTGATATCCATCTGGGTAGCGGTCAGACCGTCCTTGGTACCGGTGGTCTTGAAGTCCATATCTCCCAGGT
>Ga0310695_10006658_pt1 | contig 18924 bp, 16 predicted proteins | sample RumenRJG_04DNA_FD_203882 | JGI IMG/M metagenome (GOLD analysis project Ga0310695, IMG submission 203882) | Bovine rumen microbial communities from Lethbridge, Alberta, Canada - RJG_04 (v2) (version 2) | ecosystem: Host-associated > Mammals > Digestive system > Stomach > Rumen | place: Canada...
GATACTCTTGTTGCTCACGATCAGTACATCGCTGAGTACGGTCAGGATCTTCCTGAAGTACGTGACTGGAAGTGGCATACACCCGAGGATAAGTAATTCCTGCCATATTAAAATTTTCAGAGAGGACATCCGATACAGGATGTCCTCTTTTTTGTACACGATAATCACCTTTTTTTATATGACAATCAGCTGTTTTATGGTATAAAAAAACTAGAGTGTAGTGTGGGGAAATGTTTTAAATGTTCAGATGGTAAGACCTTAAAGGAGGGCAACATGGCAGATGTTTCAAAGGTGTTTTTTACGGATTTCAGAACAGTGGCGGGAGTACCCCTGACAAAGAAGTTGCAGAAGCTCATTCGAATGGCAGGGATAGGAAATATAGATATGGATGGCAAATTCGTTGCCATTAAGATGCATTTCGGAGAGCTTGGAAACCTGGCTTATCTCAGACCCAATTATGCCAAGGCTGTAGCTGATGTAGTAAAGGAGCTGGGCGGTAAGCCTTTCCTTACAGACTGTAATACTCTTTATCCGGGATCCAGAAAGAATGCGCTTGAGCATCTTGACTGCGCCCAGGAGAACGGATTCAACGAGATCACAACAGGTTGTCATGTGATAATCGGTGACGGTCTCAGAGGAACCGATGATGTTGTGGTACCTGTCAGAAACGGTGAATATTGTAAAGAAGCCTATATCGGTCGTGCCCTCATGGATGCGGATATTTTTATCTCTCTTACCCATTTTAAGGGCCATGAAGCAACAGGATTCGGCGGAACTCTCAAGAATATAGGAATGGGAGGCGGCTCAAGAGCAGGCAAGATGCAGCAGCATAATCAGGGAAAACCTCATGTTAATGAGGCACTTTGCCGTAACTGTAAGCGCTGCGCAAAGGAATGCGGCAGTGATGCCATTTCCTATGATTCGGGAAAGGCTTATATCGATCCGGACATCTGTAAGGGATGCGGACGCTGCATAGGCGCATGTGCGTTTGATGCCATATCAAATAATAACAGCAATGCCAATTCCATACTGGGCTGCAAGATCGCTGAGTATACTCAGGCTATCTGCGATAACAGACCCACATTCCACATCAGTCTTATCACGGATATTTCACCCAATTGTGACTGCCACGGTGAAAATGATGCGCCCATCCTTCCGGATGTGGGTATGCTTGCATCCTTCGATCCCGTAGCACTTGATATGGCATGCGCCGATCTGTGCCAGAAGGCTGAACCCATCAGAAATTCACAGCTGGGTGATAATCTCGCAGATCCTCATCATGAGCATCATCACGATCATTGGCTGGATAATAATCCGAATATCAGCTGGAAAGAGACCTTAGAGCACGGTGAGAAGATAGGACTGGGCACCAGAAACTATGAGCTCATTACCATGAAGTAAAAGTTATATGAGATCATCATCCGCATTGATCCTGTCGGATCCATGCGGGAAACAGAGATGAGATTGCATACGCCGGTGGTGTAAAGTAAAATTAATGTAATATAAACTGCCGCGGTGCGGCAAATAAATAAGGGAGAAGCCCGTATGAACAAAAAGGAACGTGAAAGAAAAGTTGAAGCACTGCTTTCCGAACTAACACTTGAAGAAAAAATAGGCATGATACACGGGTCTGAATTTTTTAAGAGCGCCGGAGTGGAGAGGCTTGGGATCCCGCCCATCGTTTATTCCGACGGACCTAACGGTGTCAGAAAAGATTTTGAACCTGCAAGGATGAAGGAGAAGGGAACCACCGCAGATGAAGTTGGATGCGGTCCCTGCAATACTTCCATCGCATCCACATGGAACAGATCACTGGCGTGGGGAAGCGGAAGAATGCTCGGTGAAGAGGCAAGAGGACGCGGTAAGGATATGATCCTTGCACCCGGCATCAATATCAAAAGAAATCCTTTATGCGGGCGTAATTTTGAGTACATGAGTGAAGATCCGTATCTGATATCGGAGATGGTGGTCCCTCTTATCGAGGGGATTCAGGAGACGGATGTGTCGGCATGTGTAAAGCATTTTGCATGTAATGCTCAGGAGTACGAGCGCTTCATGGTCAATGTTGAAGTCAGCGACAGAGCACTTCGTGAGATCTATTTCCCGGGATTCGAGGCTGCTGTTAAGAAAGCCAAGACCAGAGGTCTGATGGGTGCATATAATCTCGTTCGCGGTTCCCATGCAAGTCAGAATAAGTGGCTCCTTACGGATGTCCTTCGCAAGGAGTGGAAATACAGCGGTCTTGTGGTTTCAGACTGGGGTGCTATCCATGACACCAAAGCTGCTGCGGAAAGCGGTCTTGATGTGGAGATGGCTGTCATCCCCGAATTTGATGACTACTACATGGCAAAGCCTCTTCTTAAAGCGGTAAAAGCCGGAGAGATAGATGAGAGTCTTATCGATGAGAAGATCCGCAATATCATCAGATTCCTGATCAATATCAGAAAGATCGATGTAGAGATAAAGAAGAGTGCTGGTGGTAAGGAAAGTGCCAGAGCGGTGCCTGTTCCCGAGAGAAACAGAGGAACATATTCCAATCCCGCTCATGCGATGCGTGCGCTTGAAACGGCAAGAGAAGCTGTTATACTCCTCAAGAATGAGGACAAGAGGCTTCCCATCCTTCCGTCTAAGGCTAAGAAGATACTGGTCATCGGTGATAATGCCAACAGAAAGCATTCCGATGCCGGTGGAAGCGCAGAGGTAAAGGCTTTATTCGAGGTCACACCGCTTCTTGGCATCACAAAGAGCTATGGCGGTAATACTCAGGTTGATTACGCAAGAGGGTACTATGTTCCGGAGGAAAAGAAATATGCCGAAGACGAACAGATGCCCTGGGATGAATATATCAAATGCGGAAAGGGTAAAGATCCCCGCTATTGCAGAACATATACGGCTGACGAGAAGAAGCTTATGAAGAAGCTTAAGGCCGAGGCTCTCGCTCTTGCTGCGGAATACGATGAGGTCATCTTTGTGGGTGGTCTGAATCATGAATATGATGTGGAGGATAAAGACAGGAAGGATATGAAGCTTCCTTTTGGACAGGATGAGCTCATCAATGAACTCCTTGATGTCAATCCCAACATGGTCATCGTCATGTTTGCCGGAAGTCCTGTTGATATGACTGCATGGTCCGACAGAGCAAAGGCTATAGTTCTTATGGCCTACAACGGTATGGAGGGCGGCAGCGCTCTCGGCGAAGTATTATGCGGTAAGGTTAATCCTTCCGGAAAGCTGGCGGAATCACTTCCAATGGGATTCGAGAATTCCTCCGTTGCCCACTTCGGAGAGTATCCGGGAAGGAAGCTTACCAAAGAAGAGAGTGCCCGTATGTTTGCAAATATCACTCAGAACTTTAATGAGGGAGTATTTGTGGGATACCGCTATTACGAGAAGTTCAACGTTCCGGTACAGTTCCCCTTCGGTCACGGACTCTCATATACAAAGTTCACATACAGGGGTCTGTCGATAAAGGATGTGAACGGCAAGCCGGTTGATAAGAGAAAAATGAGCGACGGGCTCTTCGTAGTAAGCGTCAAGGTAAAGAATACCGGTGATACCTGCGGTAAGGAAGTAGTTCAGTTCTATACCGGTGAGGCTCATCCCTCCGAGGATAATCCCGTAAAGGAACTTAACGGATTTGAAAAGATCGAGCTTAAGCCCGGCGAAGAGAAGACGGTAAGTGTAGTCCTTCCGGTTAAGGCATTCTCGCATTATGATGAGAGTATTGGCGACTGGGTAATGATGAAGGGCGAGATGAAGATCTATGCCGCATCATCATCGGCTGATGTACGACTTACAAAGAATGTGAAGATCTGAAGATCAGCTTCTTGTATCTGCAGAGTGATGCAAAGCTATAGCGAAACGTCGGGGGATATTAGGCATGTGATCCGGCCGTATAAGCTGTTTTTATCCGATTTTACTAAGGATTAAAAAATGGGAGGCGTGACATCAGTCATGCCTCTCATTTTCATTGTCATAGCATTCGCAGAACCTTGCTGAGAAGGAAGGCTCTGCACCGCCTGCATAGAGGTGGGATACGTCTCCGTAACCGATACATCTGAAATGTGCGATACCTTTACGGCGTTCTTCCGATACAACGGTGGTTACGGATGAGGGGAGAGCGCAAAGCCCGTGCCAGAGTATCATGGGAGATATATTCATGAGATAGGACAAAAGCAGGGTCTCACATCCGAAATGGGTGAAAAATACTATAGTATCATTATTGGGATGTGTCACATTAAAATACTGTCCGGTGCGTTCATATCCGTGATCTGCGAGAAATTCATCAAAGCTTTTGACTACATGATCATATTTTTCACGAAGATTCTTTTCGGTAAATACGGGATGATCGAGCCACCGGTCTCTGTCATAGAAGTCTTTATTGTTCATCCAGTCGGCAGGAAGCCAGTCCCATGCCATACCGGGATGTTCCTTTTCTTTGTCGGGGCGTACGACTTTGGTGTCAAATTCTCTGAGCCAATCTAAAGTGACAGCTTCTTTTCCCAGTTTTTTAAGAGAGGGAGCTGCTGTAGCCTGAGCTCTGCCTAAAGGGGATACATAGAATTCTTTTGCCTCCAGTTTCTCTACTCTGGGAACCAGAAGTTCGGCCTCTTTTGCTCCCGTATCCGTAAGTGAATCATTTTCGTAATCGGGGTCACCGTGTCTGATGAAGATAAGTTTCATGATAGTTCTCCTTGCATTGCTTTAGAACACAGTTGTACGTGACGGATCTGAAGGTATCTTGCAATCCCTCGCGGTCTTTACATGCAATTGTGCATCAGATCCACTGATGATTATATATTATAATTTGAATGTGGGACAGATTGATCGTATGATTCAGATCGTAATAGTTGTGAAATTAGTCAACGGAACAGGGGTTTTCTCAGTGAAACTTCTGTGAAGAGACAGTATGGACTATAAAATCAGGAGTAGTATAATAGAGCTTATTGGAGTTGATACCCGCAAAAGCGGGAAGAATTGAGTATAAGGATCAACAGGTCGGTAAGATAAGAAAGGTCTGTCAGTCGTCTTGAGAAAAAAGAGAAGAATGTCGGAAAATGAGATAAATTCAATGCTTAGGATCTACGGAGCTTCCATACTTCGCTCCTCGGAATTTAAGCGTGCGATGAATCAGACGCATCATAATTTCACTACTGTAGGAGACCATACCATCAGAGTGGCAAGAACCAGCATCAGATTATGCAATTTGTTAAACCGGATGCATATCAGGACCAATATGTCCGATGTTGTTGTGGGTTCGCTTTGTCATGATCTGGGGATACTCGGAAGAGATACATGCTTTAAGAACCGGAAAGAATGCTATAGAGAGCATCCTGTTAGGTCCCTTGATGTGGCAAGACGTCTGGTGCCTGATATCAACTACAATACAGAGAAGATAATCCGCTGCCACATGTGGCCTTTGACACTGACCAAGGTGCCCACTTCAAGAGAGAGTCTGATAGTTTCCGTGGCAGATAAATATGCGGCAATCGGTGACGGTGTAATGCGTAAGAAGAAAGCTGTGGATACTCACATATCCAGCAACCGGGTGATTTATTACGGACCGTGATAAGAACAGCCACCGATCCTCCGGTTCATAGAAGCCACTTTCGTGAATTCTGTGAGTGCAGGAAATAACTTGAAAGAATACTCTGAATATATGGAGGTGTAAAAATGGAAGACAGATTTGATGAGCTTAAAGATTACCTTGAGATAGTTCAGGACAAGGTTCAGAAGGATGTGAAGAAGTGGAAGTCAAAGGATGAGTTCAAGATCAGAAAGAATACTCTTATCCTTGGAGGCGCTGTCCTTTTCTTAGGAGGCGTGGTAGTTGGGATCCTCACTGCATCAAAGCACTGTTTTGCATCCGGTAACAGCAAGTGTAATATTTCTTACGACTGTGGCTGCAATTGCAAAGATGAAGAGTCTTGCTGTCATGGTGACGGGTGCTGCAAGTGAGTCTGATATCCGTTATCACTTTAGCTGTTTTTAAGGCACTTAAAGGCAGACTGACGGATGAAGAGGCCGAGAGACAGTATCGGCTTAATTGTGTTGAGTGGAAAGACTTCAGTAAGAAGAATAAGAAAAAGTCCCCGGAAGGTTTCCTTAACGAACAGTGGCTCCTTTCGGGGTTTTTATATGGAACTGCAAGCCGGATGCAGGAGAAACTTTTCTTTAAAGGCAGACGGATAACCGCAAAAGAAAACTCCTGTGAAGTAATGGCCACCTACAATGCGCTTTTAACGCTTGGAAGGCCTGAACCGTTTCCGGATGTGCTAAAAGAATATGCAGAAGACGGGATATGTTTCCATGGGATATTCGGAACAGATCTGAAGGCTGTAAAGATGTTTTTTGAAAAAAGAGGCTTTAATGTTACCGAATATGCAGGCGGCGGGATAGAAGATCTTAAGTCCGAAGGGGCAGCAGGGGATATACTTTCCGAAAATAAGAAAAGAGCATATATATATACCACATACAATCGGAAGAACAATCCCTTTTCCATGATACATACCATGTGTATAAGTGTGGAAGAGGCCGGATTTCAGACCCATAACGATTATGAAGGGGATAAGATCTATCCCACAGTCTATGAAGCCGTGGTTGGCTATGAAAAGGGCAGGAGCGGACCGTTCTATGCCCTTCGGATTGAAACTTGAGTTCGTCTGTGTTACACTTGTTAGAACGTTCGAACCTAAAAAGGAGGATTACCATGAAGTCTAACGAATCATCTGAAGATTATCTTGAGACAATACTTATACTCAGTGAAAAACTTCCTGTAGTGCGCTCAGTTGATATAGCCAACGAGATGGGCTATAGAAAATCCAGTGTCAGCATTGCCATGAAGCATCTTCGTGAGAGAAAGATGATCACGGTCATGGATGCAGGTTATATCTATCTTACCGAAGAAGGTAAGAAAGTGGCTGAGACCATATATGAAAGACACAGATTTCTTTCTGCATGGCTCACCGATCTCGGCGTGGACAGCGAGACCGCTGCTTCCGATGCATGCAGGATAGAGCATGTGATTAGTGCGGAAAGCTTTGCTGCACTTAAGAAATATTTAAAGAGCAAGGGATACGATCCCGAAAAGAGTTCCGATAAAAAGAGGAAGAAATGAAGGCAGTAAAAGATATATTACATAAGCTGGGATATATCATGAGCGCAAAGCAAAAGCGCCAGTATATCCTTGTTACATTTGTGGCATTTATCGGTTCATTATGGGAGCTGTTGGGTGTATCGGCAGTGCTTCCTTTTGTAGAGTCAATAATGACTCCCGAGAAGCTTGACGGGAAATGGTATTACAGGATACTGCATGAGAACTTCCATATGGAAGATCCCATGGAGATAATGACGACTCTTGGAATAGCCATCATAATCGTCTATATAATTAAGAACATCTATCTTGTTTTTTCATCATATGTACAGGCATGGTATTCTACGGGTGTTCAGAGGGACCTTTCAATTAAGCTGGAGAGGACTTTCATGAGCAGTTCATATCTATTTCACCTGGGTGTGAATTCCTCTGTACTCATCCGAAGCATTAACCAGGACGTTGTAGGCGTGTTCGGAGTATTCTTCTATCTCTTCAGAGTACTGGCGGAGCTTTTCACGGTTACGGCCATAGGTATCTATACCATCACACTGGATCCCCTCCTTGCTATCTCTCTTGTGGGGATTCTGGGATCATGCATGCTCATTCTTTTCTTCGGATTAAAGAAGCTTGTTAAACGCTTCGGACAGATCGGAAAGGACTGCGACAGCAAGATGCTCCAGTACCTGTCCCAGGCTTTCGGCGGTATCAAAGAGATAATGGTAATGAACAGACAGGAATATTTCTCCGAGAGCTTTGAGGGAGCGTGCACGCTTTCCGCAAAGGCAGCAAAGAGGAATAATTTCCTCAATGTCATTCCGAGCAATGTATATGAAGTAGTCTGCATCGGCGGACTTATCGGAATAGTGGTAGTGAGACTCCACATGACTCCCGATATGGCTGAGTTCGTTACAAAGCTTGCCATAATCGCAGTAGCCGCATTCAGACTTTTCCCTGCGGTGGGAAGACTTACAACAAATCTCAATGCCATCACATATAACCGTCCGAGACTTGATTCCATGTATGAGATGCTCAAGTCCATCGAGAATACGGAGATGTACCGCGTTAAGCATATCGATCCCGATAAGGTTGTACCCGTTAAATTCGAGAAAGAGCTTAAAGTCGACAATATCACATGGAAGTATCCTGCAGGACAGGAAAATGTTCTGGAAGGATTATCCCTTAAGCTGGAAAAGGGCAAATCACTTGCGCTAATAGGACCCTCGGGTGCAGGTAAGACAACCCTCGCCGACGTAATACTCGGACTCTTAAAACCCCAGAAGGGACATATCCTTTCAGATGATGAGGATATCTATGAGAACCTTCCCGGCTGGGCTAAGATCATAGGATATGTACCGCAGGCTGTTTATCTCACCGATGATACCATACGTGCAAATGTGGCATTCGGCATCAGAGAAAATGAGATCGATGAGGATAAGGTCTGGCACGCACTGGAAGAGGCTCAGCTCGCTGATTTTGTAAGACATCTCGAAGAGGGCCTTGATACCATGGTGGGAGAGCAGGGAGTCAGACTCTCCGGCGGACAAAGACAGAGAATAGCCATTGCCCGTGCATTGTATGAGGATCCGGAGATACTGGTGCTTGATGAAGCTACCAGTGCACTGGATACAGAGACAGAGACTGCCGTAATGGAAGCCATCGATTCACTTCATGGCAGCAAGACAATGATCATAGTAGCCCACAGACTTACTACCATCAGAAACTGTGATGAGATCTATGAAGTCAAGGACGGTATCGCCGTAAAGCGTGATAAGGCGGAAGTCTTAAATGAGATCCCCCAGGCTGATTCATAGATTTCTTCAGATAAGCGGTATAAACAGTCCCACATAATAATTGGGATAAAAGTCTGAAACAGACGTTTGAGTAAGGGGCTTGAATAAATAGCCTGAAAAGACGTTTATAAGATTGTTTTAAATAATAAGTTTGAAATAGAAAAGGTTGCGGAAGATAGAGGTCGGGTTCTTTTCCATGATCCGAATGCCATGCCGCTTGCTTATGTGATATCTGAGGGAGGAGAATATCTGGGCAGAGTAAATGATTTCACACAGAAAGTTAATTCTCTTGAGATCAATACCGATGAGTATTTTGAAAATGGTTATATCGTATTCAATTATGTGAAGCAGAGGAATTTTCATGGATATATCGATGGGAAAGAAGTTCCGGTTGAAAGAGGAGTATATCTGGGAAGCATGGTAATGAATTGCCCGGCGGGGAAGCATCATGTCAGCCTGGTTTATGAGGATCATGCTTTTGGAACAGCTGTTTTAATATCAGTGATCAGTACATTGATTTTTATTCTGGTGTATAGAATTAAGAAAATGAGAAATGTGACCAAAGAAAATGAAATTCAAGCAAATAGATAATAATAGAAAGATTTTTGAATGTATTTTGCTCATAGTGGGACTTGCCATCTGTGAGTGTATATTTTTTCGCGAGCTCCTATGGGGAGATAAATTCCCCGGGGGTGATACAGCGCTGATAATGATGGAATGTGACCATTGGTACGATGTATTAAAGTATGGTCATGGACTTACTGAGATGCGCGCTTTCTGGCCGGTCAACCATTGGCTCGGCGGTTCGGATATGATGCTCGGGGAAGGATTGCTGCACTCATTCCTTCGTTTGATTGGATGTGATCTGTTTTCGGCCTATATTGCTACAGTAGTGGTCACTCATTTTACCGGTGTCATATTTCTCTGGGTATTTCTTAGGAATATCGGAGTAAAAAGGATCGGCGTAATCGCAGCTGAGATAATGTCTTTTTTCAGTTGTTCTTTTGTTTCATTTTCAGGTCATTCACAATTCTTTTCGTATTCATATATAGCGGTCTTATTCTGGGCACTGGAGAGAATTTACCATTACAGATCGGATCATGAAAAGGGAAACAGAAGCAAGAGGTATTTCTATGAGTTTATTGCAATACTCTATTATGGATTATCCTTTCTCACTGCGTTTTATGTAGGATATTTCATGACGATCTGGATGGGATTAACGGCGCTTGTCCTTGCTGTTATCTGCAGAAAGAAAGTAAAAGCCTTACTGGTCTGGGTAAAGGATCATATAATGGAGTCTTTTATTTGCGTGGTGGCACAGATCTGGTGGATCTATCCGTTCTGCAAAGTATATCTGCCGATGTTATCTCTGTCCGGAGGAGGGTATGGGGATGAGGAGGTGGCCCTTTTCTCTGCTGACTGGAGTGATATCTTAAGGACCATCTCCAAGGCACCGTTGGAGAGACTCTGGAACAGCTATGTCAGACATAGTCTTTCGGCAGATATGGAAATGTGGAGGGGAACTGTTGAAGCTGAGGTTTCAAGCGGTTATCCGGTAATCACGGTATTATTATTTGTTTTATCTCTGGTATTGTTGATAAAGGTGTTAATCCGATCAAAAGCAGAGGTCGGTATCCGGACCGGAATGTTGTCAGCTATGGCTGTTTCCACTTTGCTGTGTTTTTGCATATTTCTAAAGACCGGTGACTTCTCAATCTGGATCACATTGAGAAGTTTGGTACCTGGAGGTAGTTCTGTCAGAGCTGTCGGAAGGATCATTGGGATGATGTGTCTTCCGATAGCTGTAGTGACTGCCGGGGGATCCTATCATGCCGTTAGGAAAAAGAACAAGGCTCAGATGATTGCGCTTATTGGTGTGATCATCATACTTATTATATCTAATATATGCGATATGCCGGTGCAGTTTGATATATCAGAGATGCGTGACAGTATTTCTTCTGTTACCCAAGCACCGGATGATTGCAAGGTAATGATTATTCTGGATGAAACTGATGTTACTAACCGTTATTCAACTCAGATGAAAAGCTGGATGATAGCAAGCGAAAATAATTTGTATACCGTGAACGGTTATTCCGGCAATTTTCCGCCCGGATGGAATCTGGCATATACTTCTGATGAGGGAGATTATTTGAACCGGGTTATATCTTATCTGGATATATATGGTGCGACCGGAATGGATGGGATATATATTTACGATACAGGCATTGAAAAATGGATACCGTTAAATTCAAATGAATGAATGGTGCTTGGCAGCTGGTTTGCCTATGAGTAGACTATGTCCTTCAAAGAAAAAGTTTGATTTTTGCAGAGCGACATTACACATCTGATGGGTTGGACGTACTCCTTTTACCGGGGGGATTATTCGAGAATCATAATTGATATTGGACGAAGCATTTTATAATGAGATTTGAGGTTTTTCTTCTTAAAATTTTATGTAAACATAGTAATTATGCTATAATTCCAATATATAATGAGGTGAAGTGGAATGAATGTTGTTGTAACAGGTGCGACCGGATTTGCCGGCATTCATCTGACAAGACATCTGATTGAACATGGATATTATGTTTTTGCTGTTGTAAGACACGGATCAGAGCATAATAAAAGACTGATCGATCTTAATTGTTCGGGAAGGCTTCAAATAGTTGAAATTGACGACAGTGATTTTGAGATAATTCCTGAAAAGATAGATACGAAATGCGAATACTTCTTCCATATGGCTCATCGGCCGGGAGGACGTAATGATGAAAGCATTGCATACAGTAATGTTGAAGATATAAAAAAAGCTGTGAAAGCAGCTGCAAAGATTGGGTGCAGAAGATTTATAGGTGTAGGATCGCAGGCCGAATATGGAGTGGTTGAAGGTCTGATAACCGAAGACATACCTTTTGCCCCTTTTTCTATGTATGGAGCAGCTAAAGCGGCAGAATGTATTATGTCGAAAACGCAGTCACGGATTTCCGGAATGGAGTGGGTTTGGGGACGTATTTTTTCTTTGATAGGGGAATATGAACCTAAAGGTCGACTGATCCCGGATCTGATAGATTCACTTAAGCGCATAAATGAGAATGCTGATAAAGATGGAACCGATATAAGTCTATCTGCCGGCACTCAGGATTGGGACTATCTTGATGCAGGAGATTGTGCAGAGGCTTTTATCGCGCTTGCTGAAAAAGGAAGGGATGGAGAAATCTATAATATCGCCAACGGAGATTATCATCCGTTGAAGTATTATACGGAAAGATTAAAAGATATTTATGCACCGGGAACCGTGATGAACTATGGGGCTGAATCGTTTCCCAGAGTGACGCTAAAGCCATCTGTGAAAAAAATCAAGGAGGATACCGGGTGGAGAGCGGCTGTACCATTTGAAGAAACTATAAAACGTGTATATGGCTGACATTTCTTTAAAAACAATTACTCTGAATGTGTAAAGTCTGAGAAGGATAAGGATATGGAGAAGAAACTGATAAGCATTGTTTGTTGTTGTTACAACGAGGCAGGGAATATTCCTGAAACTTACCGGCAGTTAAAAGATATAATGAGCAAGCTGGAAAAATATGATTACGAGATCATATTCGAAGATAATGCTTCGGAGGATGGAACTCAGGATATATTACGCGATATAGCTTCGAAAGATAAACATGTTAAAGTGATAATTAACGGCGCAAATTTTGGAGCGTCCAGATCTGCGGCAAATGTCTATTGTAATGCATCGGGAGATGCTGTTATAGCTGTTGTGGCTGATCTTCAGGATCCATTGGAGATGATACCTGAATTTATCAGATATTGGGAAGAAGGCTATGACGTAGTTTGGGGACAGAAAACTTCTAGCAAGGAAAATTTTATAAAACGTGGATGTCGTAATCTGTTTTATGGGATAATAGGTTTCTTTTCAGAGAAGAAAGAGATACCCAATGTAACCGGATTTGGATTGCAGTCTAAAACAGTGGTGCAGATAGCAAATATCCTCCAGAAACAGGATCCGGAAATGCATATGAGACATATTATTACCGGTTTTAATTTCAAGATCAAGCTTATCCCTTATACCCAAAAGGAAAGGGTGTGGGGAAAATCAAGCTACAATATGAAGAGATACTTCATTTTTGCGATTACTTCTTTATGCAATACATCAACCGTTCCATTACATCTTATGACAGCATCAGGATTTATAATAGGATTGTTGAGCATTATTGCTGCATTGGGATACTTTATATATAAATTGGTTAATTGGTATACATTTCAGGTGGGTGTAGCGCCTGTTGTTATAGGTGTTTTTTTCTTTGGTGGTGTGATCTTATGGGCAGTAGGTATGTTGGGAGAGTACATTTCGATTGTTCTAAGAAGGATAACAAATTCGCCGCTTGTTGTTGAGAAGGAACGGATTAATTTTTGTAATAGCAGTAAAAATGATTAAAGGAGGCCGGATATGAGGGACTACAGAGCTGAGCTTGAACAGATCCTTGGTAAAAATGAGATTGATTTTAGCAGGCCGCTGGTTGTATGGGGGACCGGAAATACATCAGAGCTGTATCAAAAGGGATTTAAAAGAGATGAAATAGATCCTGAGTTTTATGCAGATGGAAACGCCTGTAAAACAGGGAATCTATATCATGGGAAAAAGGTGCTTTCTCCGGATGAGATCAAAAGCGAAGAGTATAGAAAATATTATTTTCTCGTTTGTTCTGCTGTAGGGGAAAGGAATCAGATTATCTGCGACAGATTGTCATCTCTTCAAAGGGAATATATGCCTGCAGACAAATATATCTTTTCCAGAAATTATAAAAAAATACTCAAGGTTTATGATCTGTTGGAAGACGACATCAGCAAGAGAGTATATGCTGAAATGATCATTCGAAGGGCATTAAACTTATCAGTATCGGAAGATATTTATACGGAAAATCAGTATTTTTGCTTGCGTCATTTCAAAAGGCTGTTCCCTGATGAGGTTTTTGTTGATGCAGGTGCATTCGTTGGAGATACCGTAGAAAAGTATATATGGGAAAAAATGGGTACATTTAAAACATGTTACGCTATCGAACCGGACAAAAAGAATGTAATGGCTATGAATAGCAGGTTCGACAGATTAAAAAAGGAATGGATGCTGGATGATGACAGATTGATAGTGATCGATCAAGGACTCGGAGCAACCCGGGAAGTGACTCGCTTTAGTGAGCATACAGATGGCAGCAGAGGACTCGGGAGCATAATAACGGATGATGGAGAACAGGAAATCAGAATATCAACTATAGATGAACTTTTTGAAAAACAGAAAATATCCTGGTTAAAAGCAGATGTTGAAAGCTTTGAATTTGATATGCTTAAAGGCGCTGCTAATGTGATAAAGAGAGACAAACCGTTATTATCTATCAGCATTTATCATAATGCTGAGGACCTGTTTGATATACCGCTTTTAATATCTGAGCTGGATCCCTCATATAAGTTATCTGTTAGACATCATACTTACGAGTATTCTGATACTGTATTATATGCTTATCATTAATTTGATTAAGTATTATTCGTGGCGGAGGCGTTGAATTGAAAAAGGTTTCGGATTTTGTAATTGAATTTATTGAACGACTTGGCGTAGATCACATTTTTTATGTGAGTGGTGGCGGAGCTATGCATCTGAATGATTCTCTTGGCAGATCTTCTATCGATGGCGTTGCCATGATACATGAACAGGGCGCGTCAATAGCAGCTGAGAGCTATGCCAGGGTACGTGAAGGTTTTGGGTGTTGTCTGGTCACCAGTGGCCCGGGGGCGACAAATGCGATCACCGGATTGGTTGGCGCATATATTGATTCGATACCGGTTATTTATATTTCGGGACAGGCTAAAAGAGCTGATCTTCGCGGTGAAAGCGGAGTAAGGCAATTCGGTATTCAGGAAGTTGATATTATATCGATGGTAAAGTCCTACTCCAAGTATGCCGTTCAGATAGATGAGCCTGAGAATACAAGGTATGAACTGGAGAAAGCAGCTACTATAGCGGCAAGCGGAAGACCGGGCCCGGTTTGGATAGATATTCCATTGGATATTCAGGCTTCGACTATAGAACCGAAAAGAATTCGCGGGTATTTTGGAAGTGATCTGACTGCCGGAGAGAAAATCAACTTAAAAGTGCTTCAGGATAATTCAAAATTTGAAGCAAAACAGTCAGATATAGATGAAACGATCAATCTGTTCAACAGTGCAAAAAAACCTGTGATAATACTGGGACATGGTATACGTCTTTCCCATTCTACAGAAAGCGCTCGTGAACTTGTGGAATTGCTGGGAGCTCCGGTTTTGACTTCATGGAATGGTGTTGATCTGATAGAGGATTCTCATCCGTTATATTTCGGAAGACCCGGAGGCGTGGGGCAACGTGCTGCCAATATGATCATGCAGAAAGCGGATTTTGTCTTGACGTTGGGAACCAGGTTGAATCTTCTTGCGACGGGATACAATTTTGAAGGTTTCCTTAAAAATGCAAAGCATGTAATGGTAGATATTGATGCAGCAGAGATGAATAAGAAAAGTGTTCATCCGTATCTGAAAGTCAACTGTGACGTGGCATCATTTATAAGTAAGTTTATTACGTCAAAGGTGGCATTGAATGATAAGCCGGAATTGGAACGGTGGATCGATGAGTGCAGAAGACTTACAGATACGTATCCTGTGGAAATACCTGAACAGGAAGCAAGAACGGGGTTTGTAAGTAATTATCATCTCATAGATGAAATATCTGAGTGCATGACAGGTAATGATATCTATCAGTTTACCAGCTCAGGAACAACCGTTGATATTGCCATGAAGGTATTTAAGATCAAGAAGGGGCAACGTGCTTTTTTGACTAAAGGCTTGGCAGCTATGGGATATGATATCCCTGCAGCTGTGGGAAGCTGTCTTGGGAGTGGTAAAAAAAGAACTGTATGTGTGACAGGTGATGGAAGTGCTGCTATGAATATGCAGGAGCTGGAAGTTGTCAAGAGACTTGAACTTCCGGTGAAGATTTTCGTTTCCGATAATCAGGGATATGCGATGATATACGGATCTCAGAACGGTAATTTTTCGGGAAGACTTACCGGCTGCACTAAAGAAAGTGGTCTTACACTTCCGGATATGAGAAAGATAGCTGAAGCTATTGGTATCCATGGTGAAACGATAGAAAACGAAACAGAACTGTCAAAAAAGGTAGACAGTATTCTGGAATTCAATGGACCGGTAGTCTGCAAAGTTAATACTGATATCACACAAAAAGTGCTTCCCAAACAGGCAAATTATATGAAAGCGGATGGTCAGATGGCCAGCAGACCCATTGAAGATATGACACCTTTGCTGGATCGAGATGAATACGAAGCTGTCATGAAGGAATAAAATATATCAAACGAGGAGAACGTGAATATGAGCAGGATAAAGTTATTGGATTGCACATTACGTGATGGCGCATATATCACAAAATCGGAATTCGGTGTCCCTGCAATCAAGGGGATAATCAAAAAAATGCAGGATGCCCATGCGGATATCATTGAGTGCGGATGGCTTAAGGATAGCGAGCATAAGGAAGGGACTACATATTTTCACGTGCCCTCGGATCTGGAGCCTTATCTCGTTGACAGACAAAGTGATGTTACATATGTTGTCATGATCGATTGGGACAGATATGATACGGATAATCTGCCGGAGTATGACGGAAAATCCATAGATGCTATCAGAGTGGTATTTCCTCATGGAAAGCACAGAGAAGGAATAGCTGTCGGCTGTAAGATCAGAGAAAAGGGATATAAAGTATATTTTCAGGCCGCCAATACCATGGCTTACAGCAATGAAGATCTCCATGATCTTGCTCAGGCGGTAAATGAATTCAAGCCGGAGGCAATCTCTGTGGTGGATACATTTGGTGCCATGTACCCTGAAGATCTTGAAAGGATGGTTAGTATCCTTGATGCATATATAGATAAAGATATCAGTATTGGCTTTCATTCCCATAATAATCAGCAACTTTCATTTGCACTTACTATGCATTTCGCAAATATAACGGATAAGAGCGGAAGAGAGATAGTCGTTGATTCCAGTCTCTGCGGTATGGGAAGAGGTGCCGGAAATGCTACGACCGAGCTGGTGGCAAGTTATCTCAATCGGAAAGAACACGGCAATTATGATATGAATGCTGTCCTTGATGCCATAGATATTTATATGACAGAGTTTAAGGAAAAGTATTCATGGGGATATTCCACGTCATATTTCTTAGCGGGACTGTATCAGACACATGTTAACAACGTCGCTTATCTCAGAGAAAATCACAGGACTTCAGCCAGAGATATGAGAAATATCTTTGCGTCTCTTGGAACAGAGGAGAGAAGACATTATGATTATGATCTTCTCGAACAGAAGTTTCTTGAGAATCAGGGGAGAAAGATTGATGATAGCGAGACGTTAGCTTATCTTAAGGAACGCTTTGCGGGACGTAATGTATTGCTGCTTGCGCCGGGAAGATCGATCATTGATGAAGAGAATAGTATCAAGCAGTTTATTAATGACAAAAATGCGCTGGTGATAGGTGTAAATGCATTTTGTGATAAGTATAAATATGACCACCTCTTCTTTACAAATAATGCCAGATATGCCTATGCGACCGAGGTGTTTGGAAGAGAGATTCAAGAGACGGATAAGTTATTATTATCAAATATTAAGACTGAACCCGAAGGAAATGAGCATATCATAAACTTTAACAGTGTTATCAAAAGAGGCTGGGAGCATTTTGATAATGCAATGATCTTATGTTTAAGGCTGATTTCAAGATTAAAACAAAGTGAGGTTTTTATCGCAGGTTTTGATGGATTTAAAACTGCTTATAATGAAAGCTATGCGGACGCTTCACTTCCGACTCTTAATCCCGGTGGTAAGTGGGATGAATTAAATCTTGAGATAAAAGATATGTTTAAAGATTTTAAGGAATCTGTTGCTGATAAGATGAAGATTTCCTTTGTGACAGAGAGTTTCTTTGATGAATAAAGCGAACCTAAGGAGGGGGTATGGAAAAGACGCTAAATAGGAGTTGCCCTGTATGTTCAAATTCCGAGGGAACTGTACTCAAAAAGGTAAGATTTTATCTCCCTGATAATTGCTCACTGCCGTCTGAATACGATGTTGTTAGTTGTACGAAATGCGGATTTACCTATGCAGATTCCGCGGCAACTCAATCCGAATATAACAATTATTATTCATCATTTAATAATTATTCAGAAGCCGTTAAGACTAAAAAGAATTACTATGATGAGATCAGTCCGTTGTATAGAGATTTTGTGGGATTTGTTAACGGTATAGATCAGATAAACTCTAAATCTGACATGATAGATATAGGCTGCGGGGGAGGTAATCTTCTTTATTTGCTAAAACAGAGTGGATATAAGAATATATCAGGATTAGATCCTTCAAAAGGGTCTATAGATAATCTGAAAAGTCAGGGGATTCATGGCTATATTGGAAATATCTTTGATACTGCGCCGGAGGAGTTAAAAAACAGATTTGATGTTGTGATCTCGACTATGGTCATTGAGCACATATTTGACCTGAACAAATACATTGATAACCTGAACTCTTTGGTTAAAGAAGGTGGTCTTATAATCGTTAACTGTCCGGCTGTGGAAACATACCCGGATCATCTATGGCCGGTCGCAAACTATTTTAATCATGAGCATATCAATTATTTCAGTAGTATTTCCGCGGATAATCTGTTTGGGAAACACGGATACAGACGTATAAATCCGGATGCTTTAAGTAGAGTTGCAAATGAGGGAATACTGACTCTCGCTTATAGAAAAATGCAGGACAAAGAGGCAACGATCGTTAAGGACGCAACATCTGAATATGTGATAAAACTATGCTTCAGTACCTGTCACAGGCTTTCGGCGGCATCAAAGAGATAATGGTAATGAACAGACAGGAATATTTCTCCGAGAGCTTTGAGGGAGCGTGCACGCTTTCCGCAAAGGCAGCAAAGAGGAATAATTTCCTCAATGTCATTCCGAGCAATGT
>Ga0310695_10006659_pt1 | contig 18924 bp, 17 predicted proteins | sample RumenRJG_04DNA_FD_203882 | JGI IMG/M metagenome (GOLD analysis project Ga0310695, IMG submission 203882) | Bovine rumen microbial communities from Lethbridge, Alberta, Canada - RJG_04 (v2) (version 2) | ecosystem: Host-associated > Mammals > Digestive system > Stomach > Rumen | place: Canada...
CTAAAGAATACAAAACCTTCTATCCCAGTTGATCTTGCGGAGGCATATTGGGAATACAATTATGGCATTTATAGACATTGACCAATTTTTTTATTGAAAATAGCCAAACAATTAATGTATTTCTAACACCTAACAACTATAAAGTTACATTTAATAATAACTTATCAGGTGATGAAGAATTAACTGAAGAATATGATATTACATACGACTCATATTTCGAAAAACCATCAGATATAATGAAAAATAAAACAAGTATTGACGGGTATATTTTTAAGGGTTGGTCTACTACTAGAAATGGTGAAGTCGAATTCAATTTAAATGAGAAATTCGAAATCACAAGTAATGATACATCTACAAACGAGATTACTTTATATGCTATATATGATAAAAAGTTCATAATTTCAGGAAGTACAATTACTGAAATAAATTCAGAATATAAAACCACTGATATTCTAGATATACCATCTAAAAACTACACATGGACTAGTGATAATGTTACATCCGTAGAAATAAATAAGATATTTATGAAAAAACCTTTTTATAATCAAGGATGTAAAAATATTACAACAATAATAATCCCAAGCACAATAAAGACAGCAGAGACTGAAATGGGATTACAAAAATCGCCATTTGAATCTCTATTTGAAGTCACTAATGTATATTTCAATGCCAAGAATTTAACAGGAGCCAGAAATTTATTTTACTATTTATCACCAGATAGTATATGTACATTCCATGTAGGAAAAGATGTTGAAGAAATGAATTTTAGTTTATATTATTCTGGTTTTGAAAAGATAGATTTTACTAATGCAAGCAATCTTAAAGTAATTGGTGAACATTTCTTTGCTACTACCAATTTTGGATCTATATATCTTCCTACTTCTGTCACAACAATTAAAAAAAATGCTCTTGGCGATAACCAATTATCAACAAAATTAATTGTATATTATGCAGGCACTGAAGAGGATTTTAACAAGATAACTATTGATCCATCCAATGACGATGATTATACAGTTGTATATCAAAACAATTAATAAGGGAATATATGAGTAATTATCGCTTAGAAGAATAAAAATACTTAAAGAAAAATTATCTGAAGAAATAGAAACGCTCAAACTGGGGCATGATGCCCCAGTTTTTTATTTTCTTAATTTAATAACAAAAAGTGTTACTTTGCCAGGACTATACCAACTAAGCTTAGTATCACAAACAAACAATTCAAATTCGCTTTCGAATTTTCTTTAAGAATTCTATTTATTTCTTCTCTAGAAATATAATATGGCTGTAACGTAAACAACACATCTCCATTTCTAGTTTTATAAACATATAATGATCAACCATACTAACATAAAAAGCATATTCATTCAAAAGAAAAACAATCCAAAAAGGATTGTTACATTTTCTTTTCAACAAAGGCTAAATAATCGAAAGCCTTCTTCGTTAATACCTGTAAATTGAAATGCTCAAGAATGCTTCTATATAATTCTTCTCCACTCTTATTTATACTTCTAGCTAATAGTACCATTTCTTGATATGGAATATCATAAATTAAGCGGTCTCCCTCTCTTAATTCCGTAATATCAAATATTCCCTCCTTAGGCCAAAGGACAATATCATATAAATTATCTGTTGTTTTTAAGCCTAATTCCTTAATATCCTCCATAATAATATCTAATGCCTTTTGTGATATTTTAGCCACATTAAAAGCCTCTCTTAGGCGAGCCTTTAATGTATTTAAAGTAACTGGAGCTTCTATATCTACAACATTAAAAATATTTTCCTTTAAATGTTCTAAGGTAGTAGGATTACCATTATATAGGTCATCTAATGTCATCTTTTTTAAATTGTTAAATCGTTTGTAGCAAGCCATAAGCCATCCTCCATTTGTATTTATTATAATATACATTAAAAGAAAAATAAAGCACCTTAAGCAAGGCTTAAGATGCGTTATCTATTCTTGAATTGAGCTAGGTATAGCTTTTTATATTCTCCATCTAAAAGTAATAATTCTTCGTGTGTACCACGCTCTTTAATTATTCCATCCATAACAACTAAGATTTCATCTGCATTTCTAATGGTAGATAATCTATGAGCAACAACAATTGTTGTTCTACCCTTACATAATTCATCTAGGGATGACTGAATCATGATTTCAGTTGCGTTATCTAAGGCACTCGTTGCCTCATCTAAAATTAAAATAGATGGATTCTTTAAAAATACTCTTGCGATAGATAGTCTTTGTTTTTGACCACCAGATAATCTTACACCACGTTCACCAATCTCTGTATCATAGCCATGATCAAGTGAGGTAATATAATCATGAATATTCGCTCTTTTAGCTGCAAGGATTACCTCATCCATAGTGGCATCTAGCTTACCATATAAAATATTATCCTTAATGGAACCATTAAATAGAAATACATCCTGCTGTACAATGCCTATATTTCTTCTTAAGGAATCAAAGGTTATTTCATTGATTGGAATACCATCAATAGAAATATATCCCTCTGTGCACTGGTAAAAGTTTGGAATTAAATGACAAATTGTTGTTTTACCGCCACCAGATGGACCAACTAAGGCAATAGTTTTTCCGACATCAAGCTTAAAAGAAACATGGGATAATACTTCCTTTTTCTCCTCTTGGTATTCTAGTTCATCCTTATAATCCTTATTATGATATCCGAAGGATACATCGTGAAATTCGATTTCTCCCCTTAGGGTATCATAGGCTTTTGCGTTCTCCTTTGTCTTTTCCTCTTCCTCGTCTACAATTTCAACAAATCTTCTAAAGCCAGTTACACCATTTTGGTATTGTTCTACGAAATTGATTAGTGTAGTAAGTGGAGAAATGAATAGGGAAACAGAAACAACGAAGGTTACATATTCTGGGATATCTAGCATACCGTAGGCAGCAAGTATTCCACCACCAACCAATAAGGCTACATTAAATAGGTCTGTAACAAAGGTTGTTGTTGAAGAATAAATTCCCATAGCCTTATAGGCATAGGATCTAGATTTTACGTAATTTTTATTGCCAACCTCAAATTTTTCTAATTCCTTATCTTGGTTTGTAAATGCCTTAGTTACACGAATGCCTGAAATAGAGGATTCTAGTGCACCATTAATTTCAGCGACATTCTTTCTTGTTTCCATGAAGGCATCACGCATTCTTTTTCTTACAATTAATGTAATAATTACAAGTAATGGAACACAGCCTAAAATAACTAAAGCAAAAATCCAATTTAAATAAAATAAATAGGTTAAGGATAATATTAAGGATATACCACAAATAAAGAAATTTTCAGGTCCATGGTGAGCAAGCTCAGAAACATCCATTAAATCATTGGTCATTCTAGACATGATTTTACCTGTTTCATGCTCATCATAATAAGAAAATGGTAATTTTTCTAGCTTCGTAAACATTTCACGTCGCATATCCGCTTGCATCTTAACACCAATAACGTGGCCATAATATTGCACAAAATATCTAAGACCCATTCTTATGAAATAGCAAGCGACTAATATAGCACCTAAAATGATAATAAGCGTAATCTTTCTCATTTCCTCTAAGCTAGAATCAGGAACGATATTTCTTAATATCCTATTTGTCAAAATAGGATATACCATACCAATGACTGCAATAAGCAAGGATGCGGTCATATCGAGTGTAAACATTCCCTTATAGGGCTTATAATAGCGTATAAATCTTTTTAACATATAACCTCCTTAAAGACAAGAAATGGTCTGTGAAACACAGGCCATTATTTATCTTCTTTTGCTTCTGGTAAAGCATTTCTGAAATTGATATCCAATTGATTAAATGGAATTTCAATACCATTTTGATCAAATGCATTTTTAATTTCTCTTAGCATATAGAATTTTGTATCCCAATAATCCTGGCGCTTACACCAGCATCTTACAAATATATCAACAGAGGAATCACCGTATTCACCAACCTCAGCGAATGGAGCTGGAGTAGCAAAGATTTTTTCATTGTTGCCACATACCTCTTTTGCAAGTCTTTTTGCAAGCTCTGCATCAGCACCATAGCTTATAGACATAACAACGTCAACTCTTCTTGTATCCTTTGCAGAGGCATTAACAATAACATTATTGGCTAAAGAGCCATTAGGAATCATAACAACACGATTGTCTGGAGTTGTAATATAGGTATAGAATAATTTAATATCCTCTACTGTACCAGATTCTCCATTCGATGTAATGAAATCACCTAGCTTAAATGGTCGCATTACTATAATAATTACACCACCAGCAAAATTGGATAATGTTCCCTGTAAGGCTAAGGAAATACCTGTACCTATTGCAAGTACTAATGCGGATAAGGATGCAGTTTCAATTCCAACATAGGCGATTAAACCAATCATTACAAGAATTTTAACTGCAATTCTACCAATATTAACTAATACCTTAGATAAGGTAGCATCTGCCTTTTTTCTTGCAAGACGTCTTGCGATTCTTTTAAATATAAAATTAATTAATTTAAATGAAACAAACCAAACAACTATCGCAATTAATAATCGAATACCCTGGTTCATAGACCAATCTAGGATTTTATTCCAAATATCTGCCCAGGTTATTTTAGATAGCTCCTCTACAGCAGTAGCGGATGTAGATGTCACTACAGCTTCTGTTGTTGTTTCTACTTCCGTTGTTGCCGCTTCAAAAAGCTTTATAAATAAAGGATTCAAAATAACAACCTCCTCATAAAAACGTACTATTGAATTATAACAACATTTCTAATAATTATCAAATACAAAACACTTTCAAATGTAACAAAGAAAAGAAAAAGGGGATTTTATCCCCCCCAAAATTACTTAATGATAGTCTTTCCACCCATGTAAGGCTGTAATGCCTTAGGAATATTGATAGAGCCATCCTCATTGTAATTATTTTCAAGTACAGCAATTAATCCTCTTGGTGTAGCTAGTACTGTATTATTTAATGTATGAACTAAATAAGTACCATTCTCACCCTTTGTACGAATCTGTAATCTTCTTGCCTGTGCATCACCTAAGGTAGAGCAAGAGCCAACCTCAAAGTATTTCTTCTGTCTTGGAGACCAAGCCTCAACGTCGCAGGATTTTACCTTTAAATCAGCTAAATCACCAGTACAGCACTCAAGTGTACGTACAGGTACATCTAGGCTTCTGAAGAATTCTACTGTATAACTCCACATTTTATTGTACCATTCCATAGAATCCTCAGGCTTACAAATTACAATCATTTCCTGCTTTTCAAATTGATGTACACGGTAGATTCCTCTTTCCTCAATACCATGAGCACCAACCTCCTTACGGAAGCATGGAGAATAGCTTGTTAGTGTTAAAGGCAAATCAGATTCTTTAATGATTTGTCCTTTAAATCTACCAATCATAGAATGCTCAGATGTACCGATTAGGTATAAATCCTCACCCTCAATCTTATACATCATATTTTCCATTTCAGCAAAGGACATAACACCATTAACAACATCAGAATGAATCATGAATGGTGGGATGCAATAAGTAAAGCCCTTATCAATCATAAAATCTCTTGCATAGGATAGCATTGCAGAATGTAATCTTGCAATATCACCAACTAAATAATAGAATCCATTTCCACTCGTTCTTCCTGCAGATTCCTTATCCAATCCATTGAATTTTTGAATGATATCTGCATGATATGGTATTTCATATGGTGGAACTACTGGCTCACCAAATTTTTGGTTTTCTACATTCATAGAATCATCCTTACCTACAGGTACAGATGGATCTACAATATTTGGAATGACAAGCATTCTTTTCCTTAATTCTTCTTCTAATGTAACAATTTCAGGATCAATTTCTGCAATTCTTTCATTGTTCTTAGAAACTAATGCCTTTATTTCATTAGCCTCTTCAATCTTCTTTTCTCTCATTAATTGACCGATTTGCTTAGACAATGTATTTCTTTGTGCCTTTAGGTTTTCACCTTCAACCTTAAGTGCACGAATTTTTGAATCAATATCAATTACTTCATCAACTAAAGGAAGCTTTTGATCTTGGAATTTTTTCTTAATATTTTCTTTTACAACTTCAGGATTTTCTCTAACAAATTTAATATCTAACATATTTCTCCTCTTTTCTCTAAAACGTATGTTTTAGATAAACTAGTGTAATTATATCACATAACTTTAAAATTTCAATAATTCGAAAAGAAAAGACTCCCAAGGGAGTCTAATCATTGCTTTTACAATGGCAAGTTTCATCATCATTACAATTGCAAGCTTTTTCTTTATCTAACTCTTTTTTAATGCTTTTAAACATTCTTTTTGCGCCTGTAGTGCTTTTGCAGCAGGAGCATTCACCTGTAGGTATTTTCTTAATTCTTTTATATACATATATTCCAATAATCAATAAAACAATACCTACAATTACAGATAATATAATAATATCTATTGGTTTCATGAATTCTTAAGTGCTGCCTTTGCATCTCTATATTTATTGAAATAGTGAATACCAAAGCCTAAGCCAACAAAGCCTAATGCCACAATAGCAATTGGCCACCACCATCTTAAGGATACAAATACAATTGCTGCAGTTAAATAGGATACACCCAGCCAGAATAGAATTGTTGACCAGAATCTCTTCTTTTCAAGCTCACCCTTTGCTGTAGCAACAGCAGCGAAGCATGGGATTGTTGTCATATTAAATACGATATATGCAATTAATGCAGCCCAGCCACCGCTCTCTTGGATTCCTGTATTTTGAATCATCTTTACAGAGGCATCAATTCCTTCCTCATCAGAAGAAACTACTAATAAATCCATATATTCCTCTTTTGTTTGTGGTACAGATTCACTACATTGTGCTAATACAGAGAATGTTGCAATTACATTTTCCTTTGCAATTAAGCCTGTTACTGCAGATACACCAAATACCCAACCATTTTCATTTAAATTTTTACCAAATCCAAGTGGAGTAAAGATTGGCTGAATTAATTTACCAATACCAGCTAAAATAGAATCTCCAGTATCTAAATAATCCTTATCTGTAACAATAGCTACATAATCGTTATAAGCTTGCTCATAAATCTTTTCTGCAACAACATCAAACTTAGCTTGAGTTTCTTCGTCTAATTCACCACTACCGTATACTTCGAAGAATGCTTCTGCTCCGCCTTCTTCAGCAAAGCCTGCGTCCTCAGTATCAAGCGCAGCAAGCTCATCCTTAAATGCTTGATCCTCAAGCATTGCATCATAGCTTTCTAATAATACATCATTTGGATTTGCTTGTTCAATATATCTCCAATCAAATGTGAAGGATTGTAAAACCCAAATAGCAACAGTAGATACTAAAATAATTGTAAATGCCTTATGAATATAATGCTTAAGCTTATCCCATAAATGAAGCATTAATGCCTTTCCTTGTGGCATATGATATGTAGGAAGCTCCATAATGAATGGAGCTAAAGGTCCACGCATTGAAGTATGTCTCATAATTAGTGCAGTTACAATAGCAACAACAACACCAAGAACATACATACTAAATACAATTAGCCATACATGAGGGAAGCCAAATACCTGTGCAATACCACCTGCAATCGCAGTTAATATTGGAAGCTTAGCTCCGCATGAGAAGAATGGAATTACACGAATCGTTGCTGTTCTTTCTCTTTCCTCTGCAAGAGTTCTAGTGTTAATCATTGCAGGTACAGAACAACCAAAGCCCATAATCATTGGCATGAAGGCTCTACCGGTCAACCCAAATCTTCTAAATATCTTATCTAGGATGAAGGCTACTCTAGCCATATATCCTGAATCCTCTAAAATAGAGAAGAATAGGAACAATAATAGAATTTGTGGTACAAAGGATAATACACTGAATATACCAGCAAATATACCATCACAAACAAGACCAGTTACCCAGCCTGAGGCTCCCATAGCATTAAAGCCATTTCCTATAGCCCCACCTAATGCATCCGTCAAAGAGCCTACAAAATTAGCTAAAATAACACCCGGAGAATTAATTCCTGTTTCGCTCCAGAATAATCCTTCAAACATTGTTCCTTGGAAGGATGGAGCAGTATTTAATGGTACCCAGAATAGATTCTCTGCGAAGGTTAATCTAAAGATTAATAATAGAACAACCAAGAAGATTGGAATACCTAACCATCTATTTGTTAAAATCTTATCGATTTTATCCGATAAGGTTAATTTATCCTTTTCTGCTACCTTACCCTTTTCCTTAACCTTTCCATAATGCTTAGAGATATAAGTATATCTATCGTCTGCAACTACAGCCTCTAAGTCATCCTCAAAGACATCATTCGTATAGGTCTTTTTAAATTCATCAACAATTTTTACTAAATCTGGATGATTCTTGCATTCAATTTCATCATTTTCCACAAGCTTTACTGCATGGAATAATGGATGCTTAACCTCAAGGCCTACAAATGCAGCCTTACAATCCTGAATTAAATGCTTTAATGTGCTACCCTCTAGAACAGTTTTACCAACTCTAGTTTTTAAGCTTTCATTATAAGCCTTATTCATTAATGTTTCAATGTTTGTTCCCTTCATTGCAGAAATAGCAACAACTGGAACACCAATTTCAGCCTCTAATGCTTCAACATTGATACTATCGCCATTCTTTTCAACGACATCAATCATGTTTAAAGCAATAACAACTGGAATATCCATTTCAATTAACTGTGTAGTAAGATACAAATTTCGCTCTAAATTTGTAGCATCTACAATGTTAATTACACAGCTTGGATTTTCATCTAGAATATAATTTCTAGAAATAACCTCCTCTGGTGTATATGGAGACAAAGAATAAATACCAGGTAAATCTACAATAGCTACTGGTTCAGGGCATTTCTTATAAACACCCTCTCTTTTATCCACGGTTACACCAGGCCAGTTTCCTACGTGTGCTGTTGCACCTGTAAGTGCGTTAAATAATGTGGTTTTACCACAGTTGGGGTTTCCCGCTAATGCAAAACTAATCATTTTCTTCCCCCTCAACATTAACCATTACAAGCTCAGCTTCTTCTTTTCTTAATGTTAATTCATAACCTCTGATTGTGATTTCGATTGGATCTCCTAGTGGGGCTTTCTTTCTTACGAAGAAGGAAGCACTTGGTGTAACGCCCATATCAAATAGCCTTCTTCTTACCTTTCCTTCGCCCGAAACTTTTACGATTGTTCCAGAAGAGCCAACTTCAAGCTCAACTAACTTTTTCATATTTCCTCCTATGCTGCTACACTAACAAAGATCTTTGTAGCAATATTTCTATCTAAGGCAAGTCTACCTTCCTTTATTTTTAGGATAACATTTCCATTTGTATTCGATAGGACTGTAATTCTTTGATTTACAGCAATACCTAAGGATTCAAAATGCTTTTTATCCTTTTCATCTACAGCAATTCTAAGAATTGCAAGCTCCACATTTAGTGGTGCTATAACTAATGGCATAAAACCGCCTCCCCTTTAATTAGTTAAGACTAACTATATTATACATAAGAGAATTCTTTTGTCAATAACGAACTTGTTTCTTTTTATAAGAAAAGACTCCCGAAGGAGTCAATTTCACTATTTTAAATCTTTGTTTTTGAAAATTAAATATCCAAAGCCAATAAATAAAGCACTAAAAGCTACTGTAGATGTCAAATATGGTACTAAATATATTGCGCCCTGTGAAACCGCAGTCAAGGTTAATCCAATCGAATATGGATAATCCACATAGGTAAGAATCTTAATTGTGTTAATTGTGCTTTCTTCCATTTCTGGATTTATAAAGCTTGTTGCAATTGTACCTGCAACATAAAACAAATTACCTAGCAATATCGAAAAGATAATTCCAGGTGCTACATTATGGAATGCAGATGCAAAGAATACTATAGAGCTTGCAACAGTTGCATATCCTAACATCTTTAATACAACGCCAATAATGAAATCTACAACGTGGTCTGCATCTATACCTGATTTAAAGAATATCAAGGAAACCACAAAGGTAATCGTTAAATGAACAAACATAAACGCTAAATATAAAAACCAAGTTAAAACTGCATTAGAAAAATAGATTTCTGCTCTTGATTTACCAACAATTACCTTATTTCTTAATGTATTATTATCCTTTCCTAGTAATACAAGCAAAAAGACAATAAGAACTAAACCAAAGGTAGAAAATGGACTTGCGATTAAATCTGTGACAGATAAAGCAGTATAAGCATCCCTTAGTGGTACATTGCCATCAGTAACAAAGGAGAAAAGACCAAACATTGCTATAGGTATAGTGACAGAAATTGCACCACAAATGATAGATAAAATCAAAAACATTTTATCCTTTACTACACGGAAAAGATCCGCTCTTAATATATTACGCATTGTTTCTACCTCCCTTAATAATTCTTAAATAATAATCCTCAATAGAGGTAGTTTCTGTATTGATTGCTGTAATAGGTAATCCCTGTAAATGAGATAAAACACTTGAATATTCAATATCTCCTGGAATGATATATCCATTGTTAAATTCTTTAATATTTTCTTTATCTACAAGAGTTAGTAAGGCATTATAAATTGCCTCTTTATCTGTAGTTTCAATCTTAATATGCTTTTCACATTGATTCTTTAATTCTTCTTCTGTTACTTCTTTAATAAGATGTCCCTTAGAAATAATTCCATATTTTGTGGCAACTAAGGATAATTCTGTTAGGATATGAGAAGAAATTAAAAATGTTATTCCAAATTCCTTATTTAATTTCAAAATTAAATTTCTTACCTCAACAATACCCTCTGGGTCTAAGCCATTTAATGGCTCATCCAAAATTAAGAATTCTGCTTGAGATAAAAGTGCCATCGCAATACCAAGACGCTGTCTCATACCTAAAGAGAAATTACCTGCATGCTTATTACTTTCGTATAAATCCCTTAAGCCAACAATATCTAAGGCCCATTGAATTCTTCCTTCATCCTGAATTCCTAAAATCATAGACTGCATACGTAGATTATCTCTCGCATTCATATTCGTATAAATAGATGGAGATTCAACAATTGCGCTAACCTTTTGTCTAGCCTCTAATATATTAGGATCCTTAGCATCTATACCAAATAATTGGTAGCTGCCTGCTTCATATTTAATTAATCCAGTTACAACACGAATTACCGTAGTTTTACCACTACCATTTTCACCAACAAAGCCATAAATATCGCCTCTATTTATGGTCATACTTAAATCATCTAATACCCTATATCCATTATAGGATTTAACGATTCCTTCGGTTTTTAATATAACCTCTTCCATTTTATTCCCCCTTCTCTAGTGGTGCACCATTATTTTCTACACCGCTACTTTCTTCTATTTTATTTTCCTTCTCAAGCTTTTCCTTATCCATTCCTCGAATATAGAAAAAGCCAATAACCACTCCAATTGCGATAATCACAACAACAGTAATTAAATTGATGTACCACTTATGCCAAAGGTGATTAAACCAAACTCCATAGGCTAAGCTTCCAACAGTTATATATACACAAACAATTGCTAATTCTTTCCAATGGTTAACAAATAGCTTTTTCATTTTAATATCCCTTCTTATCTTCTATAGCCTTATATTCTTGATAAAGCTTTAGGCATTCCTCTCGATCAAGGCAAATGGAAAATTTCTTCTTTTCTTCTTCTGTCCTGTTATAGAATTTATTGTCTCTAAAGCCAATATCCTCTGTATCTATAACATTACATCCAAAATATACCTTATCGAAGTTTGCCCATAAAATAGCTCCCATGCACATAGGGCATGGCTCACCAGTTGTATAAATTTCACAACCAGATAAATCAAATGTGCCTAATCTTTTACAAGCATCATGAATAGCCATCATCTCTCCATGACAGGTAGGATCATTGTTTAGGATTACCTGATTGTGGCCACGGCCAACAATCTCTCCATCCTTTACAATAACTGCCCCAAAGGGACCGCCATGTCCATGGTTGATGCCATATCTAGCCTCTTCAATTGCAACAAACATATATTTGTTCAATATATCACTTCCTTCTTTTTATTTTAAAATACCGGATTCATCAATAATGCGAATGATTTCCTGCAATTCTTCTACAGGCTTTACAAGCGCAAAACGAACATATTTCTTACCTAAAGTGCCAAAGGCAGACCCTGGGGTACAAAGGACGCCTGTCTTTTCTAATAAATCTTCTGCAAACTCTAGGGAATCCTCATATTTATCTGGAATCTTAGCGAACACAAACATTGTGCCCTTGCTTCTATTTACCTTCCACCCTATGGAAGATAAGCCATCACATAAAGTATTTCTTCTTAATTCGTATTCATGTCTTTGGGCTTCAATAATATTCTTATCCACATCTAATGCTGCAATAGCTGCATATTGTATTGGATAAAACATACCAAAATCATATTGACTTCTTAGAGTATTAAATTTTGATACAATCTCTTCACTACCTAAGAAAAAGGAAATTCTCGCTCCTGTAGTATTATAGGATTTCGATAGGGAATAAAATTCACAGCCCACCTCAAATGCATGAGGTAAGGATAAAAAGGAAAAGGATTCATTGTTATCAAATATAATATCAGAATATGCATTATCGTTTACTATAATAAATCCATATTTTCTTGCTAATTCGATAATCTCTATATATCTTTCCTTATTTATAACCCCACCTGTTGGATTTGATGGATAAGATATTATAACATATTTTATCTTTTTTAATACGCTTGAATCTAATAAATCTAGCCTTGGCATAAAATCATTTTCTTCAAGTAAAGGGTAGGTAATAATATTTAATCTTGCAAATTTAGCTGAGGCAGTAAATGCGACATACCCAGGGTCAGGAAGTAAGCAATACTCCCCCGGGTTAGCTAGAAGCATTCCAATATGACACATACCCTCTTGTGTACCATTTACGGTCATAATTTGATTTCTATTTAAGGTTACATGAAATCTATCCTTATAATGCTTAATGAATCTATCCTTTAAAATATCCATATCATGTAAGGAATACTTTATATTATTGGGATCATCTAATGCCTTCTTCATTGCATTTAATATGGAAGCATCAGGCTTAAAATCAGGTGTACCAACAAATAGGTCATAGACCCTTTTACCACTTGCCTCAAGCGCAAGCTTTTTATTATTTAAATTTGCAAAAATACCCTCACTAAAAGTATCCATTAAATTAGAAAACCTCATAATAATCTCACCTGAATTATAATATACCATTTTTTTAAATGTTTGTAAAAGAAAAAAGCCAAAGCACATTCATGCTTTAGCTTAAAAGCTTAAAAAACTATTTTGTTGGATCAAAGGAATAGTACACATATCCCTCAGATGTGCGTCCGTTTTTTAATATCCATCGTTTTATAATGCTTTTGTAAACTTAATGAAGTGTTCAATACCTTCATCTGTCATTTTATAAACACCGGCATTTTCTAGAATCTTACCAAAGGTTTTACCGATTTCTTCTTTAACAATAGAATCTACATTTTCTTTTGTAAATGTATATTTCTTCTTTAAAGAATCAATCCAAGCTCTATGCTTTTCTGTTTCCTCTGTAATATCTCCATTACCAAGTAATATTTCTTCTACTAATTGGATTTCCTTCTTTAATCTTGCAGGTAAGATAGCAAGACCCATAACCTCAATTAATCCAATATTTTCCTTCTTTATATTATGGTATTCTGGATGTGGATGGAATAATCCTAAAGGATATTCCTCTGTAGTAAGATTATTTCTTAATACTAAATCCATTTCATATAAGCCATTCTTTTTACGTACAATTGGAGTAATTGTATTATGTCTTACGCCATCTGTATATGCATAAATAGATACTTCTTCATCTGAATAGTTAATCCATGTATTTAGGATATGCTCACCTAAATTTGCTGCCTCATCCTTATTACTAGAATAAACTCTTATTACAGATAATGGCCACTTTACAATCGCAAGCTTACTATTAGGATATCCCTTTACAGTAAATTCATAGATTGGCTTTGCATCCTCCATTGCGAAGTGGTTATGTCCACCCTGGAAATGCTCATGAGCTAAAATAGAACCACCAACAATAGGTAAGTCTGCATTAGAGCCTACAAAATAATGTGGTAGGTAATCTACAAAGGATAAAAGCTTTCTTAATGTTGGCTTATCAATAATCATTGGCTTATGTATTTTATTAAATACAATGCAATGCTCATTGTAATATACATAAGGAGAATATTGTAAATAGAAGTCCTCTCCTTCCATAGATAAAGGAATAATTCTATGATTTCCTCTTGCTGGATGATTTAATCTACCTAAATATCCTTCATTTTCCTTACATAATTGACATGCAGGGTATTGGCTTACCTTTGCATTTCTCATTGCAGCAATAGCTTTAGGGTCCTTTTCAGGCTTTGATAGATTAATTGTAATATCTAATGTACCATATTCTGTTTCTGTCTTCCATTTTACATCCTTAGCAATTCTATCTCTTCTAATGTAATTTGTATTACAAGAGAAATTATAATACCAATCGGTTGCAAGCATTGGATCCTTTTTATATAGCTCATTATATTTCTTTATTAAAGTAGATGGTCTATCTGTGAATATAGCCATAAGCTCTGTATCGAAGATATCACGCTCTGTAATAGAATCATTGATTAAGCCCTTTTCTACTGCATAATCACATAAGCCCTTTAATAGCTCACATAGCTCTACCTTTAAGGCATCCTCTTCCTTATAATCATCAAGCTTTAATAATGCTAGAACTCTATTTCTTGCATAAATAGAATCACATTCATCAATTAAACCCTTTTCTACTGCATAATTCACTAAACCATTAATATAAGAATTAATCATATTTTCACCTTTCCTTATGTGGATATACCCGGCATTATACCGGGTAATTCTTTTTTTATTCCTTTATACCAGCTGCAAGCTTAACACACTTATATGCACCATCATAATAACCGGTTTTCTTTAGCTCGTCAATACGATTGCACATATGAACTAATAATTCGCTATCCGAAAGTAAGCGATCAAGCATAGCATTTACTGTTTTTTCTGTTGGGCACTCAAAAGTACCATCACCAAGCTCACTTGAGTTTACTGCACCATATACCTCATGTCCACCAATATGTCTCATGAATACCTTTGGAATTGGGTAATAAGCAAGCTCACTAGGCTTAGTTACTAAAATATCACATTCAGGCATTAATAAATTTGTTGCATAAACAGCTTCAAAAATATCATTATTGCAGATGGCATATACGCCATGTGCATCATTATTTCTTAGGGTTTTAACAAATTCCTTGAATTCATTATATTTATTGAAATAAGTCTTATCCTCTACACTAATCTTCTTTTGCATCTTTTCATATACATCCTGGTGGTCACCAAAATTAATGAATAATGCAACCTTATCTTTCTTAACATAAGGGATTAAATGCTTAACCATAGCTAAGAACATATCAAAGCCAGCACCAGCTCCACCTACTGTAAGTAGGATTCTTACAGGCTTACCCGTAGTTACTCTTTCAATTCTCTTTTGGTTATCCTCTTCAAGATTAACTAAAAGCTCATGGTCAATATATCTTCCAACCATTTGGATTTCATTTTCTGGAATTCCCTTAAGTGGAGTTTTAGCAAATCCATTCATCATTTTATAACCAAAATAAGCAAATGGAGTTTGTACAGTATGAATTGCACCCTCAGATAGATGTAGTGCCATAGGCCAGTTATCTGGGATTGCATTTACAACATGCGTCATACCAGCATGAATGGCAGCCTGGCTTGGCCATACATGTGTTGCAATATATGGTGTATCCTTTGGAAGACTCTTTATAATTGGAGCTAATAATTCAGAATTCTTTTGATCCTTTGCATTATATGTAAGTCTCTTGAATCCTTCACTATTTAACCACTCCCAATAGATGTTAAATAAATGATATTTTTGACTCCATCTAGAAGCAGTAGAATAAAGACTATTCTGGTATTGGATCATCTTAGATCCTGTTGCATCAAAGCCAGCTAAATTTAACCAATATGGTGTAAAGCCTAGTGCTTTTGCACAGGATGCCATCGCAATAGAAATTCTATAGTGACCAAAGCCCATACGGATATTTCCAACGATTAATGGCTTTTCGCCTAAATCCTCTACCTTATCCTTAAATACAAGATTTTGGCATCCCATATAATCTAATGTAGGAATTGGTTCAAATCCAAGCTTATATTCTACCTTAGAATCATCACCATACTTCTTTACAAATTTATTTTTTGATTTGATAGCCTTTTTAATTGTTTTTTTGTCAATTGGATTGCCAAAAATTACACTTGTCTTATCAGTCATTGAAAACACCTCGTTTTGTATCATATACCTTATGAATTTCTTCGTCATCAAGCATATAAGAAATATTAATGAAATCTCCATTTCTACTATATCTTCTATCTGTTGCATCATGATTGATATGTAGAATTCTATTTAATATTTCCTTTCTTGCATCATCGTAATCTCCTGGATTATCTGATGTCATTAATACATTACCAAATAATGCATTAATTGTAGCTAGGGCCTCTCTTTGTTCTAGAGATAGGCTAATATTATTATCTCTTAATAGGAATACATCTGGATCATTTAAGAATAGGCTTCTTGCAAAAATAGATCTATAGATTGTATTTTGTAATGTTACCTTAGTAGAAATTCTTTCTCTATGGAAGAATTTCATAAACCAAACATCATCGAAGATTAAGGATACATCTGGTCCAATTCTTAAATAAGTAAACTTACCTGCAGAATTGGATAAGATTGCACCACAGCCTAAAACCTGACAATCCTTTAATGTATCAACAATAATGTTATATGCATCCTCAGTAATTTGAGCTCTAGTCTTATCCTCTCTTTCAATCATTCCAACAGAATATAAGAAATCTAGCTTAAAGAATCTAAAGCCCATTTCCTTATAATGATTCAAGCATTCAACAATATAAGCCTTTGCTTCCTCATTATAAATATCTAATACATAGAATCCACTCCAGTTGGATCCACATTTTACAGGATTACCATCCTTATCCTTGTAGAACCAATTTGGATGATCCTTAAATAAATCACTCTTCTCCTCTGCAACAAATGGTGCAAGCCAAATACCTGCAGTAACGTTCTTAGATAGAATTTGCTTACAAATTCCATCAAGTCCATTAGGGAATTTAACCTTATCTACCTTTAGCCAGTCTCCAACAAATTGCTCGTAGCCATCATCAATTTGGAATAAATCAAATCTAGGGTCTATATTTGCAAGATTATCTAAAATAATAGATTCTGTAATATTTTGGTAATGGTTATACCAAGATGTATATCCAAAGATATTCTTCTCAGTCATCTTCTTAGGGAAGAATGCGTTTAATGTTGCATCTAAATCACCATATACCATTGCATAATCAAAGATGGTAAATTCCTCATCCTGATTTAAAGAGATTTTACAATCTGCTTCTAAAACAATCTGGTTATTCTTTACTTCATGGTTAACAATTAAATAAGCATTTTTAGAATTGTATGTTCCAATAAATAATGGCTTTTTACCACGAATGTAGGAATAATCAAATCCGTGTAATACACCCTTGCGGTATTTTTTGAAAGGAGCATCACCATATTTATCAAAAGCGAACATATTTACTAAGAACTTTGGCATCTTGTAAATATTTTTTAAATTCTCTTTTACAGTAAATTCCTTTGTGTCTGTCCAAGATTGATAGCCATTAACAAAGATTAAATCCTCTGTATTGTATGTATATGGCTCTAGGATTTCTGCAGATTCAATTTTAATGTCTTTTTTAGCTTTTAATACAACTGTAGTTCTATTTTGCTTGGTAACTACATTGATTTCAACAACCTCATTGGATACATCGGTTTGAAAGAGAACTCCCTTTATAGAATATGTTAATTTCATATATTTTACCCCTTTTAGTTTTTAAATCTCTTTACTGATTCCTGTTTCAGGATCATAGCTTAATACATGTGTTCTATCCTTTAAATCATAAGAGATTTCAATTAAGCTTCCTTTCTTTCTAAAGGAAACATTTTCTGCTGATTGTGCAATATCTAGGGTTTCTTCTAGAATTGCAGCAGCCTTTTTATCATAATTTGGATACAATCTATCATATGTTGTGATATCATCTGAAGTCGTTAAAACAGAACCAAATAATGCATTGATGGTTGCTAGAGACTTCTTTTGATCATAGCTTAATCCAATATCCCTTCTTAATAGAAATACATCTGGATCATTTAAGAATACTCTACCATTGAAAATGGAACGAGAAATTGTATTTAAGATTGTATGCTTTGTAGAATTTCTTTCACGGTGCATTTTTCTCATTAGCCATGAATCATCCCACTCTGTTGTTACAGATGGTCCTACACGAACAAAATCAAACACACCGAAGGCAGGTGCCATAACGCAGCTGTTACCTAAAATTAGGGAATCAGCTAATATCTCACGTAAGAAGCTATATGCTTCTGTTGCAACCTCACTTCTATTCTTTCCCTCATATACTGGTAAGGATACTGCATATAGAAAATCAAGCTTGAAATAATCAAAGCCTAAATCCTTAAAGAATAATAAGCAATCCTTAATATATTCTCTAACATGCTCGTTATAGAAATCTAGGGCATAGAATCCTCCCCAGTTTGATCCACATTTGATCATCTTTCCATCAGAATCCTTTTTAAACCAGTCTGGATGATTCTCTAATAGCTTTGAGCCTTCTTGTGCCACAAATGGAGCAACCCAAATACCAGCCATTAGCTCTTTTTCGTGAATCTTTTCTACAACGCTTCTTAATCCATTAGGGAATTTGGAATGGTCACAGACCTTCCAATCTCCAACCTTAGATTCATAGCCATCATCAATTTGGAATAGATTGAAATGGTTTTTATCTACAGCCTTTAA
>Ga0310695_10006661_pt1 | contig 18920 bp, 10 predicted proteins | sample RumenRJG_04DNA_FD_203882 | JGI IMG/M metagenome (GOLD analysis project Ga0310695, IMG submission 203882) | Bovine rumen microbial communities from Lethbridge, Alberta, Canada - RJG_04 (v2) (version 2) | ecosystem: Host-associated > Mammals > Digestive system > Stomach > Rumen | place: Canada...
GCGAAGGCGGCAGTGTCAACGAACTGGCTGCAGTTGTTGAAGGTGTAGAACAGGAGGGCATCAAAGCCGGTCTGAAAGCCGAGTGCCGCATCAGCGTTGAAACCGATGGTAAGATAGAGCGTAAGGTTCATTCGATAGAAGTGGACGATGCCACTACTGCCACTCTATATATTACTGCCGCCACCAATTTCGTAAACTACCATGACGTAAGTGGCAATCCTGTCAAAAAGAACAATGAGACGCTGGACGGCTTAAAAGGTAAGTCCTATAAACAGCTACTAAATGACCATATCAAGAAATACCAGGAGCAATACAATCGCGTACAGCTGACACTGGGTAGCCCCGCTGGCAAAACCAATGGAAGTAGCCTGCCTACCGACAAGCGCCTAGGTGCTTTCGACGGCACTGACCTCGACATGGTGTCGCTGATGATGCAGTATGGTCGTTATCTGCTGATTTCATCGAGCCAGCCAGGCGGTCAGCCCGCTAACTTACAAGGTGTATGGAACGACAAGATGAATGCGCCATGGGATTCGAAGTATACCATCAATATCAATGCCGAGATGAACTACTGGCCTGCCCTCATTGGCAATCTGGCAGAGACGCAAGAACCGCTGTTTGAGATGACACGCGAACTGAGTGAGACGGGTACCAAGACGGCTCAGACCATGTATCACTGTCGCGGTTGGGTGGCTCACCACAACACTGACTTATGGCGTATTGCCGGTCCTGTCGACGGCACACCCTGGGGTATGTTCCCTACGGGCGGCGCATGGCTGACGACTCATATCTGGCAACATTATCTCTATACGGGTGACAAGGAATTCTTGGCTAAATACTATCCTGTCATGAAGGGTGCTGCCGAATTCCTGTTGGACTATATGCAGACCTACCCCGCTGCAGGCGAGATTAAACAGGCTGCCGGTTGGCTGATGACCGTTCCCACCGTATCACCTGAACACGGACCTCGTGGCAAGGGCACAAACGTCTGTGCTGGTTCAACGATGGACAACCAAATTGCCTTCGATGTATTGTCACAAGCTTTGCTGGCCGCACAGGCTTTGGGCAAGGACAGTTTGTTTGCCGCTAACCTGAAATTCCAGATTGCCAACCTACCACCTATGCAGATTGGTCGCTACGGACAATTGCAGGAGTGGCTCATAGATGCTGACGATCCCAAGGACCAGCACCGTCACATCTCTCATCTCTATGGTCTTTATCCCTCTAACCAGATATCACCCTATAGCCATCCCGACCTCTTTACCGCTGCTGCTAACACTTTGAATCAGCGTGGCGACATGGCTACTGGCTGGAGCTTAGGCTGGAAGACCAACTTCTGGGCACGTATGTTAGACGGCAACCACGCCTTCCAGATTATCAAGAACATGCTGAAGTTGCTGCCCGATGACCGTGCAGCCCGACAGTACCCTGACGGACGCACCTATCCCAATCTGTTCGATGCCCATCCACCTTTCCAGATTGATGGCAATTTCGGTGTGTCTGCAGGTATCTGCGAGATGCTGTTGCAGAGTCACGACGGTGCCGTGCATCTATTGCCTGCCCTACCCGACGACTGGAAGACTGGTGAAGTGAAAGGTCTGAGGGCTCGTGGCGGTTTCGTAGTCGATGAAGTATGGAACGAAGCGAAACTCCGCTCCACAGTGGTGCGTTCAACCATTGGTGGCACGTTGCGCATCCGTTCGTATGTTCCCCTTAAGATAGCTAAAGGTCCGAAGGGTGTACAACTCAGCGAGGCCAAGGGCGACTGTCCGAACCAACTGTTGGCTCCAGCCTCCATTAAACAGCCTTTACAATCAAAGGAATTGAAGTCATTACAACTCTTGCCTATCCGCAAGGTATATGAATACGACCTTGAAACAACGGCTGGACAAAGTTATGAGTTAAGAATTTCTGAATAATTAATGATAATTTCTTTCAAAAATCAACATGATGAAACGATTGATGATTGCTGCAGCCTTGGCCTCATGCCTGCTGACAGCCCAAGCAACCGAGAAAACATTTCAGAGTCCTGATGGAACGATGGCCGTCACCGTGAGCGACGAGGGTGGACGCCCTGCGTATCAGGTCACACTGAACGGGACCGTGTTTATTGAGCGCTCGCCATTAGGTGTCAAGATGAATTTCGGCGACCTTACACAGGAACTAACCCTAAAGGACTGTAAAGTCAGTACCTTCAAGGATGCCTATGACCTTGCGACCATCAAGCAGAGCCACGTCAGCTGCGAGGCCACCGAGGCTGTCTGCCAGTTTGAGAAACAAGGTAAGCCTGCACTCGACATTATCTTCCGTGTGACAGGCCGTGACGTGGCTTACCGATACAAGATCTATGCACAGAAGCGCGATATGATGAGTGCTGTCGTAGAGGGCGAGGCCAGCAGCTTCGTACTGCCCGAAGGTACCACGACCTTCCTCTGTCCGCAATCAAAGCCCATGGGTGGTTTTGCACGCACCGCTCCCAGCTATGAGACATCGTATTCCTGGGACGACCAGACGGGTAAGAACGGTTGGGGCGAAGGCTACACCTTCCCTTGCCTTTTCAAGACCACTGCTGGTTGGGTGATCATTTCCGAAACTGGCACCGATGGCAATTATGTCGGTTGCCGACTGATGAATGACGGTGGCGCCAAGTACAGCATCGGATTCCCGCAGAAGGGAGAGATGAACGGTTATGGCACCACGACAGCCACCGTTTCCCTGCCAGCCCTCACCCCATGGCGCACCATGACCATCGGCACGACACTGGCTCCTATCGTAGAGACCACGATTGCCAACGACCTTGTACAGCCCAAGTATGAGGCTTCTAAGGCTTACACCTACGGTAAGGGTACCTGGTCATGGATTATCAGAATGGACAACAGCTGTAACTTCAAGGAGCAGAAAGAGTATGTTGATTTTGCAGCTGCTCTGGGTTATCGCTCAGTATTGGTCGATGCCCTTTGGGACACACAAATTGGCTACGACCGCATCGCTGAATTGTCTCGTTATGCCAAGACGAAGGGCGTAGGTCTCTTCCTTTGGTACAACAGTAACGGCACATGGAACGATGCCCCACAGGGTCCCCGCTTCAAGATGGATCGCTCGACAGCTCGCCGCAAGGAAATGAAGTGGATGCAGGATAACGGCATCTTAGGTATAAAGGTCGACTTCTTCGGTGGCGACAAGCAGCCCATGATGCAACTCTACGAGGATATCCTCACCGATGCCAACGACTTTGGCTTGCAGGTCATCTTCCACGGATGCACCCTGCCTCGTGGCTGGGAGCGCATGTATCCTAACTTCGTAGCTGCCGAGGCTGTGCTGGCTTCCGAGAATCTCCACTTCGGACAGGGTGCCTGCGATGCTGAGGCCAAGAACGGCTGTACGCATACCTTTATCCGCAACACCGTAGCCTCGATGGACTTCGGTGGTTCTGCCCTTAACAAGCGCTACAGCACCAGTAATGACCGTGGTACCTACCGTCGCACCAGCGATGTCTATGCCCTGGCTACTGCCGTCCTGTTCCAGAGCAGCGTCCAGCACTTTGCCATGGCGCCTAACAACTTAGAAGATGCTCCCGCTTGGGCCATCGACTTCATGAAGCAGGTGCCCACCAACTGGGATGAAGTGCGCTTCATCGACGGCTATCCTGGCAAGTATGCCATCATCGCCCGTCGCGCAGGCAACACCTGGTATGTAGCTGGTATCAATGCTGAGAAGCAACCGCTGAAGAAGACCATCACACTGCCCATGTTCGCCAAGGACACCCAGCTCACCATTTATGCTGACGATCCTAAGTACGCAAGTGATCCCACAGCGGTGGGCAACGTCAAGCAGATAAAGCAGAATAAGAAGCAGCAGGTGACTATCACGATTCCGGAGAATGGCGGAAGCCTGATTGTAGGAAACATTTGAGACTAAAAGAGGGGTGTGTCAAAATTGACACACCCCCTTTATATACTGACTAATACCAGTTTTCGCGGGGTTTGGGTATTTTTTCTTAACTTTTCCACGAAATTATTTGTTAGTTTCGTGGAAAGTTCGTATATTTGCAGCCGACCAAGCCAGTCACACGTGACAGGGCGGGTCAATACATCGATGGAATCCAGAGGCCAACGATGCCATTTGTAGGGCAGGCCGAAGGGAAAGGCGTTTACGGACGTTATCATTCTGTATACTCAAACTTCACAAATTTGAATCCATGTACAGGATATAATGCAACGTTAAGCGTCTGCGTGGGTGGATTATATCCCAGCTATGCCTATATATAATATAAGGTATATAGTCTTTAGCTGTAATTATAATCGCTTGGCGTGGGCTGGCTGCGTTGCTTATCCTTACATGGGGGCAATGCGAAGGCCTGAGTATAGGGATGGGCGAAAAGTAGAAACTCCCATGCCTTTTTTGTTTCCATTTATCAAATAACTAAGGACCACTATCAAGAAATAGTGTGTGAATGAAAGATGAATATAAACAATATTATTATGAAACTTAAAATTATTAGAATTATGAAAACAACAAAATTAATTAGTTGCCTTTTTGGCATGTCAGCGATTCTTGTGATGTTTGCCTGTGGTTCTACGAAGCCTGTGGTTGATACAAGCACTAGTAAGGGAAGTATAACGCCACAGAAAGCAAATAGTGAAGTAGCAATCCAAGAAACCAGGAGTGAACAACTTGCTTACGAAAAACCCGCAACTCGTGCGTGGGGTGAGGCCTTTGCCTCGCGAGTCAGCAATGCTTCACTGCTAGCACAGGGACAGGCTCGTGCCAGTTTGGCATTGGCTATCAAGGCTCAGATAACAGTAGGTACAGACGACAATTCTGCTGCTTATGACAAATCGAATGGTCTTGGCCAAATGGGTAATGACGGTATGGCAAAGGTAAATACCGCTGTCAGTCAAGTTACAGAACAGCTTGTTCAAAATACGTCTGTTATTCATAGTGACAAGTTTATGACTGCCGATGGACGTTACCATGTATATGTATGCCTTGAATATCTTCCTGGCGTAGCTGATATGGCTCAGAAGATTGCCAAGGGTGTAGAGGATCAAATTAGCAAAGACGACAAGTTGAAAATGAACTTCGAGTTTGAGCAATATAAGAAATCTATTGAGGAGAAGCTGGAAAAGATGCGTGCCAACAATAAATAATTGCAAATGACAATTAATAAGAGTACTACGATTCTTGTGTCGGTTTTGCTGTGGAGTTTTTCCACAGCATCGGCACAAGATGACTATGAGCAGTATTATAAGCAGAAAGAAAAGGAGTTTTCTGATTATAAGCAACAAAAGGAGGACGAATTCGAAACGTTTCGCAGAAAAGTCAACAATGACTATGCCAACTTTGTTGAACGCACTTGGAGAGAATTCAATGCCTTTACAGGTCGTCCAATTCCTAAGGAGGACCCTGTTCCTCCTGTCATTCATAAAGACAAAAAGGAGCAACAGAAAGACAAACAACTGCCTATTGTAGAAGTAGTACCACCTGAGCCTCCCAAGCCTCAGCCAGCTCCCATTACACCAATTAAGCAAAAGCCGACGCCCATCGTTCAATATATGTCTTTCACTTTCTTTGGCACATCAGCAAAGGTAGAGAAGCCTGCAAAGAAGATACCTCCCATATTGCAGAATGTAAACGAAAAGGATGTTGCTGAAGCATGGAAAAGAATATCTGACGGAAGTTACGACAATATGCTTAATAGCTGTCTGGAACTAAGGCGTAAACATAACTTGTGTGACTGGTCGTACCTACAGATGTTGCAAAAGATTTCAGATCAATATTGTGGAAAGGGGAATGAGGCCAACCTATTGTGTGCATGGCTTTATTGTCAGTCGGGTTACAAAATGCGACTTGCCAATGATAAGGGGCATCTTATTATGCTTTATGCGAGCAAGCACAATATTTACAACATGTCTTATTGGACCATAGATGGCGATCATTATTACCCCCTTAACAAAAACATCAGTAAGACAATTTATATATGTCAGGTTGGCTTCCCCAAAGAGCAACAATTATCTCTAACAGTAAGCCAAGAACAGCAGTTTACTCTTAGCCCCACACCAGAGCGTACTTTCAAGTCAGAAAGATATTCCGATGTAAAAGTAAAGGCTACAACCAATCGTAATCTTATAGACTTCTTTAATACCTACCCTACATCTAGTATCAATAATGATTTTGGTACTCGTTGGGCAATGTATGCCAATACACCGATGAGCAAAGAGGCAAAGGCCCTTCTTTATCCTTCATTGCGCAAGCATCTACAGGGAAAGACACAGTTAGAGTCTGTAAACCGCATATTGAATCTGCTGCAAACAGCATTAGTTTACGAATATGACGATAAAGTATGGGGACACGATAGGGCTTTCTTCCCTGATGAAACACTTTACTATCCTTATTGTGATTGTGAGGATCGTTCCATTTTGTTGTCCCGTTTAGTTCGTGACATTTTGGGATTAAAGGTGGTATTGATTTACTATCCTGGGCATCTTGCGTCTGCTGTTCATTTTACCCAATCAAATGTTAAGGGCGATTATGTGATGGTACAGGGGCAGAAATATATTATTTGCGACCCAACATACATTGGTGCGCCAGTAGGTGTTACAATGGACAACATGGACAATAGTAAGGCAAAAATAATTCTTCTCGAATAACTACTATTTATTATGAAGAAAATCTTATTATTATTAATAATGTGCGTAGGGTGTGCTACAACCGTCATGGCTCAAAGAGGCTTGTCGGTTAAGAGTTTCAGACTTATGGAGAACGACCAAGATGCTCGCGTTGGTTTCAAACGTGAGGATGATAATGGTCGATTGGCAGCCCTTATCAAAGTACAAACGATAGACCAAAAACTAAGCTTTAGTACGGGCGTTAGTGGTATTGTTGGCGATGTGGTATATAAACCAGGAGAAGTATGGGTATACGTGCCTCGTAATATACGAAAATTCATCATTGGCCACAGTAATGGAAAGGTAGAATATCCCATTGACATTAAAATTGACGGAGGTTGCGTCTACGAATTAGTCCTCGACCTCGGTATAGGTCGTTTTATGAATATCTCTGCTTCAGAACCAGGCGCTACAATCTACCTCGACAATGATTCGTTGGGTATTGCACCAATTGCCCAACACTATGTTCTATATGGGCTTCACCGCATCAAGGCTATATATGGATACTGGGAAGGTGAGACGGAAATAAACGTAACAGACAATACTCCTGAGGACCTGACTATTCATATGACAAACATACAAAGCAAATATCACCATGTGACACTTACTACGGAGAAGGGCGTACAAATTTTACGTGACGGTCAGGTTATAGGCTCTGGCATGTGGGAGGGTACACTTAGAGAAGGCTCTTATATATTTACAACTCATAGGGAAAACTATGAAGATGCAGAGACACCTATTGAGGTTAGCAGTGGAAGTAGGAATATGTTTATTTTGAATAAGCCAAAGCCTGTTTATGGCTTTCTTAAACTTCATGTAACACCAGTCCGTGCAACAGTTACTACTACTGACAACCGAAGTCTCTCACATCGTGATGTTATATCTCTGCCAGTTGGTCGTCATCACCTTACGTTTGAAGCTTCAGGCTATCTTTCCCAAAACGATGTTGTATTTGATATTCAAGCCAACAAGACTCAAGAGAGAACAATACAATTGAAACCTATTGACTATATCAAGTCAACTTCGTTCTACATCGGAGGTGGATATACTTACGCTTCACTGATGGGTGTTAGTGCTACTGCTGGTGTTACGTTAGCAAATGTTGACGTTCAGTTGTCTTATACTCTTGGAATATCTGCTACTGAGGACTTGTCGTGGTATACTGAGTCAAATAACACCTTCTATAGTAGGATGAACTATAAGATGAATATGTTCGCTGCTCGTATAGGCTATCAGATACGTCTTTCAAATAGACTGGCCATCACGCCACAGATTGGTTACGTTGCCCAGTCTCTTGTAGGTAGTAACGTAGAGGGAGCTGGAACCCTTGGTGATGGTGCCTCAGCAACTGGTTTTACTATTGGAGCCAAGCTGGTGATTATTCCAGCACATCATTTCGGTATATTTCTCATGCCAGAATTTGGTCTTAGCGGCAAGGAGACAGATGCCTTCAAAGTCATAGCAGACAAAGGCAGTTTCAGTGCAGGTGGACTGATTGCTACAGCAGGTCTATTCTTAAACTTCTAAAAGCATCAAGAACATGAAACGTACTATAACATATTTTACTTTGGTCATTGCTGTAACAATTGCGGCAATTGTGACTGCATGCTCTGATGTTGACATTAAAGGTTATTATATCAGTGGCGACTATATTAAAACCGAGGCTGAAATCATTCTTGACGGTAATGGCAAGAACTCGACATATAAGGTGGTAACCAATGGTGCTTGGTCATTTGCAAATGTACCATCATGGATAACTGTAACACCAATGTCTGGCAGTGGCGAAACGGACGTGATTATAACCCCTAAGGACAATCCCTCAGCTACCCAAGAGCGTACGGGGCAGATGACTTTGCGAACATCTAACCAAGAACGTATCATCAGCCTGACTCAAAAAACAGCCCATGAATTTTTTGAGTCTGACATCATAACTCTGACTTTCCAGCCAGATGGTGGTACGGAACGTTTCTCTATACGTTCGAATACCAGTTGGTCACTTAACCTTACTGGCAATTTCTTTAGTGTAACTCCAACCACAGGCTCAGAGAATACAACATTTACAGTAATATGCGAAATCAATAATGATGAGGCACAGCGTATGGGCTCAATTGATATCGTGGGACGTGATTCTATATTACGCATCCCTGTCGCCCAATTGGGGATAACCAGAACACTTACGTTATCTCCCGAGAATATAACGGTGGATCCGATAGCCAATAATGTGTCTATCACGTTGAATGGTGATGCGCCATGGACAGCTAAGTCTAGTGTTGAATGGGCCTCTGTCGAGCAACTCTCTGGCACTGGTTCTGGCACGGTTAATGTCAGCATTGACGAGAATGCGACAACTTCTCAGCGAACGGCAATCATCACATTCGAAACATCAAAGAAGTCGATTTCTTGCCAGATAACCCAACGCGCCGGCAGTGCTCCCCGCTTTACGAGTCCCCAACCCACGATTACCAATGTTGGCAAGTATTCTGCAACGGTATCGGCATCATATACCAGCGACTTTGATGTCACTGAGTATGGCGTATGCTATAGTGAGACGAATAGCAAGCCTACCATAGAAGACGCACATGCCAACAGAGTTGGATCGGCTAAGGAGGGCAGTTTCTCAATAGACCTTGATGGATTGAAATCGCTTACAACCTATTATGTTACAGTCTATGCTCGCAATAAGGTAGGTATCACCTATTCTACCTATACGACATTCACAACAACTGGTGGTATTCCTAATGAAGATGATGTTATCAAACCAAATTTATAAATAAGCAATAATCAATAACAATTAAAAAATAAACTATTATGAAAAAGAGTCTTTTATTATCAGTATGTCTTGCCTTTGCAAGCCTTTCATCATTTGGTGCTTCACTTGCTTCTATTATGCTCCAGCATAATGGTAGTGTAACCATGTTCGATCCTGACAAGATGACTGCAGCGATTACTGCGGCGGCTAAGGGAGACACCATCTATCTTAGTGAAGGCTCCTTTGTTGGCGATTTTACCATCAACAAAGAGATTACTATTATTGGTGCGGGTCAAAATTCAAAAATCAGTGGAAATATCACTATTGCAATTGACAATACCCCAACTCTTACCACACACATGTTAGATGCCGTCAACCTGAATGGATTTACGGTGACAGTTTCTAAGGCCTTAAATAATCTGAAGATAAGAAAATGTTTTATATCAACAATAAAAGCAACTGCAGCTCTAACAGACCTTAATGTTGATAGAAGCTACATTAATCGTGTTGAATTATCTTCTTATTATAAGAGTGGTAATTTAATAAATTGCTATATATATGAAATTTATAGCAATTCATCCGGTCTTCAGAATACTCTCAATTATATCAATTGTAATATTTCTCGACTATATCAATACAATAATGACTGCATGCGTGGTACGTTTGTTAATTGTATTATAAATGGATATTATGATACTAATGGAATGCAGAATTGTATATTTATCAATACGCTTTATAGAGGTTTTACTATTAGTAATAATTCGACTATTCAAAACTGTTATACTTCAGATTTTTCATTCACAAAATATACAGAAGAAAAAACTAACATCAATTATTATACTGTTGCTGCGGATTACCTTAAAGATAATAATTATGTAGGTACAGATGGTACGATTGTGGGTATGTTCGGTGGTACCACACCATACAATCTTGTTCCCAATGTCCCAACTGTTACAGAAAGCAAGGTTACTGTAGATACGGCAACCAAGAAACTGAATGTATCTTTGAAAGTATCAGCAAATTAACAACCTGACAACGAAACAACTATGCTAAAACGAATAATCTATATTGCAATACTTATGATTGCAAGCGTCACGGTGTATGCTGATGATGCATTGCAAGGCTATGAGTATTGGATAGATTCGGATTATAGCAAGCGTACTGTCAGCAATAGCAGTGAGACGGATGTTTCTTTCGTTGTAGACTTAGGCAGTCAGGAACAAGGGTTGCATATGCTTAACTTCCGTGCACGTGGCACAGATGGTCAGTGGGGGGCTTTAAAGCGAATACTTTACTACATTCCGCAAAAGTCGAATCCTGACATTTCTATTTCAAGTTATGAATACTGGCTTGATGACGACCAGACGCAAAAGGTCAAACAAAACAGCACTGGTGAAGCCATCACTGCAATGTTAGACATCAGCCAACTGGCTGCTGGAGTACACTTCTATAACTTCCGGGCTCAAAACAGCGACGGCATTTGGAGCGCCTTGAAGCGAATGCTATTCTATGTACCAGAGACAGTCAATGAGGATGCCACCGTCACTCAGTATGAATACTGGCTTGATGACGACCAGGCGCAAAAGGTCGCCCAAAGCAGCTCAGGTGGAGCCATCACTGCAATGTTAGACATCAGCCAACTGGCTGCTGGAGTACACTTCTATAACTTCCGAGCTCAAAACAGCGACGGCATTTGGAGTGCCTTGAGACGTATGCTCTTCTATGTGCCGGAAACTGTCAATGAGAGTGTCACTGTCACTCGGTATGAATACTGGTTAGATGATGACCAGACGCAAAAGGTCGCACAAAGCAGCTCAGGTGGAGCCATCACTGCAATGTTAGACATCAGCCAACTGGCTGCTGGAGTACACTTCTATAACTTCCGAGCTCAAAACAGCGACGGCATTTGGAGCGCCTTGAAGCGAATGCTATTCTATGTACCAGAGACCGTCAATGAGGATGTCACCGTCACTCGGTATGAATACTGGCTTGATGACGACCAGACGCAAAAGGTCGCCCAAAGCAGCTCAGGTGGAGCCATCACTGCAATGTTAGACATCAGCCAACTGGCTGCTGGAGTACACTTCTATAATTTCCGGGCTCAAAATAGCGACGGCATTTGGAGTGCCTTGAAGCGAATGCTATTCTATGTTCCAGAAGAAGAAATGCTCAATGCAACGCTTGCTGGTTATGAGTATTGGTTGGACGATGAATATGCCACTCGTCGTAGTATGACGACTGATCAGGGAGACCAAATATTCACGTTAGACCTTAGTTCTGTGGAACCTGGTGTTCACTACCTCAGCTACCGTGCCCGTAACTCACAGGGTGTCTGGAGTTCGTTGAAACGTCTAGTATTCTATCTCTCTGATGGTTCTGAAACCATTGGCGATCCTTTGGTGGCATATCTGTACCGCTTCAATTCAACGACAACAGAGGTTCCAATTTCTCCTTGTCAAAATTATACGATGGATAATCAGGTATTTCAAATACCTGATGCTGAGGAGTTCCTAAAAGTTGATCCACGGGATACGAATTGTAAGTTCTCTTTCCCAACTGGTAGTACAGCAGCAGTGACTATGACGCAGACCAGTAATGTGTCGTTCAGTATTCAGTTCAAGAATAGTAGAGATGTACTTAGTTCACCAGTCAATGCAGACTTTTCATTGTCAAACACCGTAAGTCATGATGTCCAGCTCCTAAAGAAGCAAGGTTCACTGACGTTCAAGAAGGTGAGTGGAGGTGATTTCTATGCCTTCCAGTTCGAGACAGACAACTCGACCAGTCCGTTATACTTCAAGGCTGATCAGTCCTGTACAATAGCAGTATTCGATGCACATGGGAATATGTTGTATAATCCCTATGACAGTACTGCTGTAAAGAATACTGTTCAATTACAGAATCTTTCTCAGAAGGGGACCTATTACGGTATAGTATATGAAATGGTGAAGAATGCAGGAAATCCTGAAGACGAAATTACCATTCGCTTGATGACGACAAACAATATGGTGCCAACGCCACAGTTTACTTATGGGGAAGGTAAGGTTACTATCAGCTGCTTACAAGAGGGTGCTAAACTATTCTATACTACGGATGGTTCTACCCCTACAACAGAAAGCACACCTTATACTTCACCGATCCCTGTAGAGCATAATATGGTTATTAAGGCAATAGGTACATTCTCGGACATGCAGCCGAGTGATGTGGCTACTTTGGTAATTGATACATTTACGGTAAGCAAGCCAATCATTCAGTTTGCCAACCTACAAATTCACATGTCTTGTACTACTCCGCAGTCAAGTATCTATTATACTTTGGATGGTAGCGATCCAACAGGAACAAGTGGGCTGTTGTATTCTGGACCTGTACCTGTGACGAGCAATTGTACTGTAAAGGCGGTGGCAAAACGTATTGACTTTAATAATTCGGAGGTGGTAACCTTTGAACTTGATGTTAATAACGTGAAGGTGGCAACACCTGAGTTTACTATCGCTGGCAATGTGATTACGGTGACCTCTTTAACCAATGACGTTCAGTTGGTATATACCCTTGACGGTAGTGAGCCAAACGAAACGTCTACGCCATACAGTGGTAGCATAACGCTAGAGCACAACTGTATTGTAAAGGTGAAAGGATATAAGGCAGGTCATCTTGCCTCAGAGACTGCAACGCTTGTGGTAGACTGGTTCTATGCAGAACTGCCTGTGATGAGTGTTAGCGAAGATGAAACAACGCTTACCATTACCTGTTCTACACCAGGAGCAGTGATACACTACGAGATCGGTGGTGCAACACCTACAGAAGAGTCGGCTATTTATGAGGCACCTCTGATACTGACCGACAACCGTGTGGTGAAGGCCATAGCTATTGCTCCAAACTTCAACAACTCTGAAGTAGCCACATTCCAGCCTGGCACTCATGCATGTGAACCTGCTGTGATAGCAAGCAATGGTAGAACGGCAACCATCAGTACAAAGACTCAAGATGCGAGGATTTACTACACGACAAATGGGGCAAGTCCAAATGAGGGTTCTTTATATGTCGTAAATGAAGGTGTAATAGTGCTGGATGAGTCAACGTGGACCATCAAAACTCTTGTTGTAAAAGAGAATATGAACAATTCCACAGAGACGATGTACAATGTTCCTGCCTATTACGATAACGATGCTAAGGTATTGTATACCCACGAAGCAGGTAATGCCGCTAATGGTTTCATCTGGAGCAATGGTATTAATAATGCTACGGAGATGTCTGTTTCAGGATCTTATAATGCAGCAGACATAGAGTTCTTCCGTAAGAAGATGCCGAATATGAAGCATCTTGATTTGAGAAATGCCACTATCGTGAATAAGGAATTGGCTGACAGTGCATTTGCCGATATGAAAGGTCTTATGACCATTGTCACACCAATCGTCCAGAAAGTTGGTAATGGTATTCTGGCAGGATGCAACCATCTTGCAGCAGTAACATGGACTTCAGACATCAACGTACCTGAACCCAACCTACTGCTTGGTGGTGTAAGTGGACATGAAAATATGCTGCTCTATGTAAAGAGTAACAGTTATGCTCCCGCCAGCTATCGTAATGTAGTTTCTTCACTGAACGGTACAGCTGAAAGCATTACTCTTACTGACGGTGGTGGTGATTTCTATTGTCCATCAGCATTTACTGCACGGAGGATTAGCTATACCCATAGCTATAATCAAAAGATTGTTGCAGGTGTATGCCGAGGATGGGAGTCTATCGCCCTACCATTCGATGTACAAACGTACACACATGCTGTTAATGGCACCTGTGCACCATTTGCTCAGGAGAATGCTAATGCCAAGCCGTTCTGGCTTTGTGAACTTTCTTCTTCTGGTTTTGTTCGTACAGATGGCATTAAAGCCAATACGCCATATATTATCGCTATGCCCAACAACGATAATTATGCCGATGCATACATATTGGCAGGTGTAATGACCTTTGCAGCGGAAAATGTTCGAGTTGCAGCCTCTGATAAAACAGAGGAGAGAACAAAGGATGGCTTCACGATGAGTGTCAATTTTGGTCAGCCTAAATATTCAACTGAACATATCTATGCATTGAATGTCGGTGAAGAATATCAAGGACATCCTGAGGGTTCCATGTTCGTTCGAAATCTTCGTGCATTACAACCATTTGAATGTTATGTCTCTTCAATAGTAATTGCAAACAGTTCAGATTTTGGTACAGAGCCTGATTATTTCTTACTGTTTGATGACAGTGAAACTGTTGGTATATTGAACATTCCGACAAGGGATGCCAATATTAAAGTTTACGTACTGAACGGAAAACTACATGTTGATTCAGACAAGACGTCAATAGTAAAGGTTTGCAATCTCAATGGCCAGACAATTAAGACGGTTAAGGTATTAAATGGTACTACTTGCATTGATGGATTGAACAGCGGAATATATATCGTAAATGGTAAGAAGTTCGCTGTAAGATAAGTTTTGTATGATGATTAGAAAGTATAATAAATTGATTTGGGTAGCAATGGCATGGGTGCTGTTGCTACCCATGACAACTGCAGTTAAGGCACAGAATGGTAATGTCGAGCAGATTATTAAGGATGTTAAGAATAATGCTTCAAATTACTATTGGGGAGAAGGTTCTGGAGCAACTTTTTCAGAAGCTGACAGAATGGCCTTAACGGAACTGATAAGTAAAATTTCCGTATCCATAGAGGCTACTATTACCAATCGCGATGTTGAAACAAATGGGCAACTCAATAGTGAATATGACATATCATTTAAAAGCTATTCTAACGCAACCCTTAATGGAGCACAAGTTATTGTAGTCAGCAATGAACCTAATTCTTACGTTATAAGATATATCAGCAAGAAGGCAGTTGAGAAAATTTTCGAACAACGTGAGGATAAAGTGCGTGACTATTTCCGTACAGCTCAACGAAGTGAGGAACGTGGTAAAATTGACGAGGCACTACGTCATTATTATTGGGGACTGAAACTTCTCCAGAGCTTGATAGAACCAAACAAAGTGAAACTGACTGATAATGGTGCTGACATCCTCCTCATAACAGAAATACCCAAAAGAATTAATGCCATACTGGACAATCTTCAGGTAAAAGTATTGAGCGAGGATGAAGGTGATGTGGATATATTCATCACCTATAAAGGAAATCCAGTTACCAGTATCGACTATACATATTTTGACGGACTGACATGGAGTTCAATCTTCAGTGCTAAAGATGGTAGAGGCTTCTTGGAATTGCGCAATGGAATGAGTGCAGATATGGTACAGTTAAAATATGAATATGAGTATCTCAGTGAAAGCCATATTGACAAGGAGATGACAACTATCATGGCACACAGCAAAGCTATTCCATTCAGGAAATCCACCGTGATGTTATCTGATAATAATAAGAAGAATCAGTCTAAACTTAAGCAAACTGCCAGGGAAAGTATCGCATCGGCCAATGCAATTTCTTCTGTGGGAAGTCATATGACTACCGTAAGTGACGAAAAACCTTATGCTAAAATTATGGAACAGCTAACATCCGCCATCAAGAAAAAAAATTATGCGTCAGTTAGAACACTTTTCACTGATGAAGGATGGGACATGTTCGACCGACTTATCCATTATGGTCAAGCTCGTTTGTTGGATGCTACAGACATGACCTTCCTACCTATGGGAGAACGTGTGGTATGTCGATCCGTTCCCATGAGTTTTTCATTCAAGAACAATAATCGTAAATTTGTTGAGGATGTGACATTTACCTTTGGAGCCGACAAAAAGATAGAATCATTGGCTTTCGGATTAGGATCAGTCGCTCGTTCTGACATTTTCGATAAAGCCGTTGGGAAATGGCCTGAAAAATCAAAAATGGTACTTGCCTCTTTCCTTGAAAACTACAAAACAGCGTATGCCTTAAAGCGTCTTGATTATATTGAAAGTATCTTTTCTGAAGATGCATATATTGTTACTGGTCATGTCTTGAAGAAACCTCAAAGAAAAATTGAAGGACAGCCTTCGCTGTCTAAAGAGGAAGTAAAATACACACGCCACACCAAGCGCGAGTTTATACGCAATTTGGAACGTTGTTTTAAAAGTAATCAATTTATTAATATACGATTTTCTAATAATGATGTATTGAAAGCAAACATGCCTGGTGAAATATATGGCATTCAAATAAAGCAGGACTATTACTCATCATCATATGGTGACACAGGCTACCTGTTCCTGCTTGTAGACATTAACGATCCAGATAAACCAATTATCAGTATCAGAACGTGGCAACCAGATCGCAATCCAAATATAAATTCTATGTTGTCAAAGGATGACCCTGATTACGGCATATTTGGTATTGGAAACTTCTAATAGGATTCTGACTATCCTTTATCCTAATGGTATGAGATTGATTTTATCTATCGCTTTCAGCTGTCTGTGCCTGCAACAAGCTTTGGCACAGACAGGTTCAGCGCCAGACTGGTATGTAAATCCAAAGTCTGGTGAGTATGTTGGCTGCTCTTTTCCATCTGAGGATGTACACAGCCGCCCTGAGACGGCTTTGCTAAGTGCCTTACTTAACTATGTCGCGTGTAATATAGATTTGGGAGGCCCTGTAAACGTAACAGGTGAGTACACGGGATCGGAATCTAATGGATTGGTGTCTAATGGATTGGAAACATCTGTTGCCGAACGTAATCACATCGTTATGCTAAACTACCAGATGTGTCGGTTAGAGACTTTTGGTAATGACACGTATGTTTCGGTGAAAGTAGATGAAAAAGGAGATCCAAAAGACGGCATTAAAATTCAGTATTCTCAGGAGATAACGAGTACTGGATTGGGAGATAATTCGTGTAACATGATGTGTACAGAGAAGATTGAGTTGGAACTGACTACCCACAAAAAATACACAATTAATACACATTGGTATGTTAGTGACTCTGAAAATGAACAAATAATATTATTATTCTATGGAGATGGAATTCACAGCGCTCAAATAAAAGGAAAAACTATTGAGACTGCTAACTACGAAATGTCTAAAGAACAAAGCCATAATAAAATGGCTGTTAGACGCTTGCCTTTCTACAGATATTGTGGCGATATTAGCAAAAATGGGGTTGGTGGTGCTTTCTGGCAGTCTATACTGCAAAGGCTCTCTGAGAAAGTATCTGGAATGGATGATGTATTGGATAAAGAAGAACACGACATTGATTGGAAACACTTTAAGAATACTAATGAGATTTCGGGAAAGATACTTTATGTAATGTTTAAGCCCAAAATGAAAACGTCAAAATAATATGGTATGGTATAATAAAAGGGGCTCAGTCCGAAAAGCCCGTTGAAAATTAATATCATTTAGCTGCTTGATTCTACCATAGTTTTCGTACCTTTGCAGAAAACTATTAGCTGATGGATACTGTGATATGATGAATGAAAAGAAAGAGTATGAATATTGCCAGTCATTCCAGGATTATGTGGACGAATTGGTAAGGAGAACGATGAAAAGGATTGAGGAGGAGATGCCGGACGAAGGTGGCTTCTCCGACATCTTTGAATTGTTCTGCAATCCTGACGACGGCACTTCTGATGTCGTAGGGAAATACGGACTGCATGTGTTTAAGATGCGGGCAGATATCGTTCCTGACCCCAAGAGACGTTATGTTCAGGCCTGTGCCTACATTCCCTCTAGTGAGTATAAAGCAACATTGATGGCTGGCTCAGGAACAAAAGCAGAAATTCTGACCCTCATGAAAGAGCAGTCGTATGCAAACAAGTTGAACTATACTTTTGGCGAATTGTTGGATATGCTGAAAGACTTTTAGTGAGACGTATATTAAAAATAGGGTGTAACTCATGCACCCTGTGCACCTAAAATGGTCGTCAACTGAAAGCTTACGTGAAAATCTCTCATCTCTCACATAATCGCTGGAATCGCCTTTGTACAAAGGGATTTGAGCATGTGAGGGATCATTTTCATCCCTCACATATCTCTCACTCATCTCTCCCATCACCCTCATGCAGCTTTCAGTGGTACAACCTCGTAGTAGTCCACATGGGAATGATCCTTGTGCTTGGGTGACGGGAGGGTTGACGGGGGGGGATGTGAGGGATGACGGGAGAGATGAAGGGAGGGATGAGAAAGGCCAAATCCCTTTATTTAAAGGGCTCGATGCCATCCGATGTGAGAGATGAGGCACTTTTCGTTAATAACCCTTCGTTATTCATCAATAACCCTTGGTTATTTGTCAATAAGATACACTTATTGCTCGAAAACACAGCCTTAATGCCGCCAATTGTTCCCTTACTGGGAACTATTTATTCCCAAACTGGGAAGAAAACATTCCCAGCCTAGGGAAAAAGGTCACAAGAACGTGTCGACTGATTTTTATTTTACTAACACCTTTTTACCATTGCAAAAAACGGTCGATATCCACCCACCCAAAACGGGGATATCCGTTCACTTTTCTGATTAGTTCATCCTAATGGCGCTGCAAATTTAATCATTTTTC
>Ga0310695_10006662_pt1 | contig 18919 bp, 21 predicted proteins | sample RumenRJG_04DNA_FD_203882 | JGI IMG/M metagenome (GOLD analysis project Ga0310695, IMG submission 203882) | Bovine rumen microbial communities from Lethbridge, Alberta, Canada - RJG_04 (v2) (version 2) | ecosystem: Host-associated > Mammals > Digestive system > Stomach > Rumen | place: Canada...
CTTTATATGGTTTGAACTCAAAAGAAAAAGGTCAGGCAAGGTGCCATTGCTTGATGTTGAATTATTTAGAGACAAAAATTTGCGTATAGGTACATCTATTAAGTTATTATATAATATTGTAATATCTGGAACATTTTTTGTAATGGTTCTGTTTTTCCAAAGTGTATTGCAGTTAAATCCATTCGATACGGGTTTGGCTTCACTTCCGTTTGTTATGGCTTTGTTTATTTTTTCATTGACCGCTCCAAATCTAATAGGAAAACTGAATCACAAGACACTCATGGCAATAGGATGTATAATATCTATTGTTGGATGTCTGATTTTAAGTTATCAATTTAAATTAAATGTAAATATGCTGGATTTAATTCCGGGACAGTTTTTACTTGGAACAGGTATTGGTTTTATGATGGCTTTAGCAGCGGATGTGGCATTATTCGATGTTCCTGCTGAAGGCCAAAATAACGCATCAGGTATTATTACAACTGGTGAAACATTAGGTTCATCATTGGGAACAGCAATCATTGGAATAATTCTAATTCTTGGAGTTATGGGTGGTATTAGTACTGCAGTCGATACCTATGCGCCTGATTATTCAGGAGATGAACAATTCCATCAGGAGGTCTATGACTACTTCCAAAAATTAGACACTATAGAGGGACAAGATAGTATTGTTGTGAATACTGCAGATATAATTATTCAGAATGCAATGGCAACCGTAATGTCTGCATTGGCCATCGTGTTAGCAGCTATGTTAATTATAACGCTGCGGATAAAAAATAAAAATATTAAAAAACAATGAGAGACAATCTCTCATTTGCTTTTTTTTAAATGGTTTGAGTGTTGGCAGAAATTATTGAGTTTTGATCTAATTCATTTTGTTCGATGATATAGAATAAATTTCACTAAAAGTTGTAGATATTTTGAAGTGTGTTATGCCAACAGCAACATGAATCTGGTTAAAAGGAATCAAAAGTTGCATAATCCTGATTCACCATTACTGTTGGGTGAAGTTAAAGATAGTGATGTTGTAAAGGAAATTGATGAATCTAGCTATATTGACACACAACAAAAATTATTTTAAGTTGTTAACTTATACTATGATAATTTTTATTTTATAATATTAATAATATTATATTATAATAATTTTTTTAAATTTAAATCACTATTTATATATGTTTATAATTTTTATTTTTAAAAAAACATAAACTTATATGTTAATAATTTCATATATATTACCATGGTAAAAAGAGATCTGTATTTGAATAGAATTTCTTCATTAATTGATAAGGATATCATTAAGGTCATTGTTGGTGTAAGGCGTTGCGGTAAATCTTACATGTTTAATTTGATCATAGATGAACTGCTTGAAAGGGGAATAAATAAGGAAAATATTCTTCTTATTAACTTTGAAAGTGCAAAATACCGTAATGTTTCAAATCCTCGTGAATTGGACTTGCTTGTAAGGGATTTGACAAAAGAAATTAACGGCAAAATTTACATGTTTTTTGATGAGATCCAAAATGTTGATGAGTGGGAAAAATCAATCAATAGTTTTAGAGTGGATTATGATTGTGACATCTACCTGACAGGTTCCAATTCAAAATTGCTGTCTGGTGAATTGGCTACTCATTTGACTGGCAGATATATGGAAATCAAAATGTATCCGTTTTCCTTTAAGGAATATTTGGACTATAAAAAAACATCTTCAAATATGAAAGCATTCAATGACTATTTGACATATGGGGGATTTCCATTTTTATTGTCTCTTGAATCTGAAATAGATAAAACGGAATATCTAAATGATATTTTCAACTCAATATTTCTAAAAGACATCATTGAGCGATATAGCATTAGGGATGCGGGTCTGCTTACAAGAATTGTTGACTTTATCCTGGACAATACCGGAAAAATAGTTTCTTCAAAAAGCATTTCTGATTACCTGAGAAAAAAAGAAAAAATCAAGGTTTCACCAAAAACAATCTATAATTACTTGGAGTATCTTACAAATGCATGTCTTTTATATAAAGTTCAAAGGGAAGATTTGGAAGGTAAAAAAATACTGTCCATCAATGAAAAATATTATTGTGTTGACCAGGGGTTCAACCAAGTCAGGATTGGACGAAATCAACTCAATAACAGTAGAATTATGGAAAATATTGTCTATTTTGAACTTCTAAGAAGAGGATATGAAATAACCATTGGTTGCATTGGGGATTATGAAATTGATTTTGTCTGCAAAAAGATGGGTGAAAAAATCTATGTTCAAGTAACTCGTGAATTGTCCAATGAGGATACAATTGAAAGGGAATTCAGACCATTACTTTTAGTTAAAGATAATTATCCGAAATATGTCATATCTACTGATGAATTCGACATGTCTCGGGATGGCATAAAGCATATGAATATCTTGGATTTTTTAATTGACGAAGAAATTTAAGAAATTGTGACACTCAAAAGTTGCACAATCCTGATTCGCCATTGCTGATTGGTGAGGTTATAAATGAGGTCAGTGAACCCCGCTATATTGACATGCAACAGAAATTAATATAAACTATTATTATTCACTTAAGAACTTAAATAATAATTTTTTCAATGTTTTTAATTCATCATCGTTTAGATTATGGTTGTTTTCCCATGCAGTGATATGTTCCAGTATTTTATCGGTTTTTTCAATGCCTTCGGGTGTCAGTTTCACTATTTTTCTTCTTCTGCTTTCGGGATCCTCTTTTCTTTGAATCAGATTCCTGTCCTCAAATTTTCTAAGGATTTTGGAAGCCTGTCCGTTGCTCACGTGGAATAGTTTTACAAGATCCCTTTGTGTGCTTTTGTCCTGAAATCTTATTCTAAGTAAGAATGGTATTTCATTGGGTGAAACAAGTTCGTCCCCATAATTTTCATCGCTGAAACGTGAAAAGTCACTGACCAGCTCTTCCACGTAATGGTAAATCAGAATGTCCTCAAAATTCTTTTGCATAAATTGACTTGGCAAGCTCATGGTATATGCTATGAACTTTATCCTATAAATATTTTTCATAATGAAAATGTTTCCAATGGAAACATTTATATGCGATACAAACAATATTATAAATTAGGTGAAAATCATGGAATACAAAACATTATCAAATGGTGTTGAAATACCTCAATTAGGTTTTGGCGTATTTCAAATACCTCCAGAAGAAACAAAAGAAGTCGTAAAAAAAGCAATAGAAGTCGGATACAGACACTTTGACACTGCACAAGCATATTTCAATGAGACGGAAATCGGTGAAGCAATAAAAGAATCAGGAATCGCAAGGGAAGAACTGTTTTTAACCACAAAAGTATGGGTGTCTTCATACGGTTATGAGGAAACCAAAAAGGCATTTCAGGAATCACTGGACAAGCTTCAAACAGACTACATTGACCTTTACCTCCTGCACCAATGCATAGGGGACGTATACTCAACATGGAGAGCTGTGGAAGACTTATACGATGAAGGAAAAATAAAGGCAATCGGGGTGTGCAACTTCACACAGGGACGCTTCACAGACCTATGGTTAAATTCAAGAATCAAGCCTATGGTCAACCAGATTGAAGTAAACCCATTCTTCCAACAGGAAGGAACAGAAGACTTTCACAATGAATTCGGTGTTGTTGTGGAAGCATGGGGACCACTTGCAGAAGGAAAAGACGGAATATTCTCCAATCCAATATTATCTGAAATCGGTGAGAAATATGGAAAATCCGTAGCTCAAGTTATTCTGAGATGGATCATTCAAAGGGGAATTGTTGTTTTCCCAAAATCAACTAAGGAATCCAGAATGATTGAAAATGCTGATGTCTTTGACTTTGAACTGTCTGATGATGACATGGAAAAAATCAAGGAATTGGAAACTGGCGTTCCAATCGTTGAAGTGGATAATCCTGAATTCATCAAGTTTGTCTGCAGTAGCATAGCTTAAATTCTTGTTGGGTGGTAATATGCAGCATGTAACTTTAAACAATGGTGTGGAAATGCCCATTTTGGGCTTTGGAGTATATCAGATTCCACAGGAAGAGACAAAACATGCAGTGCTTGATGCAATTGATGTTGGATACAGGTCAATTGACACAGCACAGTCCTACTTCAATGAAAAGGAAGTCGGTGAGGCAATTGCAGAATGCGGCGTTGCCCGTGAGGAACTCTTCATAACCACAAAAATCTGGATTGAAAACTACGGCTATGAAAAATGCAAAGCCTCAGTATTGGAATCCATGGAAAAACTGGGAGTGGATTACATTGACCTTGTATTGCTGCATCAGCCATTTGCAGATTACTATGGGGCATATCGTGCATTGGAAGAGTTATATGAAGAAGGTCTGATTAGGGCAATCGGCGTTTCTAACTTTTATCCCGACAGGCTGACTGACATCTGTCTGTTTGAGCGAAAGGTTATTCCGGCAATCAACCAGGTTGAAACAAACCCGTTGAATGCACAGTACGACGCACAGGAAAATATGAAAAAGCACGGCGTTCAAATTGCAGCATGGGCACCCTTCGGAGAGGGAATGCAGGGAATGTTCACCAATGAAACGCTGGTTGGAATCGGTAGGAAATACGATAAGACCGCAGCTCAGGTAATATTGAGATGGTTGATACAAAGGCAGATTGTTGTTCTGTGCAAATCCACTCATAAGGAAAGGATTGCTGAAAACTTTGACGTATTCGATTTCGAATTGTCTGATGAAGATATGGATGAGATTATATCATTGGACACCTCATCAAGCCTGTTCTTTGACCATTATGATCCTGAAATGGTTGAATGGTTCGATGAAATGGTGGAAGTTAGAAAAAAACAGCAGAGAGCAGATTTAGAACAGAAGAAATGGTAAGATTATGAATCAAAAAAGATTAGGAAAAACAGATTTGAAGGTTAATCCTGTCGGTTTGGGTTGCATGGGATTGTCTCATGCTTACGGTGCTGCAAAATCTGATGATGAAGCTATAGAGTTTTTAAAAAAATCTTTTAAAACAGGATATAATTTCTTTGACACTGCTGAAGTCTATACTGGCCAAACCAGTGAAGGCAACGCCAGCAACAATGAGGAACTTGTGGGAATGGCATTGAATGAAGTCATAAATGATGTCGTCATTGCAAGCAAATTCGGAATAACAATTGATGGAATCACTCCCACACCGGACGCTTCACCTAAGGCAATTCAAAATTCAATTGAGGGAACACTGAAAAGATTAAACGTTGATTGTGTTGATCTCTATTATCAGCACAGGATTGACCCGAAGGTTGAACCTGAAACCGTTGCAGGTGAAATGCAGAAACTGATTGATGATGGAATGATTAAGGTATGGGACATATCCGAAGCAAATGAGGAATACTTAAGAAGAGCAAATGAAGTCTGTCCTGTAACTGCAATTCAAAACAGGTACTCAATACTTGCAAGATGGCATGAAAATTTGTTTCCAGTCTGTGAAGATCTGGAAATCAGCTTTGTTGCATTTTCCCCGATGGCCAATGGATTTCTGACAGGAATGTATGATAAGGATTCCGAATTTGACGAATTGGATTACAGAAATGACATGCCTCAATACACTGAACAAGGATTTAAAAGTGCTAAAAAACTGATTGAACTGTTAAATGACATTGCCTCTCAAAAAGATGCAACTCCCGCACAGGTATCCCTTGCATGGATGATGTGCAAAAAAGATTATATTATTCCAATTCCCGGCACCACATCCATTCATAACATGGAATCAAACTTTAATGCAGGCAATTTGAAATTATCCGCTTCACTAATAGCTGAAATTGATGAATTGCTGGATTCATTGGATGTTCCGGTGTTTGGAGGCCATTAGGCACATGTTCCAATGCTAAAATTGGCGCATAGTTTTCCTGAAAAATATTTATAAAACAATTGCAATTTAACCAATTTGCTTTTTATTCTTTTTTTTAATTTTAACTTCTTGGAGGTATATTTTGAATTATTTTACAAGAGACACTAAGGTTTTTGATGTAATCAATGATGAGTTCCTAAAAGGATTCGGCAGGATGATATTTCCCCTAAATAGGAACATTCCTCAAAGCATGACATTAAATGATGTTGGGGACATATACGTTTGGTATAATCATATAAGTCCTGATAAGACAGTTGAAATCATCAATTACATGAAAAATGAATCCGATAAGGGAAACAGGATTTTTTATGACATTTACACTGATGATGAGAAAAAGACAAATCCAAGTTTAAGTAATACTGGACTGTTCTTTTTTAAGGGAAAGAGCAATTCAAAGTTTGCAGTTATAAATGCCGGAGGTGGAATGGTCTATGTTGGCGCTATGCAGGACAGTTTTCCACAGGCATTGGAATTATCCAAAAAGGGATACAATTCCTTTGCACGGATATACCGTCCGGGAGCCCATACCGCAATGCAGGACCTTGCAAGGGCATTTGCTTTCATTCATGAAAACCGTGAGGAACTGGAAGTCGATGTAGACGATTATTCGGTGTGGGGAGGTTCTGCAGGTGCAAGAATGGCTGCATGGATTAGCACATATGGAACCGAACAGTTTAGCTCAAAAAGATATCCAAGACCATCAGCTGTGATAATGCAGTATACTGGATTATCCGAAGTCACCGGACTGGAAGTGCCCACATACAGCTGTGTTGGAACAAGGGATTACATTGCTGATTATCGGGTAATGGAAGATAGAATCAATAGAATAAAGTCAAACGGAACCGATGCAATGATTGAAGTGTTCAATGGTTTGCCTCACGGTTTTGGACTGGGTGAGGGGACAATTGCCGAAGGATGGATTGACAATGCAGTCAGGTTCTGGGAAAGTAACATGAAAAAATGATTATGGGGGCATTATATGAGTGAAATGATAACCGGTTGGGCTCAAAATATTCCAATGTCTTATAAGAGAAAAGCAAGAGAGCAGGGAAAATTGGAAATCATTGAATACGAGACAATCGACTATACAAATGGCAACAAGATTACAAAAAACGCTGTGGTCTATCTGCCTTTCGGATACGATGAGGATAAAAGGTATAATGTTTTCTATCTCATGCATGGATGGACAGGCCATGTGGGGGACTTTTTCGAATACTCCAATATAGTCAACATACTGGACAATATGATATCCAATAATGACATTGACCCGTTGATTGTGGTTGCTGCAACTTTCGATGCAGATAATAGGGCACAAGGATGGCAGAGAAGTGTCGAAGAGCTTGAACCCTTTCATTTGGATTTTGAAAACGCCTTGATGCCATATGTCGAATCACATTATTCCACATATGCAAGAAGCACTTCAAAACATGATTTAATGGATTCACGCAACCATAGGGCATTCGGAGGATTTTCATTGGGTGGCGTTGTGACCTGGTACATGTTCAAGCATGATTTGGACTATATCAAATATTTCCTGCCAATGTCCGGCGATGCGTGGTATATCTCAACATTCGGAGGATTATATTATCCTCGCCAGACAGTCGATGAAATAGAAAGGATTGCTGATGATTTTGACGGGGATTACTTCATAGCAGCATATCTTGGCACAAACGATGCAAGATATGAGCAGGTTGACAATCAGATGACTGAAATGTTAAGGAGGGATAGATTCAAGAGCAATTTCGTTTATTATCAGGTCATGGGCGCCTTTCATGATTTGAATGCAACCGACATTGACATGTACAATGGGTTGCAGCTATTTTTTAAATAATCTGTTCTAATGATTCTCGTGGATTTAAAGTAATTTTTACTCTTCAATCAGGTTCAAGAGATTTATATTAGCTATTTTTGGGGTTTAAATTCTTGTTATATGAAATAACTCATTTGATTAAATATGGTTCAATGTTTGATGTTATTTCAGCCCCTATTCTTGCAAGACATTCTGGTTTGTCTTCCATATCATTTTCAATCCAACATATGATAAAGTTGTATATTCCTCCAATGTGGTAATATACTTGATATCTCTCTTTTTTGCTGGTGTCCTTCAATACGTCATTGAAGTAATTTACAAGTACTTTTTGAAGGATGTAGCTCTGGTTTTGCTTATGAATGATTTTTAAAAATTTCCCATGTTTCAGGAATGTTTCCAGTATTGTTTGGATATAGGTTTCTTTTGTTTTATCCTCTTTACTTTCAAATTCTTCCAGGTATTCGTCCATTATTGACTCTATCCTGTATTTTATGATGTCCTCTTTTGATTTAAAATTACGATAATATGTTGACCTGTTAACTTCAGCCAATTGGGTTATGTCTTTTATGGTTATGTTTTCAAATTCATTTGTTTTCATCAGTTCAATAAGACTTTCAGTTATTCTATCCTTGCCTTTCATTTTATCTTCCTGAATTTTGATGTTGTATTCCAGTATCTGAGCAATTCCACGCTGTCATGGTCTATTTTCATATTTATTTGCCATATCTTCAATCCTTTTTTAATGCATCTGTCCACATTCTCGCTGACTTCAATATAATTTGTACTTGGATTTAAGATTTCATATCCCGGATTGTCATATTGGAATGTGTTTAAAAGTATTGCCTTTTCATGGGTTTTAAGGCTGTCTGCAAGTTCATTGATATGCTTGACAAACCTGTCAGTCGATGAGAATGAGGATACTTTCTTTGTTTTAATGTCTGTATCATATTCTATTTGTAATGTTTGGAGAGGGGTTTTAACTTCAAGATATGTGTTGCCAACTAAAAAGTCCAATTTTGAGTTTCCAAGTTTGACTTCCCTTTTAATCTCACTGTATTCGGGAAGCATATCGTCTAGAAGGTGATTTTTTAAAAAGAACTCAATGTATTTGTTTGAGGCTATTTGATTTATTCCAATCCTGTTTTATCTTTTCTGTTGAGATTGCTGACTGATACTGCTTCCAGAGTATATTTTGTTTTTCTTTTTGGATTGTCGCTTTTGGAAAGCAGTCCCGCCACATTTTTCAAATCGATATTTCCTATTCTTCCTGTTGTCGGGCAATGAGCCTTTTCAATGTTGCCGTCAATTTCAACATCCAATGTGAACTGGCTGTTCCTTTTAATTATCTTTCCTTCGGTTAATGGGGTATCGAATTCAAATTTCATGATCTCTGCCTTCCAGTCAATGTTTTTAAGGAATTAGCTATTTCTTCAAGTTTGGAAACCGGTATTCCAATTATCGCCTGGTCTTCCCGGAGTTCTGTTGCCATATGTGAACCCATACAACCAAAGGAGATATGCGGTTCGTTTGTCTGAATTGAATTGACTACAATGTCTCCGCATAATGACTGTGTTCCTCCAACGCTGCTGTCCATCCTCTTTCCTTCCTGATATGCATTGGCCCTTATCAAGTCGAAAATTTGCCTAGGTTTGGCGATGATTACAACCACATCAGGTTTTACTTTTGAATCCTCTAAAGGCATGTATGCAATGGCCTCTATGCTATTGTTTTTTGCAACTGAGTCGATTAATGTCTTCCCGCTTTCCTGTGATGAGGTTACATTCATTTTATCGAATTGTGATCCGTTAAGTATTTTTTCAGGTATTTCCTTCAAGCCCAATATTCCCGCTCCAGTCGGGCATCCGATTTCATTCACGGTTCCATAAAAGGATTTTCCTTTGCTTGCAGTTATTATTGCCTGACAATGCATGGTTTTATCTGTCTTTTCAAAATTTTCTATAGCATCTTCTTCTTTTTCAAATAGTTTTACACCAACTGGGCTGGTTTTGAGTTTTAACCTTTCTTTAATGATATTTGATATTTCCTGATAATTCATATGATCACCATAATATGCAACATATGTTGCACCAATATTTGTTTTGGCGGATGGGGCATATAAAGTTTTGCAACATATGTTGCATTTTCTTAAGAAAACTTGAAATCTGGTCTATGTTGCTGAGGGGTTTTTAGCAATATTTTCTAACTTTGACAGTATTTTCTTCAGTATATGAAATGTGGTAAAAGTATTGTATGATTCAGTTATTATTATGCAAACAGCTGCATGAACTTGGTAAGGTATCAAAAGTTGCATAATCCTGACTCATCACTTGATTGGCGATATTAAAGAGGGTGATGTTGTAAAGGAAATTTCGGAACATAGTTATCACTCTCAACAAAGGTTAATTTAATTATAATAAAAATTATTGTTTTCATATTATAATATTGTTTTAACTCTTGAATATTGTTTTTACTTATTTTTTGTCTTTTATTATTAAAATAACTAATTTTAAATAATTAAATTTATAAAATATATGTGAATATGGTTAATCTGGACTCCGATTATTACTTAAATATAAATAGTATAATTACTTAATTGGTGGTATTATGGAATATATTAAACGGTATGTTGATGATGAATTAAAGAATATACTTGAATGTATGGGAGCGGTTTTAATAATTGGACCAAAGTGGTGTGGTAAAACAACTACTGCTACTCAGTTTGCTAAAACAATAATTGAATTGCAACATCCTACATTAGGCAAATCATATATTGAACTGGCAGATGTAGATTCATTAGTATTATTGGAGGGGGAAAACCATTATTGATTGATGAAGATATTCAGGACAAATCACAAATCAGATTCATCAGCTCAAGCTATTTAGATAACATTTATTTAGATAGAAAAGACTATGAAGAATATCTGATGGGACTTGATAGAGTCACAAGAGAACAGTTAATGAACGGTAACTGGTATGCTTCAGTTAAAGGACAGCTATTCGACGAATCAGACTTCCACCTAAGCTCCTATAATGAATACATGAAAATACCAATCGTTAAAGTAATCAGATATTGGGATCTCGATGCAACTGAAGTGTTGAATGATGACAACTTGAAAAGTAGTGATCCGGATTACACTGCTGGAGTAATGTTGGCTAAAGATCTAAACGGCAACATTTACATTTTGGATTCATACGAATTTCAATTAGAATCAAGAAACCTGATTAATGAAATTATCAATACTGCTGCACGTGACAAGGCCGATATCCAATATATTGAACTTGACGGAAGCACTGGTAAAAACTTCGGATTGCTTATCATTGATGAGCTGACAAGAAGAGGATTTGCTACAGGCACAGGAAACTCGAGGGAGAATAAGGTTGACCGTGCAAGAAGAGTTTCAGCTGACATTCAAAAGAATGGAATATTCATGGTTGGAAAGGATTCGACCGGGTTCACCAAAAAATGGGCGATGGAATTTCTGGAAAAAATAACAGCATATCCCAATGAAGCTATCCACGATGACTGTGTAGTGGATTTCACTGGAGGATATGAAAAAGTAGCTAGTGAGAATCAAATTAAAAGAGTTGATGTGGATAAATGGTATTCCACATGAAATGGGGGTAATGAATATTTCAAGTATGAGGCAATTTTGCTTTGGAATCTACAAATAAAAAATATACATTAAATATTAGAATCATTGTTTAGCGATAGCTTTCAATAAGCTATGTTCGGGCTTTTGGGTCTAATCGACACTTCCTATGGTTTATAAATTAAAAATCAATAAAATTTATATGCAATCTATTTCATAATATTCATTAGAGTTTAAATCCACATTCGGATATATAAATTCTAAACTTTAATTTGATGTGTTTCAATGCCTACCTGTTCAAACATGCATGTCATGTTGTAGGCATTGAATTCTATCTTTTACTATTTTTAAAATCCTTTTCAAAGAATTTCTTTTTTTATATAAAAAGGGTTGATGTGGGTAAATGGTATTCCACATGATAAAAATATACTCATATAAATATTGTTCTAATCAGGTAATTTTTTAAATTGAATGCAATATTTACTTAATTTTATTTATAAAGATTTATATAGTTGTTAAATCAAATAATAATGTAATAAATTATTTATTTAAATGATTTGGGATAATCATTGGATTATTGATTTTCGTGACAATATATTTATTATAAATAAATTCAATATAATAAATTAATTAATGGTCATGATGGTGATTTTTTATGCATGATAGAATTAAAATAGCTAAGGAGTTTGCAGATGCAATCAAATCAGATGATATTAAACTGATCATGCTTTTCGGTTCCGTTGCCCGTGGGGATGACAATGAAGAATCAGATATTGATATTTTAATCGTATCTCCAGTTGCAGATAAAATCAAACCTGAAATTCATAAAATCGCCATTGATATAATTTTTGAAAAAGATGAGGTTATATCTCCACGGCTTATGACTGAAGAACATTTCAATAAGACCAAGGATTATCCATTTTTAAGCAACGTACTAAAAGAAGGTGTTAAAATTGGATAAAGTAAAAGAAGCTTTAAATGTTGGTAAAAGTCAATTAATTTCGAGTAAAACCTTGTTTAAAGCCGGACAATACAGGGACTCAATAACAATGTCCTATTATGCAATGTATTCTTCTGCTCTGGCTTTACTTTTGAAAAAAGACATATCTCCTAAAACCCATGCGGGAACATTAAGACAGCTGGCTAAGGAATATGTTAAAACAGGATTGCTCAGCAAGGAATCCTATGACTTTCTTTATAATGGTCGTGAAACCAGAAACGATTCCAGCTATGACTATTCAAAAACTTTTTCAGAAGAAGAAGCTGAAAACCTTATTTTACAAGCTGAAAAATTCATTAATGAAGCTGAAACTTTATTATAATTTTTTATTTTTTTAAGTGTGGCTGTTGTGGCAGTTACTGGGGATATTGCATTAATTGCATAACTAAAAGAGTTAATGTGGATAGGTAGTATTCCACATAACTACTTATCTTAGTGTTCGTCTTCGTTTTCATTGTATTTTTCTAACACATCCTGCCAGGTGTTAGTGTCAACTTTAACACCGGTAATATGAACCCAGTCAAGAATATCATCTAACTCCTCCTTCATTCATTCCCAATTCTTCAATAGCTTTTTCCATTAAAGTTTCATCAGGAATTAATCTTGGTCTGAAGTCATTCCATAAAAATTTCCATGCATTATTTCTCATCTTCTGCTCTTTTCATACTTTCTTCAGCATTATCAAAAAAATTCTTGAAGGGTTATGTCATAATATTCACAATATTTCCTTAATGCATTTCTGTAGTTTCGTACGGTTCTTTCCGAGTGGTTACAACTTATTGATAAATTTTTTATTAGCTCGTCATTCATCATATTATTCACCTAGGTTGTTGACATTTAAAAAAAGTTGAGTGAGAGCATTTGGGGAGTAAAATTTTTCAAATTTAGGATAAGTGATACAACTATTTCATGAGTCATATTGATTATCAACAGAAATTAATTTAGATTATTGTTTTAAACAGCCTATTGGTATGACCTTCACACCATCTGGACGAGTATATGCAACTTCTCCTCCAGTTAAAACAGCTAAAAAACTTGGATTGTTTAGTTCATCATTTTTTTCTATTAATTTGTTGATTTTCAATAAGTTTTTCGCACCTTCATCAATTTTTTCACTACCTAATTTGCATTCAATTAATGCATATCTATTATCATTTAAATGTACTACACAGTCAATTTCAATATCTGATTTATCATGGTAGTAATAGATATTTCCATCTAGGGGGCTTGTATAAATGCTTAAATCTCTAATGCAGAGATTTTCAAATAAAAATCCGAACAAGAATAAATCATCAGCACATGATTCTGGACTCATTTTTAATGAAGCAATTGCGATTGAGGGGTCTATAAATATTTTTTTGTTTCTGGATCTCATTGATGTTTTTGATTTGATATCTGGTGACCATCCTCGTATCTCTTCTATAACGAATAGGTCTTTCAATGCTTTGATATATGAATAGTATGTTCCATTGCTCATTTTTTCATTTACATTAACATCTGCCATTATTGTTTTATCATTAGCGAGTGTCGAATTATTCCTTGCAAGGGATTTTAAGAGGCTTCTCACTTTATCCGGATTTCTTTTAACTCCATCAATTGCGGAAATATCTGTGTTGCAAATATTTTGAACATATGATTTGGCAACAAATAATTGTGCTTCTTTATCTTTTTTCACAACAGATTCCGGCCATCCTCCTCTACATGCAGCAAATATTAACTCATCAATTGTCAAATCAGAAGTTATTCCATTAATATCTAAATTAGGATTGTCGAATAATTCCATTAAGGATATCTTACCATTTGATTCCATGCTTTCATATAGACTCATTGGTCTCATTAGGACTCTGTGTATTCTTCCCGTGCCTGAATGCATTATTTTTGATTCATCAACAACAGTTGAGCCTGTAAGAATGTATAATCCTTCGCCCCCTATTTCATCAACACTATTTCGGACTGCATCCCATAGGACGGGTGCCATCTGCCATTCATCGATTAGTTTAGGTTTATCACCTTTTAATAATCTGTCAGGATCAAATTCTGCCCATATTTTATATGTTTCTTTCCGTTTAGGGTCTTGTAATTTTATAACACTTTGGGCATGTCTTTCAGCAGTTGTTGTTTTTCCGCACCATTTTGGTCCAACGATTAATACTGCACCAATCATTCTAAGATATCTTTCTAAATCATCATCCATGTAACGTTTTAAGTATTTTCTTTCCATTTCAATCAACTTATTATTTTTATAATTAGAGACTTTTGGAGTTTTTTATTATATACTTTTGGAGTTTTTTATTATATACTTTTTGATATATTTATTATAGACTTTTGGAATTTTTCATTGGAGACTTTTGTAAATATAATTAATTTCTCCAATAATATGTCCTCTTAAAGTTTACTTTAGTATTTCATTGATATGTTGTTAGTGTGAGAGCATTTAACAAGTAATATTTGTTCGTTAACTATCAAACAAATCTGAATAAAAATCCTTATGACAACAGTCATAACAGCACAAGAATAATTTTACAAAAAAAAGGTAAAAACATTTTGTAAAAGACTATAAACGGGGGACGTGTCAGTTATGTGACCATTTAATCACATATTTTGTTTGCATTTAATGAACAAGTATTTATATAAATGTGTTTTCATTTTATGAACAAGTATTTATATAATAATGTTCATAAATCTTAAACAGATATTGTGGAGGTGATAAATGATGGAAGATGTAATTTATAACTATATAATAAAACAGCTGTCTGAAGTGCCAATGATTCTAAATAGGAAATTATCATATAAAAACATCAAGTTCAATAGCAAAAACGAATTTGATAAGCTCAGATTAATGATTGATAGTTTTTTAGATGGGGAATCTGAGGAGAGATACTTTGTACTTCCAGGAATTCGGGGGGTTGGAAAAACAACTATACTATACCAATGCTATGAATACTTGTTAAAGGAAAAAAACTTCAATTCAAGTGATTTGTTATATATCTCATGCGAAACAACAAATTTCACAGGTCAAACAGATATCAAAAAAATAATAGGAATCTATTTGGATAAAATTCACAATACAACTCCCGCACTTTTAGACAAACCGGTTTTTATTTTCATTGATGAAGCACACTTTGATGAGAATTGGGCAATGAATGGTAAAACCCTCTATGATGAATCTCCATACATTTTCCTGATATTAACAGGTTCATCATCACTTCACCTGAATTACAATTCCGATGCAGCCAGAAGGCTAAATATACTGCCGGTAATGCCATTAAACTATTCCCAGCACTTGAGTTTAAAATACAACTACCAAACGGATATAGGAAATGACCTGATTGATTTGATATTCACAGGAAACATCGAATCTGTACAGCAAAAGGAGCTGAAAATCCAAAAGGATTTGATGGGATTAGAAGATTATCCATTAAATGATTGGAACATTTACTTAAACTATGGTGGTTTTCCTGCAACATTCAACATCAAATTCGAGGACATAATTGTATCAAAAATATGGACAATAATATCCAAAGTGATAACTGTCGATATGGCAAAGGTATTCAATTTAAACCGGAACAATCAAAACTTGACTTATAAAACACTTGTATATCTTGCATCACAAAAACCAGGAGAAATATCTCATGACAAACTATCAAACTACTTGGATTGCGGTAAAACAACCATAAACAATATCATAAACATATTGGAAAAGACACAACTGATATTTCACAGTGAAGCTTATGGTGGAGCTTCCAAAAAAGTCAAAAAGCCATGGAAATATAACTTCGCAACACCGAGCATCAGAAACTGCATAAACATAAAATTTGGAAACAGTGCAGGATCAAAAAGTGAATATGAGGGGATACTATTGGAAAATCAAATAGCATCCAATCTATTTAATCTAAACAATAATAATGTCTCATTTGATTTCAATGTTTATTATGATTCACAAAAGGGAGGTGTTGATTTTATCGTTAAAAAATTATTCGGCAGTGCAATACCGATAGAATCCGGAATAGGGAGCAAAACAAAAAGACAGGTAAAAAAAACAATGAATAAATATGATGCTGATTATGGTATTGTAGTTTCGAATAAAACAGATTTCATAGAAAGGGAAGATGATGTGATTTTCATACCTCCAAAAACATTCTCTTTTTTATAATCTTGTTACTTTTTAATTATTCTGGTTATATGGGATTAATATGCAATATTTGTTTTGTATTTCTGAAACAAATTTGAAAAAAATGTAGTAGATAATTTCTCTACATGTTGCCATCTTCTCTTCGCAATTAATGAAACAAATTTTACTAAAAGTAGTAGATACTTTCCATATTGTTACGCCAATAGCAACATGAAGCTGGTCAAAAAGAACCAAAAGTTGCATAATCCGGATTCGCCGTTGTTAATTGGTGATGTTAATGATGGTGATGTTGTAATGGAAGTCAATGAGCCTAGCTATTGATATGCAACAAAAGTTAATTTAAATCTATTTTTAACAAAAACTTTATATATTATGTTTTTTTCACTGCAATTTTACAATCTGGCTTCAACAAGCTTTAAATAAGTTTTATTTAAAAAATTATGGTAACTACTGGATTGATTGTATGCTTTTTTATATGGGAGTATGCAAATTACTTAAATATAAATATTATAATTGCTTAAATAAAATTATTATAATCACTTAAATATAAATATTATAATTGCTTAAATAAAATTATTATAATCACTTAAATATAAATATTATAATTACTTAAATAAAATTAATATAATCACTTAATTGGTGGTAATATGGAATATATTAAAAGGTATGTTGATGAAGAATTAACGGATATACTTGAATGTATGGGGGCTGTTTTAATAGTTGGGCCAAAATGGTGTGGTAAAACAACAACGGCCACTCAATTTGCCAAAACCATAATTGAATTGCAACATCCTACATTAGGTAAATCATATATTGAACTGGCGGATGTGGATCCATTGCTGTTATTGGATGGGGAAAAACCATTATTGATTGATGAATGGCAGATGGCTCCTGAATTGTGGGATGCAGTAAGGTATTCTGTTGATAAAACAGAAGGTTATGGTTTGTATATTTTAACAGGTTCTACAATTGTTGATAATTCTAAAATAAATCATAAGGGAGTCGGAAGGATTCATAGGTTGATGATGAGGCCGATGAGTTTATATGAAAGTGGTGATTCCAATGGTAAAATTTCATTGGTTGATTTATTTAATGATAAAGATGTTAAAATTAATGGAATTACTTCAGATTTATCTTTACATGATTTAACTTTTTTGGCTTCTCGTGGCGGTTGGCCTGAAACACTGAATATTGAAGACAAACAAAAACAATTAATCATAGCTTCTTCTTATTTTGATAACATATGTCGTGATGACACTTATAATATTGATGGTGTTAAACGTGATTCAAAATTATTTGAAGCAATTCTCCGGTCTTATTCACGCAACATTTCAGCATTGGTTAGTAATACCAAAATAATGGCAGATATTGAAGAGAATTATGGTAAAATTTCTGAGCCTACCTTTTATTCATACATTACGGTTTTAAAGAATCTTTTTGTTATTGATAATGTTTCAGCATGGGCTCCAAATATTCGTTCAAAGCAAAAAATAAGAAAAACCGAAAAAAAGGAATTTATAGATCCATCAATTGCAGTTGCAGGTCTTAACGTAACTCCTGAAATGTTGATCTATGATTTGGAAACTTTTGGATTCATTTTTGAGACCCTATGCATAAGAGATTTAAAAGTATATTCCTCACCATTGGGTGGAAAAGTATTGTATTATAATGATGGTACTTTGGAAGTGGATTGTGTTTTGCAAATTGCTGATGGGCGCTATGGATTAATTGAGTTTAAATTAGGGGATAAAAGAATTGATGAGGGTGCTCAAACTTTATTAAAAATGGATAAGTTGATTAAACAAAAAATTGCTGAGGGAAATACACATATCCCGGAACCTAGCTTTTTAGCGGTTATAACTGGTGATCCAATTGCAAAAGTTCGAAAAGATGGTGTAATGGTAATTCCGATTGGAGCATTAAGATAATTCTATACGAATATGGAGATAAATTCTCATAAGTAATTGATAATTGTGATAATTTTAAGCATTAATTGTTCACATTATATCAAACAAAAATCAAAAAAGTAGTAGATAGTTTCTATACTGTTGTGCCAACGCCTATAAGAATTGACTTAAAACACATTTATTAAAATATTTTGAATTAATATTCATGAAAAGAAAAAGTAGCTTTAATTATATATAACTTAAAAATTAAATCATTAATTAATTAAAATTATTTTGGAGAGAGGTTATATGAAAACTCACGATGGAGTTGTGCTGTTTATGTTCTCTCTACACTTATTTTTATAGGCTTATTGATAATTAAGATTTTCATTCGTTTATTAGTTTATAATGTTTTTCTATGATTACTTCATTTATTTGAAGTGTAAAGTTCTACTTTATTTATTTTAATTACTTCATTTATCTGAAGTTACGCTATCAACTTTAGTAATATGAAGTACTTTAAATTGTTAAAGTATATATGCATTAAAATACATAGTTTAGTATAGGTGTTTTAAATGAGTATTGTTCCATTATATAGTTACTTAGCATAGAATTGTCATGTCTTTTATATA
>Ga0310695_10006665_pt1 | contig 18912 bp, 25 predicted proteins | sample RumenRJG_04DNA_FD_203882 | JGI IMG/M metagenome (GOLD analysis project Ga0310695, IMG submission 203882) | Bovine rumen microbial communities from Lethbridge, Alberta, Canada - RJG_04 (v2) (version 2) | ecosystem: Host-associated > Mammals > Digestive system > Stomach > Rumen | place: Canada...
GAATGTCGGAAGGGATAAGGGAGTCTGATGCCCCTAAAGGGCAACCAAGCAGCGAAATGCGCTGTAAGGCAGTAGGAAGCACGTCACTTCAGTGATGTGAGGCTTCACTCTAAAAACAAATCAAAGCCCGATTAACTAACCTTAATCGGGTTTTTTTCTTATAAGAATTTTATGGCAAAGATAATAAGATACTGTAAATTGACTGAGGAACATTCAGGGCCTAACTGCTTTGATATATCAAGGCCTAATGTGTTAGGTAATCCTTATACACATATAAAAAACAAGGAAACAAAGGCTTTGGTTAAAGTACCGACCCGTGAGGATGCCATAAATCTGTATAGTGAGTATTTTGACAACATGCTAAATGATAAAACCGAAGCAACAGAGTGTTTCAGAGAAGAATGGGACAGAATGTATGAGGCTTATAAAAAGTATGATGAAATATACATAGGATGCTTCTGTAAACCGAATGAAACTTGTCATGGTGATATCATAAGGAAAAAACTTATACAAAGGTCAATGAAGGAAAAGATAAACAGAACTAATGTATCTTCTTCATGAAGAACGGGTTATCCTTTAGTATTTCTATGCGTTCTTCCATTAATTTGCAAGTTTCCCTGAAATTGACAATGTCGTTTAAATCTAACCTGAACCATTCATTAAGTTCGTTTTTGGAATGAAAATGGTTGTGTAGCATGGTTTCGATACGGTACGGATATTGAGAGGTATGGTAAGTAGTCAGGAACAGTTCAGTACCGTTACCAGTCTGAAGTTTTTTCAGTCGTTTGGCAACGCTACCTCGTGTAACCCCTATTTTATAGAGGTTGTTAGAAGCATCGCATATCAGATAGACAGTTCCCATTTTATATTAATATATAACAGAAAAATCGAAAAATTCAATCTTTTTAACAGTGGAAATTTGCAGATTCTGTAATTTCGCAGTATATTTGCACCATAAATATTTTATTTATTATGGATAAAGCAGAAGCAGTTGCATTGACAAAGGCTATAAGCAGCCTTGACAGAACATTATCTAATCAGTTGAAGGAAATATCAAGCCTTGGAAGGAAATTTGACTTGTTAAACGATTCGTTAATTAAACTCAACGATAAGATAGGTACATATATTCAGTTACAACAACACGCTTAAAAGAAAAAAAGTATGGATAATTACAAGCAAAAACTGTCTGACATCATTAACAGTAATTATACTCCTTTAACTGACATTGATACATTTGTCAGATATTTCCCTGAACTCAGGGAGTCTGATGACGAGAGAGTAAGGAAAGCACTTATTCACTATTTTCGTGAACAGGATGGCATTCTTACAGCGGTTGACTGTGTACCCGTTAAGGATATTATTTCCTGGATTGAAAAACAGGGTGAGAAAGTAGCCAATAATAACGGATATGAATATGTTGACTTAGGTTTACCATCAGGATTGAAATGGTGTAAAACCGATGTAGGTGCATTCAAGGAAGGTGACTATGGTCTGTATTTCAGTTGGGGTGGAACCGTTGGTTATCCTGATGCAAAGAACGGTAAGGAATTTACATGGGGTGACTACGAATTCGGTGATATAAAAAAAATATCCAAGTACAACAACTCTGACGGTAAAACAGTATTAGACCCTGAGGATGATGCTGCAACCGTGAATATGGGTCCCGGTTGGAGAATGCCGACAGAAAAAGAATACGAGGAACTGAAGTATAATACAACTTCTGAGTGGATAGAAAATTACAACAGTACCGGTCATAACGTGTTGAAACTTACTTCTAAGATTAACGGTAATTACATTATCTTACCAGCTTCCGGCTTCTGTTGCTGGAGTGGTATTGGCAATGTCGGCAGTAACGGTTACTTTTGGACATCATCCCGCAACACTTCAGATGCACGTGACGGACAGTACTTAGTCGTGGACAATATCGGTAGGTACACACACGGAAGCTACCGTTTCTACGGTCAACCTGTAAGGGGTGTACATGTTTAACGAATAAAACCGTTTATTATGTTAATACAGATTAAAAAAAGGATTACAGATAAAGTTATCTTCGAATTAGACAAAGAGAATAACACTATCAAAGATACACTTGAAGAAGCAGTAAGGCAAGGTGTAGATTTATGTCGTGCTGACCTTAGTTGTACAAATCTTAGTGGTGCCAGACTTCACGGTGCTAAATTAAAGATAGCAAATCTTAGCAATGCAGATTTATCCGGTGCTGATTTACGTGATGCTGATTTAAGCGAATCTCTTTCTGGTGGTTCTAATTTTACGGGGGCAGACTTAACCGGTGCGAATATAACAGACGCATGGCTTGAAAATGTTACCTTGGATAATACCACTAAAATTGTTTTCCCCATGGTGTGCCCTGAAACCGGTAGTTTTATCGGCTATAAAAAGATATGGCAGTCAAAGGAATATGTAATGGATAAAACATTCATTGTTAAACTTGAGATACCGGAGGATGCGAAACGCAGTTCATCTAATACGAATAAGTGCCGTTGCAGTAAAGCAAAGGTACTTGAGATAAGGAATAAGAAGTCAGGTGAAACTATTGATGAAATAACAAACGTTAGTTTCACCCCTTGTACCTACAAAGTAGGTGAAATGGTTTACCCCGATTCCTTTGACGAGTGCCGTTGGCATGAATGCAGTAATGGAATACACTTCTTCATGACTGAGGAAGAAGCGATAAATTATTTAACCTAATAAACAAAAATAAATTTTATGGAAAAGAAACTGTGTCAGATTCATCATTTGTTTTATAGGGATGAAGAATGTCCCTTGTGTAGACAGGAGAGGATTGAGCGTTATTCCTCAAAGTACAAAGAACAGTCTAAACCAATTAAAGAAGATAAAGGAATAACCGAAGAGTCCTTGCAGAGGCTTAAGGAAAAATTCAATTCAAAATAGCATGTGTGTCGATTCAATTTTAACCGAATACGAGGATTATCTTAAAAGAGTGCTTATTTCTGAAAACGGTAAATACACCCTTGAAGAAATGCTTCGTATTAACGAGGAACGTGGCGTATTGTTTAACCTTAGAGGTATTTGCGATGCCATGTACAGATGTATCGGCTCGTTCGGTTGGGTTAAGAAATCCGATGGCTCTTATACAAATACATTCACCCACATAAATCCAAGGAAGTCATTTTTAAAAGATTTGACTTTAATCGTTACCTTAGTACCGGAGGATTTTGAAATTGAAACCGGTGGTGAAGCTGATTTGTCAAATGCCGTTATTGACAATAATTCTAAGAAAATGCAAGGAGTTGTTATCAGTTATTTTGACAAACTTACTGATGACTTTGAAGTTGACAAAATAGAGTTCTACAAAATAATGTGGCATGAACTACAGCATGCATACAGAACATACAGGTTTCTATTGAGAGAAAAGGATAAAAGAGGAAAAACGGATAACGGTTATACTATTAATACTAAACACTACCTGAATGCCTTGAAGTACGGGGAAGATGTCGGAAGGTGGTTTAACGTCAGGAACTTTTTTTATCTCAGTGACAGAAATGAAATCGATTCATTTTTTCAGGAAATGGTTCCCTACATAAAGGAGCATAATGAGATTGACTTTAGAAATGTTAATAGCTGTCTCGACTCTATTCCCGGTTATAGCATTGTTAAAATACTTAAGTTCTTTTCGGACAACTTCAATATTGTTGAAAATGACTGGGAACTTAGAGAAGAACTTACAAGGCAATGCCGTAAAATTTTCGAAAATGATAACCTTACGATTTCACAATGTGTTTACAGAACAAAAAAACGTGCATACAATGCAGCCTCTTATTCAATTAAACAGTTCTACAAGATATTATACACAACGTTGAATAAACTCAAGCGAAAAGGTTATTATACCGAAACCCATATCAAAAAGGATTTTGATGTTGACAAAATACTAAACGAAATCCTAAATTTACAAGAAGAATATAAAACTATAACATAGCATAAAAAATGTACAGAAGTTTCAAATTTATCAGACCATATAAGTCGGTTGAAGGTACTATTGAACCCGGTAATGAAATAAGGGTATTAAACGGTACTATCTATTATAACGGCGGTATGTTACATCCCGGTTTCTACGAGGAATTCAGGACTTTAATTGAGAATGAAATGGTTAAACCCCATTATCTGAAGGAAGTTCCTATTCCCTATAACAAAGTTTAACACATTTTTGTTTTCAGTTATATAAAATAACAGTATATTTGCAAAAAAGATGAGTTCATATTTAAATTTTTACATAGTACCGAAGAAGTCAAAGAAGAAATATCACTTTGATGAAGAGACTAAAACCGAAAAGGAAGAGGTTATTGAAATTTCAAAGGGTGAACCTGTATTACTTATGTCCATTTCAAGGGCAGATGAAGTATATCAGGCTTTCAATGATACTTTAAACCCTCCGTACTTTTATAAAGGTAATGAGTTCTCTGAACTTACCTATGATGATGTCAGACGTGTTGTAACGGATTTTGAGAAATCAGTAAAGTCAACGGAAAACCGCCTTAAAGTGACTTATAAGATGATGAAAGAAGCAGGTTACAACGAAGAACTGTTCGAAGAAATAATGAGTTTCGAAAACTATCTCAGTGAACAGAAGGAAACCTTATCTGAATTAAAGTCAATTTCAAATTTGGTTTATAATATCACTGAGGATTATACGGATATAGAAAAAATACTAATAAACGTAGGATAATGGAAACTAAAGTATGGTTTACAGCTGATACACATTTTTCGCATAAGAACATTCTAAAGCACTGTCCTAAACGTGCAGAAGCCGGTAACTACGATATTGATGATGTCGTAGCACATGACAAATGGCTGATAGATAAGTGGAACAGTACCATAGGCAAAAAGGACACTGTTTATATCTTAGGTGATTTTGCCTTCTGTTCTGCTGATGAAGTCAGGAAACTGATGGGCAGGCTTAAGGGTAATAAATTCCTTATCTTAGGAAACCATGACAAATCCTCAGAGCATCTTGAAGGTTATTTCAAGCAGATAACACAACAGAAACTGATTAATTTCAAAAAGGACAACTATGATTTCCTTGAAGAGGACTTCCTTGTATTCTGCTGTCACTATGCAATGGTAGTATGGCCTCAGAAACATTACGGATGCGTTCAGTGTCACGGACATTCCCATGGAAACCTTGATTCATATAACGATGATTCAACTGACTTAAGAGTGGATGTGGGGCTTGACAGTAAACTTGCTGATTTCGGATTTATCTCGCTTGAAGATTTATACAGGTTCTTCAAAAACAAGGCCGAAGGTAAAATGTTCAGGGAGTACGCTATAGAGAAGAAAGAACAAAGAGAAATGCTAATTTAATTTTAAAAATTACAAATATTATGTCAAAAATCAGAATCGGAAATAAAGTTACCGTCAAGGAAAACGGTAAGATAGGTACGGTTGTAGGACGCGAGGAAAAGAAACTCGAAGGCAAGAAAATCGAAGTCAGGTATGTTGTAAAAACAGAGGACGGATTTGAGAACTACAAGGCATTTTCGCGGAAGGAAATAACAAAAGTACCTTCAGTTGTATCAGAAACAAATCCGAATAACAACAAGGTATATCCTAAGATTTATAATTTGGAATATCCATGTTCAGACGGACGTACTTTAGTTCTTACCGGCGTTGTGGATAACTACAAGGATAATGTAAGCGAATTTGAGGAATACCGTACCTCAAAAGTAATGGAGATTATGAAGGTCAAGCGCAAGATGCTCATTGTAGGATATGCCATCTGCCATCCTGATGATAAGAATAATAAGGATTTGGGTGCAGAAATAGCACTAAGAAGAGCATATAAGAAACCTATTTCTATTCTTTATTCTCCCTTTAGCGGTGAATTCAGGGATGATTTGGTTGTGGCTATACTACAGACTAAGGCAGCGTTCATCGAGGAGAATATTGACAGATTTATCGAGAGAGATAGCAATAATTCATAAGTCGTTGGCAAAGGTGGTTTGAGAAAAATAGCCTTTGCCTTTTTTATTTATAAAAACACAAATTTTATGGAAGCAACTTACTCAGACTTGAAATTAGAGTTTTGGCTTAGGAACAGAGAATCTGATAACATTCTTTGGACAACCAAATCCGGTGATAAAATCTCAATAAGAAAGATGTCCGATGAGCATCTTAACAATGCCATAGCATATTTGGAAAAACATATTGAGGATGAGGATAACTTTATGGAAGCATTAGGAAGTATCGGAGATATGGATATTTAGAAAAAGAAAATGGATAAGGTAAATACCCTATCCAAATTCAGTTTAATTGAAATATATTGAGAAGAAAAAGTTCGTGATTATTAAGCATCTTGTACCGTCCAACGGGATGGTATACCAGAAGAGCCTGTTGTCCATGAGGACATTGACGCTGCTTTAACAAATGTACCGGATGAGGCAACACCACTTACCCATGCATATGTACAACTATTTGCTGTTATATCTGTAGCAAGGCATTTGATGTAATTAAGTTTTGTACAATTTCGAAACATATAGTAATAACAACCATCTGCTAATGTAGTAGCTGGTAAATTAGGGGCACGTGTTATTTTTGTACAACCAAAGAACATAGAATGATAACAATAAGTTGCTAATGTAGTAGCAGGTAATATTAAATCAGATATACTTGTACTTGTTAAACCTGTACAATAACTGAACATCTGTGAATAACAACCATATGCTAACGTAGTAGCCGGTAATAAACCACTTGGTATTGTTGTTAAACCTGTACATAAATAGAACATATACTGATAACAACCATATGCTAACGTAGTAGCCGGTAATAAACCACTTGGTATTGTTGTTAAACCAGTACAACCTTCGAACATATTAGAATAACAATAAGTTGCTAATTTAGTTGCGGGGAGTAACCCACTTGGTATACTTGTTAAACCCGTACAACCATCGAACATATAGTGATAACAATAACCTCCTAACGTTGTAGCTGGTAATAAACCTGTTGGTATACTTGTTAAACTTGTACAACCATAGAACATAGAATGATAACAATAAATTATTACTGTAGTAGCAGGTAAATTAGGTACATTTGTTAAACCTGTACAACCTAAGAACATACCATCATAACAATAACTTTTCAATGTAGTAGCAGGTAATAAACCTGTTGCTATACTCGTCAAACGTATACAATTTTGGAACATATGATAATAACAATGGTCGGCTAACGTAGTAGCAGGTAGGTTAGGGGCATTTGTCAAACTTGTACAATCACTAAACATAAATTCATAACAACGGTCTGCTAATCTAGTAGCCGGTAGTAAATTAGAAGGTACTTTGGTTAAACTGCTACAACTTAAGAACATAGCCCGATAACAATCACTTGCTAACGTAGTAGCGGGTAAAGATATGTTAGTTATACTTGACAAATTAGCACAGTTATAAAAAAGTTGGTAAAAAGCATAGTTTTTACCTGACAGGCTTTTCTTGTTAGCAAAATCATTCCCAAATAACAGTGACATTATATTACCCGATACTGAAAACGTACCACCTGTAGCAGCAAATGTACCTATACCACCGGAAGTTGTATTTGCATATGGTACACATTCCCCTCTGAACATAATTGTATCACCTGTATTAAGTGAAATATATGTATCATCAGGGAGTTCTCTTGCTGTTCTCCCTCCGTTTAATGAATACATAAGTTTATTCAGTGTACCTCCCGATGGTGTTGTACCAGTAAATTTAACCTGACAAGCACTATTAGCGGTAAACGTCAATGCCCCTGTTTCTATATGTTCTGTGTTGGTTTCCTGTAACAATCTTCTTCTCATTTTTATACCTTAAACATTCTTAACAATATTAAATATTGTTAAGAACCCTAAAGTACCTCAAAAAAGTCCAAAAAGGACAAAAAATCTTACCTTTAGAACATTACAAAAATTACAAGTTTATCAGCTTGTTTTTCCGAAATACAAGTTTATTTCCTTGTTTAATATTTTTTAACTTAAATTATTTTCAAAATAACTGAAAAGGCTGTATATTTGCATAAAAAACAGATAGTATAATGTCTAAACTGTCATTTGAAGATATAAGGAACAAGAACCTTCTGATATATGAATATATAAGGGGTTCACAGGCATATGGCACTGCATTACCTGACAGTGATACAGATACCGGTGGTGTATATATATGTCCTGTTGAGCAACTTATAGGCTTGGGTTTTGATTATCAGGAACAGGTTGCGGACAACAAGAATGATAACGTCTGGCTTGAACTCAACAAGTATATGCAGCTTCTTGTCAAGTCTAACCCTACGGTTCTTGAGAGTCTGTTTGTTCCTGACAGATGTGTTATATATGAATCACCGGTTATGTCTGAAATTAAGAAACATCGTGATATATTCATAACAAAGCAGTGTTTCAGACCGTTCGGAGGTTACAGTATTGAGCAGATTAGGAAATGCCGCGGACTGCACAAAGCATTTGTAAACCCCGTTACCGAGAGGCTTTGGCCACTTGATTTCTGTTATACATTCCATAAACAGGGCAGCAGTAAGATACGGAACTGGTTGGAATACAGGGGTATGGAGCAGAAATACTGTGGCTTGGTTAACATACCTAATATGCATGATGTATTAGGCTGTTATTACGACTGGGGTATGCATTTTTCCGATAAGGGGATATCATGCGAGGATATTATCAGTGCCCTTAACGACAAAACCGAATATGATACGATAAAAATCGTAAATCAGATTAAGGAAGAAGGAAGGACAGACCTGAATGACTTGCTGAGAAAGGCACAGTTCAAGAACATGGCGAAATTCATTGTGGACTTCTACGGTTTAGGTTCCGATATGAATAGATTATGGGAGTGGTATTCAAGGCAGAAGCCTATAGGCTACAGCGGAATTGTCGGTGAGGACGGAAAAAGCAACGAGATAAGGCTGTCCTCTGTATCTAAGGGAGAAAAGCCTGTATGTTGGATTAGTTATAATTCTTCGGGTTATTCTTCACACTGTGTAGATTATAAGAACTATATGGACTGGGTTAAGCATCGTAACCCCGTAAGATACGAGACCAACAAGGGTAAGACATATGATGCGAAGAATGTAAGCCATGCCTTCAGACTGATAGCCATGTGTACTGAGATAGCAAGGGGTGAAGGATTTATTGTTGACAGAAGGGGCATTGACAGTGATTTCCTTATTAAGGTAAAGCAGCACGGTTTCGAATATGAGGAAGTTATGGAAATGCTTGACGAAAAGAAAAGGATTATGGATGAGGCTATTGAGGCTTCCACCATAACGGAAAACGTAGATATTGACTTTGTAAATGATTTGCTTGTAAATATAAGGAGAAATGCATTTGATAAAAACAGATAAAAAGAACATTTGCTTTGTCGGTGATATGCACGGTAATTTCAAATCGATACCGTATATGATGAAACATACAGGATTCAGGGACACTGCATATATATTCTGTGGCGATATAGGTTTCGGATTCGATAAACCTGAGTATTATTCACAGATATTCAACCGTATCAATAGAACTGCTTCCAAATTCAATTGTGAATGCTGTTTCATAAGGGGTAATCATGATGACCCTTCGTATTTTGACAACAAGAAGATAAACAGAAAATATTTCAAGGCTGTATCTGATTATACAGTAATACAGTCACCGACGCACAATATACTATGTGTCGGGGGTGCAACGTCCATTGACAGGGCACATCGTAAGGGTGTAATGAATGAAAATGCCGTAAGATATAAGATATATCACGGTTGTACCTTAGAGGAAGCAGAGAGGAATACGCCTAAGTTTTACTGGCCGGATGAAGCACCTGTCTATAATGAGGATGCACTGAATGAAATAAGGGATTCAGGTATTAAGATAGATATTGTTGCAACACATACTTCACCTTCATTTGCTAAACCGCTGACAAAGGACGGTATAATAAAATGGCTTAGAGTGGATGAAGGTTTGGAGGAGGAAGTGGATAATGAACGTAAGGTAATGGACAGTATTTACAATAAACTTAAGAATGATTCGCATCCTGTAACCAAATGGTTTTACGGTCATTATCACTATCACAGTTACGAGGTTATCGATAATATTGAGTTTATAATGCTTGATATGTTCCGAAACGGTATATTTGATTTATACGATATAAAAGAAAAATAACTTTAAAATTTATTACAAATGGAAAAGAATGTCTTCACAGTGAGTAGTAATTTCAAAAGTGAATATAGCGCGGCTGTTGTGAAATTAGAAAAACTGACACCTATTGAGGGTTCTGATTTCCTTATGAAAACTAATGTTTTCGGTACGCAGATAGTAGTGCGTAACGATGTTAAGGAAGGTGATATCATGATATATGCTTCGAATGAAACACAGATTAACGAGAAATTTCTTTCTGTAAACAACATGTTCGAAGTAGGATGCCGTGATAAGAATGCAAATGCAGAAGAGGTCAATGAAATCTACAAGCCTTATATACCTATTAAGGAGAAGGCAGACAAGCTTAGGAATGATGCGAAGAATGTCAAGGGATTCATGGATTCAATGACTAAGAAGGCTGCAAAGTATAACAGTAAGGCTAAGAAACTTGAAAAGGAACTCGCTTCACATGAAAATACTTCCGAGGAGTATAACCTCAAGATGGCAGAAATCGAAGATTTAAGGAAAAAGGCTGATGAATGTACTTCACGTGCAATCGCAAATACGACAAAATACACTGCATTGAAAAAGGAGGTAGAGGAAACTGTTAAGTCAGGTTCACATATCATCGATGAAGTGAAGAAGCATTGCGGTTACATGAACAAGTACGGACGTGTAAGATGCCTTACACTGAGAAACACACCTTCATTCGGTATATTATTCAGACCGGAAGAACTGTTCAAGTATGACCCTACCATCACGATGGAAGATTTGGAGAATTATGTAGGACAGGAATTTGACACAATTAACGGCGAACTGTTCCTTAAAGTGTTCATACCGCCATTGCCTGTTGAAACACAGAGGAAGCCAAAGCAAAACAAGGCACAGAAAAGAATTAAACAATTTGACAGAATGGTTGAAGGTGAATTCTTCTTCCATTATAACACTTTACAGCTTCAGAAAACAATTCAATATATTAATCCTGAAGATGTATTAGACATTTCAGTTAAACGACACGGATGTGTTGAAAGAAATACTATGGTTGATACTAAAGAATTTGGTAAAAAAACAATCGGTGAAATTGTTGATAATAAAATAGAATGTCATATCAAAGCATATGATACAGATACAGATACTTTAGTATTTGTTCCGATTGATAATTTTTATACTATACCTAATGACGGTGAATGGTTCGAAATTGAATTGGAAAACGGTAAGAAAATAACAATTACCGGTAATAATCCTGTATGGCTCCCGGAACTTGGTGTATATAGAAGGGTAGATGAGCTTAATGGTGATGAAAAATTATTAATTTCTGAAGAATAACCGTGTAATTTTTAAGAAACCGTGATATTTATTAGTAAATAACTAGTAAGTATCATGGATGATAAAAAAATTTACAAATGTCCTTATTGTGGTAAAGAGATAAAAAAAGGAAACGCATGGCATGTTAAAAGGTGTAGGGATGAATACATTAAAAATATGCAGGAAGAAGAGAAAAGTAGAATAAAAGATTTATATGTTACACAGAAAAAATCATTAGTACAACTTAGTAAAATTATCGGTTTGCCATATACTCAATTACAAAGAATCCTACCTATAATCGGTATTGAACTGCGTAATATTAAAGAAGCTTGTAATACGACAGAAAGAAAGAAATTATATGAAAAAACTATGATGGAACATTTTGGTACTAAACACAATTTTAGTAAGGAATGTTCCTCACGAAAAGAATGGGAAAAACGCCTTTTAGAAGAAGAGGGTATTACAAATGTTTTTCAGCGAAAAGAAGTGATTGAAAAAATACATAATACAATGGTTGAAAAATATGGCGAGGAAGGATTGAAATATCAACGTTCTAAAGGTAGTGACATAAACTATTATATTGAAAAATATGGTAAAATAGAAGGTAGAAAAGAATGGAAACGTGTTTGTTATGAAAAAGGTAAATCTGGCAGAATAGAGTATTATGTTGAAAAATATGGCGAAAAAGAAGGATATAAATTATGGATGGAAAAAATATATTCTATAACTAAATGTTTTAAACATAATAATGGTTTAAATGAAAAATGTGCCAAATTGCTTAAAAAAAACAATATTCAATATGAAGTCGAATACATGTTGCCTTCTGAAACGCATGCATTTAGATATGATTTTAAAATCAATAATTTATTACTTGAACTAAATGGAACGTATTGGCACTGTTCACCTAAAAGATATATGCCTAATGATTTAGTACGTTTTCCAAATAATCGTTTTATTTTAGCCAAAGATAAATGGGAGTATGATAGAGAAAAAATAAATAATGCAAAAGAAAAAGGATTTTTAATAGAAGTTATTTGGGAAGATGAATTCAGTGAAAAAAAATTATTAGAAATCATAAAAAAGAATAATTATGGAAACTGTAAAAATTAAAAAAATCACTAAACTTGATAAGGTACATGACCGTTATGACTTGACAGTAAGTTCAACAGGCAATTTTTTTGCAAATGATATTCTTATTCATAATACAAGTTCAATTATAGGTAAACTCCATGTTAATCAACCAATTAGACTACCTTTCTTTAAGAGAATGTTTAATAAATTCATTGACTTTACCCATTTATTTAAATCATTTAGAATTACAGATAGTGAGGTAGTATATGGTCCTGTTTATTCATCCAGGACAGTTATTAAGAACCAATATATTAATCAGGATGTAACAGGTGGTTACTATAGTTCTGATATTTGGACTGAATATGGCGATATTATATATCCATATCTTGATGAAGGTATGACAGTATATGGTGAAATATGCGGGTATCTTTCAGGTTCAGATAAGATGATTCAAAAACTATATGACTATGGGTGTAAGCAAGGTAATAACAATGTGATGTTCTATCGTATTACAACAACCAATGAAGATGGTTCAAAGAAAGAATGGGAAGTATCTGAAGTTCTGGAATGGACTAAAAATCTTATTGAGAGAATGAAAGCTGCTAATGATAGTAATTGGGAACGTATACATCCTATTGATTTACTCTATCATGGTACACTTGAGGATTTATATCCTGACCTTGATACTGAGAATCATTGGCATGAGACTGTTCTAGAATGCTTGAAAAATGACAAAGAACATTTTGGTATGGAGGATAATGAGCTGTTATGTAATAATGAAGTACCTCGTGAAGGGTTATGCCTAAGAAAAGTAGGTGATGAGATTCTTGAATGCTTCAAATTAAAAACTATAAGTTTTACTATGAAAGAAGCCCTTGTATATGATTCCGGCTCTATAGATATTGAAGCTCTTGAAGGCTATGGTAATGGCACTTCAACTAAAGAATTATAAAAATATCATTTATTATCTATTTATAATATGGGTCCAATTAAAAACATATTGAATTATGAATATTATGAAAAATATATAAATGGCGAAATTACAGCTAAAGAACTTGCCATTAAATCAAAAATACCATATACTTCATTACCATCAGTATTAAAAAGGGAAGGCTTACCATCCCATAGAAAATATGTTGATGAAAGAGTAAAAGGTGACTTTTTTGATAAAATAGATACTGAAGAAAAAGCCTATATACTTGGCTTTTATGTGGCAGATGGTGCAATAACAAGAAGTAAAAAATGTGATAATTGGAGATTTAGCATTGGCTTAAATGAAGATGATAAAGAAATTCTTGAAAAGATTAAAAATATCATGAATCCATATGTTCATTTAATTTATGAAGTTTTTGACTATAAAAAAACAAGTCGTAAAACAAGACCAATGTATAAGTTTCAATTTTCTAATAAAAATATTTGCACTAAATTAGAAGAATATGGCTTGGGCTTTAATAAAACATATAAAGAAAAATCAGTCAAAAACATAATACCGGAAGAATTAATGAAACATTTTATTAGAGGTTATTTTGATGGGGATGGATGCACTTGCTTAACTAAAGGTGAAAAAAAAATAAAAACGAAAAATGGGATAAAAAACTACTGTTATCAAAATGCTATTTGGAGCATTATTTCAAAAGATTCGAATATACTGTACGAATTAAAAGAATTCTTTGACAATAAACATATACATACGGTTATATATCCGGATGCAAGAAATTGTTTTTTATTATCTTGTACAACGAAAAAATTTTTGGGAACTATATACCTGTTGTCCCTGATTATCTTTTATTTAGGCAACTATATAGAATTAGACCCCAATAAAAGATTAATGCAGTCAGAAATGGCTGTATTTTTTGTGTTTAGTTATATTTATGTGTATGAAGATAAATGAAAATAGACTGAACAAGATAATTCAAGAATGCATCAATTATGTCATCCTTGAAATGAGTCCTCGTCCATTAAAGACGTTACAACAATTCATATTAGAAGCACAAGGAGTACACGGTAACAAGTATAACTATTCAAAAGTACAATATAGTGGAACTAATGTACCTGTTACTATAATATGTCCAAGGCACGGAGAATTCCATCAAACGCCACACCATCATTTACAAGGTGAAGGGTGTCCAAAATGTGCTCAGAGTCATCTTGAAAATGAAACTGCAAGAGTGTTGAATGATAAAGGAATTGAATATAAGTGGCATTATACTCCACAATGGCTATTAGGACAGCATTTAGACTTTTACATTCCCAAATACAATATTGGTATAGAATGCCAAGGTATACAACATTATGAACCAAGAGAATATTTTGGTGGTGAAAGTTACTTTTTGAAAGTGCAACAACGTGATGCAATTAAGAAAGAAAAATGTGACAACGCAAATGTAGCATTGTTCTATATCAAATATACTGAAATAAAGAATATAGATACAGAGGTAGACAACATCATCAATCGTTATCTCCAATAAACTGCTTCTTCAAAGGGTAAATCAGTCAAGAATACTATTACACCATTTTCTTCTACGGTATATTCCTCAACAATATGGTAGTTACCACCACATTTGAGGATATTTCTTAAGAAGATTTCCTCTAACCTATAATTCAGCGACAAATCACATTCAACAGCGAGAAAACCATTTTGATTGATTTTTCCAATACCAATTTTTAAGATGTCACTCTTTTCAACTTCTATTTTCATAAAAAATCTGCTTTTTGCTGCGAAATTACAGATATTTATCGAATAAAACAAATCTCGATGATATTTATTATTAAAATAACGGAATAAAGTCATATAAAACTATATGAAGAATAGAATAAGAATAACAGAGAGTGACCTTCATAGAATTGTGAAAGAGTCTGTGAAAAAGACAATAAACGAAGGAAACTATTTTAGTCACCAAGCAGATGAATTTGGACGTGACTATTTTGAAGAAGCAAAAGGATATGCAAAAGGTATTGTAAATTACCTAACTGCAATGGAGGATGAAGGAAATAGCAACAGTGCTGAATCCATAAATTATCTATACCACCAACTTGAAGAAAGGGTTGTTAAATTCAACCAAATATTTGGTTTGATAAAGAAAATATATATTAGAAATTAAAGCATTAAGCCTCCATCAACCCAACTCTAATCTCAGACCATTTGTGTACTAAGTCAATAGACTTGAAAAATATATGAGCGAATCTTTACGGTTCGCTCATTTTTCGTTTTTATTCCAACAAAATTCTGTATCATTTTTTTCTATAGTTTTTAACAATCACATATACTTTGTATATGTGAAACGTTAAACAATGCTAGATTACTAAAGATTTTTTCGTGATTATTCGTTTTACACTGGACTTTTCCGTACCTTTGTACTACATTCAAAACATAAGAATATATAAACGAATATTATGATAAATTTCAGTTATTTCAACTCAGTAATCGCGGTAATCAAGTACTTCCATAACGAGGAAACATGCAAACAGGCACTCATCGAGGCACGTTGGGGGGATGATGTGGTTTGTCCCCATTGCGGCAAGCACCACTGTACAAGACGTAAAGACGGGCGTTTCCGCTGTAACGGTTGCAAGCATAATTTCTCTTGTCTCACAGGCACTGTCTTCGAAAACACCAAACTCCCCTTGCAGAAATGGTTTATTGCCATGTATCTTATTTCCTCCCACAAGAAAGGTGTGTCTTCATGTCAGATAGAGCGTGACTGTGATGTGACTCAGAAGACAGCTTGGTTCATGCTGCATAAATTACGCAGTCTTTATGCTCAGAATGACGGTATTGCCCTTAGAGGCACTGTTGAAATGGATGAGATGTATCTTGGTGGCCGTGAGACCAACAAGCATGAGAATAAGCGTACTGAGGGTACACAGGGCCGTTCGACCAAGACGAAAACACCAATTTTCGGTATGGTTCAGCGTAATGGTAACGTAGTGGCAATGAAGGTGTCAGATACCAAGGGTGCAACCATTATACCTATTGTATCACAGTTCGTTGAGAACGGTTCCACCACCTATACCGACGAGGCATGTATATATAACAAGTTGTCAGAAAGCGGTTATGAGCACTTGTTCGTAAACCACGGCAAGCGTGAATACGTTAGAGCCAATGAGATTCACACTAACGGAATCGAAGGTTTTTGGGCACATTTCAAGCGTGTTGTATTCTCCACCTATCACTGTGTAAGCAAGGATTACTTGCAGCGTTATATTGACGAGCAGGTGTACCGTTGGAATACAAGGAATAATGATGCATCTTACCGTTTTGCGGATATGTTCAAGAAGGCTTGCAGTGTGTTTGCCTATACTGATGTACTGTCACTGTCAAGTGTTATTGACGTTGCTGCTTGGAAAGCCAAGCATGATAGATACTATTGGGTAGGTAAGGTGGCATAAAAATGAGCGAATCAGAGAGATTCGCCCATATATGTTCAAGTCTATTGGACTTGTTCGTAAGTGGTCTGAGATTAGGGTTTGGTTAGTGATAGGTTAAGAGAATTACGCATCTATACAAAATGCCATTCATCATCATCCCTTAACATATTGATGTTTATAACCTCAGGACTTATCATTTCTGTATCACTTATAGCTATAGTAGGATTATCTGTATCACACCACCAATAATAATCATTATCACCAAAACTACCTTGTTCTAATGCTATCTGTTTGGCTTCTTGTGGGCTTCTTGCTTTTACTATGGTAGATGCAACACCTGATATTCCAACAAGGACATTATACTCTTTTAAATCACTATTGAACTCGTCTGATTCTTTTAATGCCTTCTTTACTGACTCTTTCACAATTCTATGTAAATCGCCCTCAGTGAGTCTTATAATTTGTTTCTTCTTCATATACGTAAGTATTTTTATTATAAATATCACGTTGAATTAATTTGTCTGTTTTTGTTCAAAAAATAATGAACGTGTGCAAAAAAAAAAATGAGCGAATCAGAGAGATTCGCCCATATGTTCGACAAGTCAATTAGACTAATTGTTACTTAGAATGAATTTAAAACTACGAGAGGTTGCTTAGTTGGTTCAAATCTTTCTTTTTCTTTGTTCAATATAATAAGATGCTTCATTTGTATATTTAAACGCTTTTCTGATATTTTTTACAAGTATATCAGATTTCATATCATCACCACAGAAAGATAATGCACGATACAAAGATGCATTGGCTTCAAGAACATTTTTGTAGAAAGATTCATAGTAATCATCAGTAGTTTCATATGTACCATTTTGTTCTGTCAATATTCTATTTACTGATTCTTTCACAATCTTATGCAGGTCTGATTCTGTTATTCTTATTCTATTCTTCATATTATATTCTTGTTGTATTTAATAATAAATAGTTATATGTATTTATTTGTTATGGAAGAATAATCGGGGACAACAGGTATATACTTCCCTAATCTTTTTACCCTAATAGTTAAACAAGTTAATTATCTCTTATCTTCAGTTTTTCATGGGGGAAGCGTCTAAAAAAGCCCAGTCACGTTATCCTGATATAAAATCATAGGCTCGTGAGTGCCCAATGCACCAATATACATTATGCAAGAGCCGTGCCAGCTATTGCGAAGTGACAAAGTGACAGTCGAATTATTCAGACAAAAATATGAAGAGAATAAAACAATTATAAAGTTGTTGCGTTATTAATTTGAACTCAGGACAATCTAATTAAGGTTAAAAACGTTAAATCTTTGTTATTTTCATAATCCATAGAATCCACGTCGTCACTTTTCTGCCGTTTAACGTACAAGTAATTGATATAAAACGATTTACAAATACATAATTTGTCCTTCTCTGACTTCAGTCACCATCGGGAATAGCGTGACAAGCATTCCCGAATTTTGCTTCAGAGGCTGCAGCAGTTTAAAGTCTGTTACAATTAATTCGCATGCCATTGCTTCTGCTACTTATTCATCTTCATCCGGTCTTTCTACTATATTTACTAGTTTTGTGAAAGAATATACTTTTGGCGATGAGGTGAAGGCTATCGGAGAATATGCTTTTAACTATAGTTCTAGTGTGACAAAGATTGTCATGGGAAAACACTTGGATAGAATTCGTGATCATGCCTTTAGTGGATGCGGTAATCGATTGGAAGAAATTTGGATTAATACACCTGAACCACCAATTACAACTCCCTTATCTTTTTCAGAAAATGCATATAATGCTATACTATACATACCAGACGGGGCTGAGATGCAGTATAAGGAGGATAAAGTTTGGAATAGGTTTGTTCGCATTCGATCATTCGTTCATGTACCTACCGAAGTCTATACCGAGTTCGACGAAGCGACAGGTACGCTGACATATTATTATGACAACAAGCGTGATGAGCGTAAGGGTGTGACAGAAGTGTATAACCCCATCAAAACCCCCGATGCCCTTCGATTCAATGACTAT
>Ga0310695_10006666_pt1 | contig 18908 bp, 16 predicted proteins | sample RumenRJG_04DNA_FD_203882 | JGI IMG/M metagenome (GOLD analysis project Ga0310695, IMG submission 203882) | Bovine rumen microbial communities from Lethbridge, Alberta, Canada - RJG_04 (v2) (version 2) | ecosystem: Host-associated > Mammals > Digestive system > Stomach > Rumen | place: Canada...
ACGTCACCTAGATAAACCAAGAAATCTATTTCTTCGGGATGGGCAGCATAACCTTCACGAATCACGGCAACGGCGCGGTCGAAATCGTCGAGCGAGATGTTCGCTTCGGAAAGCTGATACACGATGCTAATATCTTCTTTGTCGAGCTGGTATGCTTTTTCGATGGCACGCAAGGCGCCGACCGCGTCGCCGGTTTTACTGTAGGCTTCGCCTAAGTAAAGCCAACCGGAAACATTTTCCGGTTCCAGTTTCAACGCGCGATGATACGCCGCCACGCATTCCGGATACTGCTTGAGTCTAAAATACACGCTCGCCATGTTAAAGAGTGCAGGCGAAAATGCACCGTTCGAAAAATCAATTGCCTTGCGGTAAGTGGCGGCGGCTTCGGGCAAGTTTTCCAGCTGGTAATAGCTATTCGCGATGTTGAAACTGGTGGCGACAGGGTCCGCGCCGCGAGATTCAGCCTTGCGATAAAGCGTAATGGCCTGCTTGAATTTTCCATCGCGATAAAGGGCGTTCGCGCGTTCCATCAAGTCGTAAGCAGACTGCGCTGCGAAAGAGGCCGTTGCGATAAAAAGCAATGCACCTATTCCATTTTTCAAGCATCTTATGTTCAACATCTTTACCATCAAATTCCTCGGATCAGGATCCTTCGACTACGTCACTTCGTGACTCCGCTCAGGATGACACACTCTCATTACACATCACACACTTCACACTGCACACCGAACTAGTCTCTAAACTTCACTTCGAACGGTTGTTCCATACCACAGAAAGGCACAGCCTTGCCCGCCTTTTCAGCAGGAGTAAACGTCATGCGACCAAGAGCTTCTCGGCCCGCCTGCGCAAGGCCAGAACCGGCAGGAGATTCTTCAAGCACTTTGATATCGTAAGCCTTGCCGCTTATATCTACACAAAAACTCAAGCGGAGCGTCGCATCGATTTCGTTATCGCGAATCTTAGGCGGCACCTGGAAATTCGCCATGCTGCGGCTTTCGGGTTTCTTGTCCACATCGCCTTTTTCCGTCGAGAGCGCGCCGCCGCGGAAATCGGCCACCAAGTCACGGCTTACAGCAGCGCCACCGTTACCCGAAGCGGCCCCCAAGTTCATCGCAAAACGCGGGCCAGCCTTAGGCGAGCGGGAATTCGACTTCATACGATTCGGCTTGCGTGCAGGCTTTTTCTTTTCCACCTTTTTCTCGACTTCATCTACCTTCTTGATCGCGATTTCGGTCTTGTTGTATTTCTTTTCGTGAAACACCTTGCCCGTCAAGAACAAGTTCGCCATCGTCACCGAAAACACGAGAAGCATACTCGCGAGAATCGCCGCAAGCAAAATGCTAAAACGCTTAAATAATTTCTTCAACAATCTTAACATCAGTCCGCCTGAGCCGCAATCGAAACCTTTTTCACTCCGGCCAAGTTGCACATGTCAATCACCTGCACCAACACGCCCGTTTCAGCGCCCTTATCGGCAATCACCACCGCTTCACGATCCGGAGCCTTCGCAAGCGACTGCTTCAAGATATCCTGCAAACTCGCCAAGTCTACCTGACGTTCGTTCATGTGAATCGTGCCTTCGCGCGTAATGGCAATCAGCAAGTTCTCTTTTTCGAGCTGGCTTGCAGACTGTGCCTGCGGCTTAGTCACATCCACACCCGTTTCACGCGTAAACGAAGACGTCACCACAAAGAAAATGAGCAAGATGAACACGATATCCATCAGTGGGCCCATTTCGATGCCCATGTCTTTCTGCTTTCTTCTCGGCAAATTGAATTCCATAACTAGCCTTCAGCCTTTTCCACAAAATAGTTTTCAATCACAGTCGCGCCCAACTCCATCTTCTGGCGCAAAATTTCAACACGTTCATCCAAGCGCTGTTTCAAGAGCGTGAGCGGGAATGCCACAAGCAAGCCACTCTGCGTCGAGATCAACGCTTCAGAAATTCCATCGGCCATGAGCACCGGGTTCTGGTTTCCGTAAAGCGTAATCACTTCAAAGGTCGAGACCATGCCCGTCACGGTTCCAAGCAAACCCAGGAGCGGTGCAGCCGAGGCCATCACAGACACAATGTGGTTTCCTTGCTCCATGTAGCGCACCGTCTTGGCAAGGCGCACTTGCATGTAGTCGCGGAATCCTTCAGGATTGTTTTGCGCTACATTGATCGCTTCGCTCAGCTCACGACCCAAAAGTCCGCCACGCTTGCGAAGCCTACGCAACGCCTTTTCGACGCTCGGAGGTTCAGCATTCTTTTCGTATTCTTCGTTACCGCCGTTCAAGTCAAGACGCATACGCTTGATGACCCTGTGGATATCGGCGCGGAAGAAGTCACTCCCGATACGGAACCAGCTCGAAAACAGGAAGTAGAATCCGATAACGCCTGCCAAGAGGATCGGGAGCATGACCACGCCGCCCGCCTGGTAAGTGTTCTGCAAAGACTCCAGGAATATGTAATGGGTGTTAGACATGCCCGCTTACGCTTCCTTCCCGAAAATTCTGTTCAACAGCGAGGTACTCTGCACATACATTTCGCTCGTGACCTTTTCAATCTTTTCGCTCAAAAGGCCGTGCAAAATCATCACCGGAATGGCAATCACAAGGCCCGTTTCCGTCGTCACCAAGGCTTCGGAAATACCGCCAGCCAAAACGCGTGCATCGTTCGTGCCGACTTCAGTAATCACGGTAAAGAGCGTAATGATACCAGTCACCGTACCGAGCAAGCCAAGCAGTGGAGCAATCGTACCCATTGCAGCCAACAGGCCCATGCGGCGTTCCAATTTCGGCTGTTCACGGAGCATCGCTTCCTGCAGCGAGCGTTCAGCATCTTCGCGCTTGTCGCGTGCACGGTTCAGCACCGCAAACAGCACCAGCGAAAGGCTCGTTTCCTTTTTCAGGCAAAGATTCGCGGCATCTTCGTAACGGGATTCCTTGACAAGCGCATTCAACTTTTTCAAGAAGCGGCGGCCCAAATGTCCACGGAAAGTCAATACTAAGAAGCGTTCCAAGCAAAGGAGCAACGCAAAGATCGCCACCAGCATGAGCGGGTACATCACGATACCGCCTTTCTTGAAGAACTCCTTGAACTGTTCAGTCATCGTGAGTTCCTTGGTATCTGTAATCGCATTCTTGATGGCCTTATTCTGAAGCACATCTAGCGGAATCACGACCGTCGGCGCATTTTCACCCGCGGAACCTGCCTGCACCACGGCCTGCTTTACGTTGCCGGCCATTTCGGGCGGGAGCGTCGAATTCCATTCGAACACCTTGCCCTGCAAGGCGCCAGAGCGCAGCAACGCCTGCACGTCGCCGTTATCTTGCGCGACTTCGCCGAGGAACACAGTACCCAGGCGCAAACGGTTCACGTTTACATCGGGGCGGCTCCCCACCTGCGAAGTTTCGCGGCCATAGAACTGCGTATAAGTCAGCTCATGGCGAATCAGCAAGTCGTCCATGTAGCTCTGCACCGCACCAATCGTATTCGGCGTCGCCTTTTCGGCTTCGTTAGAGGCTTGCTTCAAGCGAATCAAGCGACCATTCATACCCACCGGGTAATCACCCATGGCATCGCCAAGCGTCTTATCGATCGAAAGTTTTACCTGCGTATTCAATGCATCGTAGGCCGATTCTTCGGACTGAGCCTTTTCTTCTGCTTCTTCGGTCAGGCTCTTGCTTGCCGCGACTTCTTCGCTCACGCGGCCAAGATCCGTCGAAAGCTTGGAATAGCGGGCATCGAGTTCACGCGAGGCGGCCTGGTGTTCTTCGGTCAGCTGGGATTCGGCATAACGCTTGCGCCAGTGTTCGGCTTCAAGCTTTTCTAGCGAATCAGCCTTCTGCAAGCGAATGCGGGTCAAAGCCTCCACTTCGCGCTGCAAGTTGCGAACTTCAACCGTCTGCAGGGAATCCTTGATTCTAGCCTGGTCTTCGGCAGAGGCCTTGCTTTCGCCCGAACCCGACCACGGCCACGCAAAAGCGGAAGAGGCCGAGAGGAACAGGATTGACGCAAACAAATTACACATTTTCACATTAAACATTATCTTTCACCCCCCACCACAGAAAGGCTTACGGGCAGCTTCACGACCTGAGGCGGCTTTTTCGCCTGTTTCACGTCAAGTGCGAGCTTTACCGCAGCGCGTTCTTCCAGATTCAAGTCCTCGTTCCATTCGTAAACAATCTTGCCGTCCACCATCTTGCGAACAAGTACGCCGAATACGGTACCGTTGTCGTCGCTGTAAACCATCCACTGGTTACCGATGCGCAAAATCGCCGCGTTAATCAGTTCGCCGTCTTTACGGGTCAGCGGGCTGTTGATGATTGCCACTTCGTCGCCGAACTTGGTTTCTTCGGCTACAAGCGACTTGAGGCGAGAAAAGGCTTCTTCTTCGCTCGCGTTACCGCTTTCGATATCGCGGGTAAGCGATTTGACGCGGTCGAGCCTGCTTTCGCGTTCCCACGGGAGCGTCTGCGCGACTTGCGCCTCTAAACGCTTGCTGATGCCTGCAAGTTCTTCGCGCAGGGCCTTGCGCTTCGCGGCCACATTGTCACTCTTGTTCTTGGCGCGGGCCTGTTTGCCCCGTTCCGTCTGGAGTTCGGCAGCCACGTTCTTGATTTTCACATTCAAGGTATCGATTTCGCTGCGGCGGCGTTCCGTATCGGCCTTGTAGCGGGCCTGCAACGTCTTGTAGCGAGAATCGTCCGCCTTGAGCATCGAATCGGTCGAGGCAATCTGGCGGTTCAATTTCTGGATTTCGGAATTCAGCTTGTCTTTTTCAAGCTTAAGGTCGCGAATTTCAGCGTCACGGTCGGCATAAGCCGTCACCGTAAACACCAAAATCAAAAGCGCCAAAGGCAATAATCTAAACTTATTCATAATGATCCACAACAGGTTATTTTTTAAAATTACATAATTGAAACACTTGAACCTAACAAAAGTGTCACTACCTCACCTTATTTTTCCAAAGTGCTAGATTCGGGGCATTTCATGTGGCCGTCTTTCTGCTTTTCGCACCAGTTGTCACAAATAGCGGGGTGATAATAGTTGCAAACATTCTGAACTTCGCGCTGGAGAATGCTGGACTTTTGCTCTTGCAAATAATAGCGGCTAACAAGCGCACTCTTGCACTGTTCCGTATCGGGCCAGCCACGGTCAGCACACCACAACCACAAATATTCCTTGCAGCTGTTTTTTTCCGGGCTTTCGATACACTGCTGATACAAATCGTAACAGTCGGCGATTTTATTATTTTCAAAGTTGCTCGCCACGCAATAACGCTTGAGTCCATCGGAATAGGCCATAAACTTTTCACCTTCGCCAATCGTGTCGGGCAAGAACAGCGACCACTTGGTCGTATCGAGCATCATGGCGGCCTTCACGTGCGAGGCATAGCAAGTCTTTAGATGCCGATTATGGACTGAATCCCTATATTCCTTATACGCACGTTCATTCAGCGATATCAAATCGTCATAAAAACCATCATATTCATAGTCTAAAGAAGCGCAGGCAACATCCTGATACAACCTGCACCCTCTAGAATCCCAGCTACCGGAATTGTCGCCACTGGCATTATCGCAATTGCTTAAAGCAATATGACTCATGCTAACACCGTCGCCTTCCACATACAAGCTAATAGTCGTCTTGGACATTCCGCTAAACACACCCATACCGTTTTCAATATTAGATTCCGGAACAACGCGAGAATCATTGAACGATGCAGTCACCTTCGTTTCGTAATCGACATAGGCGTCGTCCGTTGCATAGAAATCCACATAGATTTCACCCAAAGGCATCATCATGTTCATCAGGTAAAGCGTATCGAGCATGTTGTAACCGCCAACCCAGCGATTCATGGAAAAGCCCAAGTTTTCGCTCTTTTCAAGCGGGTCATGCATCGCAATTCCGCGATACCCTTCGTCATCTTCGCTTGTAAAGCCCTTAAACATGTTATTAATAGTGGTCTTCTGCGATTCAGCATTCTTGATACCGTAACGCAAAACTGAAATGGCACCCGCTACTTCGCGGTCAAAATCCACCGCGCACTTGACAAACTCCATATCCATTGGATATTCAAGAAACTTGACCTTGAATTCAGGATTCTTTTCGTCGTAAGGGAGCCACTCGTAGTCCCCATTTTGCAGAGGAACATTCAGGCCCTTGATTCTTACAGGAGTCGGAATAGTCGCCTCGGCCGTGTACCTGGATTTAGCCTTGTGGCCCGAACTGTCCCATTCAAAGTAGGCATCCATCGAGTAGGACTTACCCACCACGCCCATGTAATCCGAAGAAAAACAATTCGGCTTGTCGCTATAGGGTCGCAAAACAATCGTCATGTCAGCATCTTTTTCATTGCTGAAAGCGCTTTTAAAATAGCCCTTCACGGTTACGTAGGCGCTATCATAGAAAGCAAAATTCTGGGCCGACGCTTCATCGAGTTCATAGATTTTCGAAAAACAGATTTCGGGGTTTTCGCCAGCCACAATGGTGCCGTAAGTGAAAATACCCGTGTACACGTCGCGCTTTTCAGGATAGTAATCCCAGGGGCCATGAAAATCGCTACAGGCCGCAAGGAAAAATACCGCAAGGACGCACAAGATTTTAGAAATAGTATTCATAGCTCAACATAATCGGTAAAAAGGGGAACTGAGTGATTTCTGTTTTCTCTGGAGGGTTCTTGCGCGTATCGTAGAAGGTAAAGAACATGTTCTTGTGATCCGTCAAATTGATGATGGTCCAGCTGAAATTCCACTTGTTTTCGCGACCGATGTCTATCGCTTTCACATCAATGCGGAAATAGTCTGTCTGACGGGCACCATTACGGCTCCCTGGCACCACCACCGTTTCATCGGAATATTCCTGATGGCCGATGTGTTCGGAGAGATAGTAGCCCTTGTATTCGCTAATGGGCATGCCTGCCGAATACTTCATAATCACAGAAGAACGGAAATAGCGTCCTGGAATTTTATGCTTGCGGCGAGCGTCATCCCCGCCCGACCAGTTAATGCCCAAATCCATCTTAAGGGCATAAGGCTGATGCCAGCTAGGGAAATACGGCTTGGTTCCATCGTCCGTTTTCATGACGCTAATGCTCTGGCTCCAGTTAACGCCGCCAAACCACCAGCCTTTATCTTTACGGAGCGAAAGCTCGTAACCGAAAGAATAACCTTCCGCCGTACCGAACCCATCTGCCACCACAAAGTCGTCCGAAGCCGTTTCTTCGTTACTGTCGAGAATCGCCACAAACGTATTCAAGTCGCTTTGAGTCTTGTAGTAAACGCCCACAGTTGCATCGTAGTCTTCCAATATTCCGCGTTGAGAATATTCTGCGGCAAACAGCCACGAAGACGCAGGCTTGATATGCTTACCCTTGGTGGTCGTTGTCGCCGGATAATAGAATTCGTTTAGCGTTTCTTGGTCGGTGTACACGATTGAATTGAGATACTGCAAGTAATAGCCGCCGTAGAATTCCAAAGTCTTATCGTCGTCGATATTGATGCTAAGCGATGCGCGGGGTTCTACGCCAAAATGTTCCGCTGCCGTCTGGTAGTTAAAACGCATACCATATTGCAATAAGTAATCAGGCGCGAACTTCCAGGCATCTTGCAGGTAGCCTACATGGTGGAACGGTTTTTGAATATCGGCAATACTCAGCGTAGACATTTGTTCGCCATAACGTTCGTAGTCGTATTCCAGTTCGTAACCCGCAGTGAGCGTATGGTTCGGAATGCCGCGGTAATTGACCCACTGCTTGCCTGCGAATGTATAAAGGTACATCTCAATCGACATGAGGTCGCTCACCTTCATGGTCTGATAAAATTCGCTGAAGGCAAGGGTCGCGTTGTAGTCCCAATCGCCATTAATGCGATGGGTAAAGCCAAGAGGAATCGCTACGTTACCCCAGTCCATATAAAGTGGGTCAAAGCTCAGACGGTCCTTACCCACATAGAAGCTAAGCTTCATGCGGGTATCGTCGGTAAAGTTGTACATGAAGGTGCCCTGTACATCCGTAAATTCGTAGTCCAGATTAAGGTCGATAATGTCGAGGGCATTCATCAAATCCAGCATGTAGCCGATATAAGTCGTACGGCCAGCCACCACCCAGCGGGCAGGGCCTTGATGGCCTTCGGTATGAATCTGGGCAGCAAAGGTACTGATCTTGATGCTGGACTTGCTGAACCATTCGTCAACGGTATCCTGACCACCGGCACGACCATCCATCTTGAGCACGGAACTTAGACGGTTGCCATACTGTGCCGGGAAACCGCTCTTATAGAACTGTACATCGTCAATGCCTTCCACCAGGAATGTACTGAAAAGTCCGAAAAAATGCACCGGCGAATAAACGACTGCATTGTCGAACAGGAACAAGTTCTGGTCAGCGGCGCCACCGCGCACATAAATCTTGGAACTAAAATCGGAGCTGGCGACCACGCCCGGGAGCGCCTGGATACTCTTGATGACATCGGCTTCGGCGAGGCTGGGCATACGCTTGATGGACTTGGCAGACACCACGGATTCGCCGGGCTTGCGCTTGGGGCGACGGCGGAGTTGCACCACCACTTTCTTGAGTTCGGTCACCTTGGCGTTGTCACCACCGGCAAGGAGCGCATCCACATCGACATCCTGCTTTGCGCTGTCAGACCCTTCGGCTGCGCTGGAATCCGGGGCAAGATCCTTCGACTCCGCTTGCGCTTCGCTCAGGATGACACCAGAAGAATCGCCCGCAACGGCCCCGGCAGAATCTCCAGCAAGTGCATTCTCATCTTGCACAAAAGCCTCGCCGAGGGTCTGCGAGAAGCTGCGTTCCGTACCCGAATACACCAATTCGTAGCATTTTTCTTTTTCGGCGCCCGAGGTGTCGGAATTGGTCACGCAAACATTCCAGAGGGTATCTTCCGGAAGAATAACGCTAAAAGGCGTGCCCACGGTAGTCTGTACCGCTTCACCGGACTCCAAAATCTCCACATTCAGCTTTTCGCCAGGGGCAAAGGAAGAATCCTGCACCACGCCATTAAATATAATCCCTGCTGGTGCTAGGGAATCTGGCACAGGCTCCTGTGCCATAGCGGCCAAAGCCACCAGTAAAACAAAGATTCCAATCAACTTTTTCAACAAAAACTCTCTTCTCGTATATAAAAAATAGCAAATAGGTTTCCCTACTTGCTATTGTAACACCTTAAGGAGTAAAAAGTGTCACCTATTTTTTTTAGAACCGACCCACGGTAATGCCCGAGTAGAATCCGGGCCACCAGCGGCCTTTATGCTTTTCGCTGCCGAAGTCGTCGTGGTAGTTGTTCCAAGGCTTCGGCCAGAGTTTGTCCGCATAGCCAAGCGTCACCACATTCAGCGTACCGCCTACCGCAAGGCCAACACCCGGGAACAGCTTGTGCACAAAGCCTAGACGCAGGCGGTGGTGGTAATTTTCATTCGTATCGTCGCTGAAAGAAACCGATTCGTGAGCATTCAGGAACATGTATTCCAACTCAAAGTGGTTGCCGTACTTGCCGAACTGCGTACCGACACCGTAGCCACTTTCGTAGCGGTCTTCAAAATGCTTGAATCCGTTACCCTCTTCGAAGGGGCGGGCCACTTGGAAAGCCGTGTAGAAATAAGCCGTACCCAAGTGGAGTGAAAGATCCAGAGCTCCCATTTCGTTCAAGGAGGTGGTAGCAGACCATACACCATTACCGACCACGCTAATAAAGCCCACCGGAGTCTTTTCGCATTCCCAGCACACGTTCACAAAGCCTACCTGGCGACCCTTGGACTTAGGCGCCACATTCACGTAACCCACCTGCGTGCCAGCTTCCCAAGCCGTGGCATTCACAAAGCCCACGCCTACACGAGAATTGACCGCCACGTTCGTAAAGCCAACTTGGACATCGTTGTCTTTCGCCACATTGACAAAGCCCACTTGAACATCGGCATTCTTAGCGACATCGACAAAACCAACCTGCACTTTGGAGCCCATATTCGTGTTCACAAAGCCAACGCCAGTTGCGCTATATTCCGAAGCGTTCACAAAGCCCAACTGTAAGTACCGCATGGTATCGAGAGCAGCATTCACAAAACCAATCTGCGCACCTTCGGATTTTTCAGATGCCCAGTTGATATAGGACAGCTGCAAGCCATCGACACTTTCGGCATAGTTCACGACACCAGAAATCTGCGCACCGTCAATATTTTCGTTTGCGATATTCAAGAGACCCGTTACCTGAAGGCCGCGCATATCCTTGTTGGCGCTGTTCACAAACAAGCTCACCTGCGAACCGACCATGTAGTCTTTCGTCTTGGTGGCGAATAGGCCCAGCTGCACACCCTTGCGCGGCTTCTCGTCGCGATCGTAAAAATCGAATGTCGTGTGAGAAACGCCGTTGCGGTCAAGGGAATCCAGCGAGCACTTTGCCGTATCGCCATTGGCGCAAGTACGTTCACTTTTGATTTCACCGCGAAGAGCCGTCTTTTCGACAGCAACCGTAGTAAACTGCTTATTGCTGAGTCGTGCACGGTTGTTGTCATAAAGCGTAATCGACGCTTCCTTATATTCGGCAGGACGTTCCAGGCGCACAGTGTACTTGCCAGCAGGGAATCCGAGACTCATGGCGCGACCGGATTTCTTGTAAAGTTCGGCAACAAGTTCACCCTTTTCGTCGCGAATAAACAGGTGGCCGTCCACATTTTCATCCAATTCTAGGCCGGCGCTGGTGCTGCGCAAATCCGTCATCACCACGTCACCGGTGCCCGCCAAGTTCATGTCGCGGCTGGGGTGCTGTGCGCCACCCATCGTAGCTTCCGTTTTCTGGAGCGTTTCGTTGAAGGCGAACTGGTAAGCTTCAGAAAGCGTCACCTTGCCGTCACCGCTCACATCGCCTGCCCCGCGAAGGCCGCTCACCAGCGAGTGCGTGAAGAAGGAACCCTTAAGCTTGTCACTTTCCTGGCTCGACTCATCTTGAGTGCTGCTGGTGATAAAGGCGTAGCCTTTCATGTCGCTGCTTTTGTCGACCATAAACGCAGGGACAGCGACACCGCCCTTCGCGCGGGTAATGGCTCCCGAGCCGCAAGCGTCAATTACGGCGATTTTCACATCGGCATGCAAGGCATCCACACGCTTGCGGAATTCCTTCCAGCTGTAAATTTCTTCGCCCAGACGCAAGCCCTTTTCATCGGCATGGCCACTGTAATACACCAGCACTTCTTCGCGGGAATTGGCATCTGCGCCTTTAGCAGATCTTGCAGACTGCAACTTTTTATCGAGGGCTTCCAGCTGATTCTGCAAAGAAGCGACACTAGGTTCTGTCACCCGATAGACATTCTGCTTGGGCACGCCACCCATTTGCGAAAGCACATTGGAAAAGGCGCGGGCATCGCTTTCGGCATAGCGCAGCACTGGGCGGCCTTTACCGCCGTTGTTCGCACTCACCGCAAACACGTAACGGTTAATCGCAATCTCGCCAGAATTCGTAGCAGCATGGGCTTTGCCAGCCACAGCAAAAAGCGCAACGATACACATCAGGCAAAGAACTGCAGATCCCGACAATAAGTCGCAGAATAAAACGTTACCCAAAAACTTTTTCATTGTCACCCCCTTACTTTTCCACCTTGCGAAGCGTAAACGAAACCGATTCCACTCCTGCCTGCTTCAAACTCTTGTCGAAATTATCTACATCGATTGCAAAAGAATTCTGCGAGGTCAGCAAAAAGAACTTTTCAAACTTCGGCGCATTGTCCAGCTTATAGGCAAACGGGAGCGTAGTCATTTTGCCCGGTTCCAGTTCAATGGCGTTATTGCCGTCGCCCATATGCATGGTCACGGTACCGTTGCCATCCATGCTAAAGAGCATGCCGAAGCATTTCTGCGGAACGCGGTAACGCAACTGGATTTCGTCACCTTCAGAAGCATCACCCAAATTCACCATTTGTACGGCGCTGTCCCCCGTCTTTTTCCAGACTTCCAGCGAAGCGGACATTCCCTTGATACGGGTACCGTCGTCCACATTGGCCATGGCCACTTCCATCGTAGCGCTTTCGCCGGAATAGGTTTCCACATTACGGTTCAAGACCACCATGGAGAAAACGCCCAGCGCAATAACCAGAGCCGCGGCCACCTTGAGCCACAGCCCAGAAATCACGTTGCCATCGGCAGCCTCATCCGCAGCGTCCATTTTTGCTTCCAAAGCCTCAAACGGATTTTCCGCCACAAAGCGCTTGCCCTGTTCACGCATTTCGCGCACACGGGCGGCAAAAATTTCGTCGTTCAGTTCACGTTCCTGGAAATCGCGCATTTCTTTTTCGGGAAGTTCCCCGAGCAGGTAGCGTTCCAGCTTGAAATCGGAAATTTTGTTGACAGTCGTCATCTTTCAACCTCCAGATTCTTAATCTTGGCTTGCAGGGTACGCAAACGCTTGCGTACGCCACTCACCGAAAGTCCAACGGTTTCAGCAGTTTCTTCGAGCGTCATGCCATCTACATAATGTAGCGTCGCAATCGTGCGGGTCGATTCCTGCTCCTTCGAAAAAATCTTGGCCAAAAGTCCCCTGGCCTCGATTCCGTCATCTTCTTCGGCACAGGCGATGGTGAGCAAGAGTTCGCTCGAATCCACATCTAGCCCGCGGCGTTTCTTATCACGAATGCGGTTCAGGCAAAGCCTGGTCGCCGTATTCCACAACAAACTTGACGGTTGCGACAAATCCAGGGAATCTACACGCTCGTACACGCGCAAAAATACGTTTTGCACCATGTCCTTCGCTTCGGCATCGTCCTTGAGCAAAAATACACAGCGTCTAAAAACCATCGGGGCGTACGCCTCGTACAGTTTCGAAAATGCCATGCGATCAAGGAGATTTTTCCCGTTCATACCATTGTAACACTGGAGGATATTAAAAGTGTCACCGCAAATTTAAAAAAATGCCCCGCTTACGCGGGGCAATATCCGTATAGATATTTAGCAGACGCCAGCTTTACTTCTTGGCGGCGGGTTTTTCAGCAGATTTTTGTTCGGCCGGTTTGGCAGCAGGCTTTACCGCTTCGGCGGACTTCGCTTCCGGCTTCTTTTCGGCGGGTTTTGCCTCAGCCTTCTTTTCTGCAGGCTTGGCTTCGGCCTTGGCAGGTTCGGCAGCCGGCGCAACAGGAGCCACGGCAGCGCTGTCGATGGCAGGCACTTCGGCAAAAACCTTCAAGAGTTCCACCTCGAACACCAGCATCGCATTGGCCGGAATCATCGGGGGCACGCCAGCTTCGCCATAGGCCAAGGCGCTCGGAATCCAGGCCTTCACCTTGTCGCCTTCCTTCATGACCTGCAGCAAGTCCTGCCAGCCTTCAATCACAGCATCCACCGGGAATTCCAGCGGTTCGCCACGTTTCACGCTATTGTCGAATTCCGTACCATCCAAGAGCGACCCCACATAGTGGACCTGCACCTTGTCGCCCGTCTTGGGGCTAATGCCAGCACCGGCCTTGAGCATCTTATACTGCACGCCCTTGGGAGTCTTCTTGACAGTAGTATCCTTTGCATTTTCGGCAAAGAACTTGGTCTGTTCATCCAAAGCCTTTTGGGCCTGGGCCTTGTCATCGGCTTCCTTCTTCTTTTGCATCTGCAAAAGCAAGTCCTGCAATGCCGATTCCGATGCGGAATCAGACATGAGCACCGAGCGGTTAGAATCCACCTGGTCCTTGATGGCACCCATGAGTACCGGGATGTTCAAGGGAACATTCACATTGGCCACGGCCTTGCCCAAATCCATACCCAGGGCATAACTGTAGCGATCCACGGCATTGCTAAAATCCGGCTTCGATGAATCTGCAACAACCGGAGCTGCCACAGGAGCGGGTTCCACAGCGGGTTTTTCGCCGCCACCACAGGCAACGAGAACACCGCAAATGGGCAAAACGACACTAAAAATCGGCTTGAATTTCATTTTAAACCTTTGAAAATCAGTGATTTACGACACATCCAAAAATAGAAAACACTCAAAGGAACGGAGTGAGAACACTTTTTAGAGCGCATTTTTCACCCTAAAAAATACAAAAAACGATTCTCTCAGAAAAAATTTTAAACAAAAATTGCCGTTTTTATAAAAATTTAAAGACTTTTATCCAAATAGGCAACAACTCGCCTTACACAAGTGCCGTAAACGGGGGTTTACAAAGGGGTTGCACTATAAGCTTTTTGTTACTAAATTTACACATAAGAGTGAGAAAAATAAGGAAATTGTATGAATTACAGATTCAAAAATTTCATTAGCTCGGCCAACGAGAACAAGGCCTCCTTCGACAGTTCCATCGAAGGCGTGCGCAGTTCTTTGGATGCCATGATGGCCTCCACCAGCAACCGAGCCACCCCCAATGCCTCGACCACCGGCTGGCTCAGGGGTTCTCTTTCCTATCCGTGGGTTTTGATTTGTTCCTTGGTTCCGTCTCTCAAGGAACTGTTCTAAGAATTTCCAACAGAACACTTTAGACACCCTGCAAAATGCAGGGTGTTTTTTTTATTTTTGGCAAAAACTCGCGCATTTTGCGCACCGGAGACACTTATGGCAGCACTCATCCTCGACGGCAAGGCCCTTGCCAAGACCACTGAAGAAGAACTCAGCGCCCGCGTGGCCAAGCTCAAGGAAAAGACGGGCAAGACCCCGATCCTGGCCACCATCTTGGTGGGCGACGATCCGGCCAGCGCCACGTACGTGAAGATGAAGGGCAACGCCTGCGCCCGCGTGGGCATGGAAAGCATCCGCGTAGTGCTCCCGAAGAACACCACGACTCAGGAACTCCTCGACAAGATCCAGGAACTGAACGAAAACAACGACGTGCACGGCATTCTTTTGCAGCACCCGGTTCCGCGCCACATTGACGAACGCGCCGCTTTCGAAGCGATTGACGCCCGCAAGGACGTGGACGGCGTGACTTGCCTCGCCTTTGGCCGCATGGCAATGGGCGAACCTGCTTACGGTTGCGCAACGCCGGCTGGCATTATGCGCCTCTTGAAGGCATACAACATTCCCCTCAAGGGAAAGCACGCCGTGGTTGTTGGCCGCAGCGCCATCCTTGGCAAGCCCATGGCTCTCATGCTCTTGAATGCAGACTGCACCGTGACCATTTGCCACAGCAAGACCGAAAACCTGCCCGAATTCGTGAAGCAGGCCGATATCTTGGTCGGTGCCGTGGGCAAGCCGGAATTCATCAAGAAGGAATGGATCAAGCAGGGCGCCGTCGTGGTCGATGCCGGTTACCATCCGGGTGGCGTCGGCGATATCGAAAAGGGTCTCGACGACGTGGCATCCGCCTACACTCCGGTTCCGGGCGGCGTAGGCCCCATGACCATCAACACGCTCATTTACCAGAGCGTGGAATCCGGCGAAAAGTACCTGGGTTAACGGCGAGTCCGTTCGAGTTCGACGGCGTCGGTTTCAGCCGAGTTTGGCGAAAGCATGCCTTTCATGATATCGCCCACAAATTCGGCACCGACACCGATTATTGTCCCGACGGTAGAATCATTAGAATACTCGCGACTGTCCATTTCGACAGTCGCATCTTTTATAGCGGTTTTATTATTTTCTTTGGGGTCTGAATAGACCATGGGTCCCTTTTTGTGGCCCAAATCAAGGGAATCGGCAACCGTAGGCGCCTTCTTTTGCACTAACTGGGCACATGTAATGCCCGCAAGCATAAATATGGCCAATCCAAGGAATTTCATTTTTGCACCCTCTGTGCAAAATATAGCAAGAGCCGATTTCGCCGGCCACACCACTCTAGAACTTTGTCAAAAATTCCTTGGCATCCATGGACTGCACTAGGGTATCGCCCAACAGCGCCCGCAGGCGTTCCAGATCGGGGTGACCTTCGCGTTCGAACACCACCACCTTCTTAAAGCGGTCACGGTGCCTAAGCAAGAATTCCAGATTGTTCATGTCGGACTTCGGGAATCCATAGCCCAAGAAGAAAATCTCTTCGGCATTCTTGAGGTAATAATCCGCCTTGCTCCACAATAAATTAAACAGACTCCCCCGCAAGAACGATTCCTTGGCATGGGCCATGGGAATATAAATCGGGGTGTCTTCGCGGTAAATGGGGAAACTGCGGTCACAAGGTTCCACCTGACACACATTCTTCAAATCCAGCGGGTCAGAGGCCCCTTTGACCGGATACCAATTCAGCGAGCCATGCAGCTTAATCAAATCCACCGAATGGGTACGCGGCGCACGAACCGCACTACGGTCGGCAGGATCAATACGCACGCCGTAATCCACCGCCACGTTCGCACTCATCTTAGGATCATCAGCAATAATATTTTCAATCAGCGTGTCGTAATTGAAACTGAGCATCAAGGTATCGCGCACGCCCTCGCTCGGGCAATTGACGCAGCCCGCCAAGAACTTGCGGAGAATGGTCGCCGACTGGGAATCTACCGCATGGTCGTGGCGAATGGCACCCGCAATAAAACGCAATAGTTCAAAACGCAAACTGGAATGGTAAAGGCTTTCGCGTACACCAGGGAAAATCTGCGCCGACAGAATCGAAGTCGAAAGGGTTTCGATGTTCAAGTATTCCGCCTGGTTATTGCAAAGTTCCAGAAACCGCCTGCAGTAATCTCGCAGGTGCGGAAACTCGTCCGAAATTCCAAAGGGAATCAGTTCATTCAAGTCGCGCAGCGTAGGCATCTGCGGGCAAAACGATTTACTGAATCCGGAACCCAATACAAAAATCCGGCGGTATGTACTCGATGCGATATCCATACCCTTAATGTATAATAATTTAAGCGAAATATCTCAACGACCGGCAAAAAATTAGGGTGACCGAAAGGTCACCCCGCTACATAGTATATCATCAAAAAAGATTACTTTCTAATCTTATAGGTTTTGTTGCCTACGATTACAAACATCACGCCCTGATTGGCCAAGCGGATTTCCTGGGTGGAAGAACTAATTCTTGCCGCACTCAGCACACGGCCGTTGACGTCAGTAACAGTATATTTTGCATTTGCCGGAGCATTTTCAATAACGATGGCGCTGTTGGTGGACCACACGCGAACATTATTGTTCAGAGCGAGAGCTGAGCCGATAGTCTCCGCCTTCTTGGCAATCGTAGCCTTGTAAAGTTTGCAGCCTTCAAAGTAATCGATCTTGTCGCCTTCGTTATAGGTCACGCCGTTGATTTCAGTTCCCTCAATGGTCTTTTCTTCAGATTCAACAGTCGGCTTCGGCTTCCAAATCTTGAAGTTGCCACTCAAGTGGAGCATGGCGAGGTAATGTACCAGGCCATCGTAGTAGCGATACTGACCCGTCATGAACTTGGTGTCCCAAGCGTTCTGGAGATTCTTCTTGATCTTGTCTTCGGAGCCCGAGGTGCTTCTCAAAGCGATAGCGGCAACAGCATTTGCACCGGCTTCGCCCTGCGTGTACTGTTCAGAAGGATTGGAGCCATCCCAATTAAAGCGTGCGTGCTGGTAGCCGTCCTTTTCAAAGAAATTGATAATTCTTGTAGCCATTTCAATTTCTCTGGTAGAGTCAGCTCCGAACAGGTAATAGTCCATACCGAAGTTCATTGCGCTACGCATAGCGTCGTACATGTACTTGGTTGAATTATTATTGCCGTTGTATTGCTGCGGCTGACCATTGAAGGCGCTGTAGTCCGTGAACAAACCGGAGCTCGTGTTAGAAGACTTGTAGAGGTGTTCGCGTGCAGCGGACACAGCCTTTTTCCACTTGTCGGTATCCTTTTCTGCCCAGCGGGAGAAGAGTTCCAGGTAAGCAGGCAAGTCATAAGACGGGTCAGAGAAATCATTACCGTTACCAAGCGGCTGGAACACGATAATGTAGTTGCCCTGGTTAAAGAGCTTGTGGCTCGGGTTATTCCACATCTTGTCCATGATGTACTGGGCGTCTTCCATGTACTTGCTATCGTTCCAGCGGTTCGCAGCGAACAAGAGGGACATCATAAAATACATTTCGCCGTCCGGTGCGCAGTTGTCGTCACCACCCATGCCGCTATCCATGCGCTTCCAAGCAAAGTAACCGTCCCAGTCACCACTCTTGTGCCACATGTGGTTCTTGGCCCAGTTCCAAAGTTTGTCAAACTCTTCCTTGTGACCAGTCTGCACGGCAATCATCATACCGTAAGACATACCTTCGGAACGAACGTCGTTATTGTTAATGTCCTTAATGTAACCTTCGTTACCTTTATCATAGAAAACCTTGGAATTGTCATCACCCTTGAAATAGTGATCCCACATCGCATCCATTTTTTCCTTGATTTCTTCGTCGGTCTTGCCCAAGTAGGTCTTGAACGGGCTGGTGTAATCACCGGTGTAATATGCACCGTTCAGCTGGGATCCATCCTTTTCGCAATCCGGGCCGAAGTAGGCGCCATTGTCATCAAAGAAGGTTCCGGCGTAGGTTTTGTCGGCAGCAAAAGCAGCCGAAGAACCCAACAACAAGGCTATAGAAGCCATAGCAAGCTTGGAATAGCTTTTCATATAATACTCCCTGATTTTAATACCCGCCTATAATATAGTTGCGCTAGAAATGAAATGCACTAGGTTGAAAACAATTGCCGTTGTTCATAAAAACAACGGAGTTCTGTTTACAAAAAGAAACCCCGCTCTGTATACAGGCAGGGAATCATTGTTTTTTTGAGTAATTTACGCTTTATTCAGCGCGCAGTTTCTTTGCGGCGGCCACAAGGTTCTTGAGGCTTGCCGTGGTTTCGGTTTCGCCGCGGGTCTTGAGGCCGCAATCGGGGTTCACCCACACATTCTGCTGCGGAACCTTCGCAATGATCTTGTGGAGAGCGTCGACGATTTCCTGTTCCGAGGGAACGCGCGGAGAGTGAATGTCATACACACCCGGGCCCACCTGAGTTTCAAACTTGGCTTCGTTCAGGGCGTCAAGTAACTTGAGGTCAGAACGGCTTGCTTCGAAGGTGA